>JAABUM010001123.1_pt1 | contig 41581 bp, 38 predicted proteins | sample 5559161 | NCBI WGS metagenome assembly JAABUM01 (sample SAMN10711868, study PRJNA513369) | rock metagenome | isolation source: Antarctica rocks | place: Antarctica: Victoria Land, Siegfried Peak nord
CCTTCAAGTCGTCAACCTCCACAGGTGGCTCAGGCGTTTGGCGCCCGCCCCCTCCGATGACCCGCCCTTCCGCTATAGAAAATCGCATTCCACAGCCTTATGAAGACAGGCTCTGAGCTTCTCGACCTCAATGGGAAACACCCGCTTCTTTGCGGCCTTCCAAACCCACTTTTGGCGCGGTGATGGGTCTCGCTTTATCGCCAGATGGGAAAACAATTTGTTACAGTTGGGGCACATCCCCGTTTTCGGCTTATGATGTTGCCACGAAAAAGCGCAAATGGGCCAGCGGTTTTTTTTCTTCTTTTGGCGCGGCGCGCTTTTCCGGCGATGGGCGTCTGCTCGTCGTGAGTCATGCCGAGGGCGTAGGGAAAGGCATTGCTTACTCTGTTTTAAATGCCTCCACCGGGCGCATCGTGTCGCAGTGGCGAGCCGCCGCTCTTTATGAGGATGAAACAGCCCTTGATTTTTCGTCCGATGGCCGCTTCGTCGTGAGCGTGGGAAGCCGCACGGATTCTCCCGACTATAAAGGTGGTTTAGGCCATGATGGACGCGATGTAGAAATTCACGATGTTCAAAACGGGCGACTTGTTCGTCGTATTTTCTGCCCTTGGACAACAAGCGTGCGTTTTTCGCCCAATGGAAACCAGGTTGTTGTTGTCGCTGATTCGGTGCGACCGAATGGAGGTTCCTTTGGCAAACAAATTCGCTGCTTCGACCGAAAAACAGGCGTTTTGTTGTGGAGCTATGGCGCTCAACGTGGCGACCAATGGAACACCGCCATTTTCAGCCCGGATGGAACCACCGTTGCCGTCTACCAAACCCGGCAACCGCAAACCATTCTTCTGCTCAACGCGCAAGGTGGAACGCTAAAATACACGCTCAAAGCCCAAAACAGAGGAGATTTCATTCTCACTCCTGATTCGCTCGCCTTTTCGCCCGACAGCAAACGCCTCTTCGCGCGCGGTAAAGACGCCGTCCTCGTCTGGGACTTGGACTGACCAACACCAAAGGCGCGAAGAGAAAACCTCTTCGCGCCTTGGCGTCTTTGCGAGAACCAGATTCAGTCGCCGACTTTCAAAATCGACAAAAACGCTTCCTGCGGGATTTCCACGTTGCCCACCGCTTTCATCCGTTTTTTGCCTTCCTTTTGCTTTTCGAGCAATTTGCGTTTGCGCGAAATATCGCCGCCGTAGCACTTGGCTGTCACGTCTTTGCGCATCGCCGACAACTGTTCAGACGCCACGATTTTGGAGCCAATGGCCGCTTGAATCTTGATCTGGAACATCTGGCGGTCGATGAGTTCTTTCATCTTTTCGCAGATTTGCTTGCCGCGCGCGTGCGCTTGGTCGCGGTGGCAAATGTAACTCAAGGCATCGACCAGATCGCCGTTGATCAAAATATCGACCTTCACCATCGGCGAGGGTTGATAGCCAGTGATCTCGTAATCCATCGACGCATAGCCGCGCGTGCGGCTTTTCAGTTGGTCGAAAAAGTCCATCACCAGCTCTGACAAGGGCAAATCGTAAACGATGGAATAACGGCCCACTGTCACGACATCCATCGATTTCTGGACACCGCGCTTGTCGTTGCAAAGTTTGAGCACGGCGCCGACGTATTCTTGCGGCACCAAAATCGTCGTCGTCACCATCGGTTCTTCGACGAGTTGCATTTCGCCCGGCGTTGGCATTTTCGAGGGATTGTCTATCTCTTCGACCGCGCCGTTGGTGCGCGTGATGCGATAGACAACGGAGGGCGCCGTTGCGATGAGCGACAAATTGAACTCGCGCTCCAAGCGCTCCTGGATGATGTCCATGTGCAGTAATCCCAAAAAGCCGCAGCGAAAACCAAAGCCAAGCGCAGGCGAAGAATCGGCTTGATAAACGAGCGAAGCGTCGTTGAGGCGAAGGCGGTCGAGGGCATCGCGCAGTTCGGGGAACTGGTCGGCGTCGATTGGATACAACCCGCAAAACACCATCGGCTTCGGCTCGCGGTAGCCCGCCAAAGCTTCGGTTGCCGGGTTCTGCGGGTTGGTCACCGTGTCGCCGATGCGCACGTCGATCACATCTTTAATGCCGCACACGATGTAGCCCGATTCGCCCGCGTAAAGCTCTTTCACGGGCGTCATTTTCGGGCGAAACACGCCGAGTTCGAGCACCTCAAAGTTGGGACTGCCGCCCATCATAGTGATTTTCTGGCCGACTTTCAGCGTGCCTTCTTTGATACGAACATAAATCACCACGCCGCGATAGGTGTCGTAGGTCGAGTCGAAGATGAGCGCCTTGAGCGGCGCCTGATCGTCGCCGACCGGCGGCGGCACGCGCTTGACGATGGCTTCTAGCAGTTCATCGACGCCCAAACCCGATTTGCCCGACACCATCAAGGCATCGTCGGTGGGAATGCCGACGATTTGCTCGACTTCTTCCATCACGCGCAGCGGATCGGCGCCGGGCAAGTCGATTTTGTTGAAAACCGGAATGATTTCCAGGTCGTTCATGATCGCCAGATGCGCGTTGGCGAGGGTTTGCGCTTCGACGCCCTGACTTGCATCGACAACGAGCAAAGCGCCCTCGCACGCGGCCAAGGCGCGCGAAACTTCATAAGTGAAATCGACGTGACCGGGCGTGTCGATGAGGTTCAAAACGTAGTGCTCGCCGTTGCGCGCGACGTAGTCGAGGCGAACGGCGCTCGCTTTGATGGTGATGCCGCGCTCGCGCTCCAAGTCCATCGAGTCGAGCATCTGGTCTTTCATGTCGCGCTGAGCGACAGCCGAGGTCATTTGCAAAATGCGGTCAGCGAGGGTGGACTTACCGTGATCGATGTGCGCGATGATCGAAAAATTGCGAAGGTGGTCTTGCGGGACGCGCCCGGAACCATTGGAAGAACTCACAACCAAAGTTTAGCGGGCGCCTGATTCGCCTTCTTCGCCTGATTTGACAATCCCCGCTTCGCGCAGAATAACTGTGATGATTTGGATAGCCTCGTCAATAGTTGCGAGTTGGTATCTCTTATTGGCGTAGTCTTGGATTACGAAAGCATCAACATCTCCACAACTTCTATCGGACACAATCCAACCATAACTTAGGTCGAAAAGGAAGGCCTCGTCCAAACCTTGACGATGGACAGCGACATCAGATCGGCAGAAGACAACTGTCAGGTGACTTGTAAACGCCCAGCAAGGCGGCGCTTGGACTTCGATTTCCAGACGACGCAATATCTCTGTCATTGGATAAACAACAGGTTTGTAATGGCTATCGGGCTTGACCAGCGAGTTGAACTCGCGCTCGTATGTTTGACTCCAAGGCTCTTCATTCCTAACGTGGCCCCGTTGAAACGCGATTTGTTTCAATTCCATTTTTGTTTACTCTTCAAAGGTCTGGTTCATCTCATCCAGTAACAAAAGCGCCGAAGGCAATTCCAACTCGTCGTAAATTTCGCTCAGTGGAAGCGAAACTTCTAAATCTGGAAATCGAAGAGAATCTTCCAGCGAATTGAAAGAACGCAAAAACCATCCTTCTTCCATGCGACGATAATGTTCGACCAAAACGCGGTCTTGCGAAACCAACACGTAATCGGTGATGGAATCACAGGCGCGGTAAACCTGAAACTTGAGGCCTCGATCTTTCTTTTCGGTTGATTCAGAAAGCACTTCAAAAATGACTTTGGGATTCAGAAGCACGCGGTCGCCTTTTCCGGCGAATCGGCCCGGAGGACAAAAAATGAGCGCGTCGGGATAATACTCGGCGTTGGCGGATTCGATGCGCACGGATTTCTCCGAGTTGCGCGCGCGGCAGGGTTTGCCTTTGAGCAACTCTCTGGCGGCTCCGGCGATGTTGCCGCAGATGATGCTGTGGTTGTCGGTTCCGCCCGCCATTGCGACGGGAATGCCGTTCCAGAACTCATGTTTGACGGGTGATGTTTCCTCGAACTCATGGAATTCTTCGGGAGAAAGAAAGACGGTTTCTCGTTGGGCGTTCATGTTGTTAGTTTCGCGCAAAACAGGGGAACAGCACGGCGCAAAGAAAAGGCAGTTTTCGCGCCTTTGTTTTGAACCCGATGCGCCCCTCCGTTGTCCAAATTCGCCGCAGTAACCCCAGATCAAGCGCTCTTCGTCTACTTTCATTCACCCACTCGCTTATGTCCTTGTTTTCAATGCTTGCCCCGTCGCCTTCTTCGCGCGCGCCGCGAGTTGAGGCCATGCCGACGAAAACAACGGGTGATAGCGTGGCCAAAACGCAGATTTTGATTCTGGCCAATCCCACGGCGGGCGCGCGTTCCAATCCCAAAACGCGCAAAAGGCAACTCGAACGGGTGCGCGCCGAACTTGAAACTCAGGGTTACGGCGTGCATCTGGGATTTGAAACCGAGTCGCGCGCCATCTGCGAACGCGCGCGCAACGCAACGCTTGCCGGAACGGACATTATCGTCGCAGCGGGCGGAGACGGAACAGTCAACGCCGTTGCCAACGGGATGTTGCTCGCCACCAAGGGACTTCGCCCCGAATCGAAGTTGGGCGTGTTGCCGCTGGGCACGGGCAATGTCTTCGCCGCCAACTTGGGCATTTCAAGCGACCTCAGCGAAGCGTGCGCCACGCTTGCCTCTGGACATTTTCGGCGCATCGACGCCGGTTTCGCCTTGCCGCTTCCGTCGAGCCAATTGCCTTCTATAAGCGAGGCGGCGTTTGTGCCGGAGTCGGCCAGTGCGCCGGAACCGCGCTATTTTCTGCTGATGGCGGGCATCGGCTTTGACGCCAAAGTTATTGAGGACACCTCACTTCGGCTCAAGCGAGTTTTGCGCGACCTCGCGTATGCGCTTTCCTCGTTGCAAAACGCCGTGTCGCATCAGGGCGCCGAAATCACGCTGCGTTTTTCCGATGGCACCACGCATTCGAGCAACTCGTGGTTGCTCATGGCCGGAAACGCGGCTTCCTATGCATGGGCGATTCGCTTCACCGACTTGGCGCGTTTGGATGATGGCAAGCTCGATTTGTGTTTGTTCCCCTTTGAAAACAAGCTGACCAGCGTGCAACAGGTCTTGCAATTGCTGCGCGGCCAGCACATCGAACGCGGCGCGGCTTCGTATTTTCAAACAACGGGCGTCAAAATCGAAGCGACGCCGCCCGTTCCGGTTCAACTCGATGGCGACGAATGGGGCACAACGCCTCTCGAATTGCAAATGCTGCCCGCCGCCCTCGATGTTTTGGCGCCGCCCGACTCCGCTACCAGAGAACGCGAAGCGTAGGCAAGTGCCTCGTTCAAAGCACCAGCACATCCTTTTGAACAAGTGGCGCTTCGCGCTTTGGATGAGGCACTCGCTGACGCTTCGCGTTCTCTGACGTCGTCGAGGGGCGCACACTAAAGCGCAGATGAACCCCAAATTTCAAGAGTTGAAAGCGATTCTGCGTTCGATGGAGCGTGTCGTCATCGCGTATTCGGGCGGCGTCGATTCGGCGTTTTTGCTGCGTGTGGCGCGCGATGAACTCGGTTCCAATTGCACGGCGATGATTGGCGTGTCGCCTTCGCTTTTGCCCGAAGAACAACTCGAAGCGCGCGAGTTAGCCGCGCAAATCGGCGCGCCACTGCGAGAAGTCGAAACGCTCGAACTCGACAACCCCGACTACGCTGCCAACCCGAACAACCGCTGCTACTTTTGCAAATCGACGTTGTGGCAAACCCTCGTTCCTCTGGTCGAAATGGAAGGTCTGGGCATCATTTGCGACGGCACCAACACCGACGATGCGCGCGAATGGCGACCGGGCGCGCGGGCCGGGAGTGAAAACGCGGTTCGTTCGCCGCTGCGAGAAGCCGGACTTTCCAAAAGCGAAATCCGTGAGTTATCGCGCGAGTTGGGCCTGCCGACCTGGGACAAACCCGCGATGCCGTGTTTGTCGAGCCGCATTCCTTATGGTCAGAGCGTGACGCGCGAAGCGCTTCATCGCATCGGGCGCGCCGAAGTGTGGCTTCGCGCGCAAGGGCTGCGCGAAGTGCGCGTTCGCCACTTCGAGGAAAGCGGCGCGCCGCAAGCGCGCTTGGAAATTGCGCCCGACGAGTTGCCGCTGATATTTTCGTTTTACGCTGAAGCCGCCGCGCGGTTGCGCGAATTGGGTTTCGCCTCGGTTCTGCTCGATCTGGAAGGCTATCGCAGAGGGCGCTTGAACGAAGGAACAACGCCCGCTCAGCCCGAAACCAAGCGCGAATGGGCGCCGGTTCAGTTGATGCTGTGAGAGAAATCTGTCCACACATGGCTTGCCGTGTTCGCGCCAATCGCGTCGTTCCACGTTAACCGTGCTACAACACGGGTGAGGCGGGCACGGCAAGCCATGGCCCTGTAAATGCGCGCTGGTCACGGCGTCAGATCGTTTTGTGAAAATAAAACCACGCCCACACAACCGCGACGCCCAGCCAAAACAGCGCGATGGCAAGCGGGTTTTTGGCCCAGCACTTCGTGTCGTGCTTGCCGTTCCACACCGCGAGGCCGAAAAACAGCGACGCGCCCAGAGCGGCCAGGGGAAGCGCGAATCGCTGCGTCAGCAAGCAAAACAGCGCGATTTTGCACAGGCTGAAGGCGATATTCTCGAACGCTTTGCCGCGCTCCAAACGTTTATCGTCCACCGCGCACCAACTTCCACAGCAAAAACAGCGAACTGACGATGAGGGCCACGCCGATGAAAGAAAACGGGTTGAGCGCGCTGCCGCCGAAGTCAGAAAAACCAACCATCGAAAAACAGGCGCCCAGCGCGCCTAACACGATGAAGCCGCAGCCAAACAGAACCATCGTTGCGGCGCTCGCTTTTTGTTTGACAAGTGGCGTTTGTGCCGCGCCGCATCGCGGGCAAAACGGCGTCGCTTCGTTCCAGCCAAAGCCGCAATTGGGACAGGTGTTGCGCATCGGTTGCGGCAAAGGCGAGGGGTTTTCGTTTGGGTTCATGGGGTTAGAGACGACCTATTTGCCGCCACGAAAAAGTTTCCAAAGACAAAACAAAGTCATAATTCCAAACGATAGGGGCCATAAATAGGCCGTAATGGGCGTTTGAAATCCAGGCGGATTGGGAAGTGGCGGAAAGAAGAAGCAGGCGCCAAGCGCTCCAAACAGCATCGCCCCGCATCCGTAAGCCAAAGGGGTTCCAGACGAAGCATGGCGATGCGCCCGCTCTGTTTGTGCCGCGCCGCAACGCGGGCAATACGTGCTCAGTTCATCCCAACCCCAGCCACAACGAACGCAGGTGAACCCGTGCGGTTCAGGGAGTGGCGAGGGCGATTCATTTTCCATTGCGAGCCACAAATCGTCCCAAACCAAACGCCGCCGCCAGAAGAACAACTCCAACCGCGAGATACCAGAATCCGCCGCCTGCAAACGCGCCCACTGTTCCAAAGCACGCGCCCAGACTGGCGACCAGAATGCAACTGACTCCCAACACAATTTGCGCTCCTGTGGACAACGGGCGTTTTTGCTGTTGCGTTGGTTTGGCGCCGTAACGCGGACAAAACGCGCCCGGTTCGTCCCAACCGAAGCCGCAATGTGCGCAGGTAAATCGGTGTGGTTGAGGCAATAGCGGGTTCATGCCTTCACCTTGCGTTCGATGCGGCGCCGCGAAAACGTCCACAAAAGCGCCGTTGAAAGCGCGACTTCCAAGCACAAGATTTGAACCAGAGATAAGTCGCGCCAGACGAACTGACGCTCGCGGAAGAACTCGACGCCAAAGCGACTCAGCCCGTAAAGCACGACGAACGCGCGGAACAAATCGCCTTCGCGTTTCAGTTTCGATTGGAGCCACAGCAGAAAAACGAACAGCAACAGCGCCGAAAACGACGAATAAAGCTGCGCCGGATGCCGGTAGGCGTCCTCTTGCCACACGCTCCACGCGCCGTGCCATCTGATGCCTTCGCAACACGGATTCAAAAAGCAGCCGATGCGCCCGACCGCTTCGCCAGCGGGAATGGCCAGCGCCCAGCCGTCGCCCGTTGAACGCTGGATATTCAAGCGTCGTTTGACTAGCCAAACCGCGACATAACCGCACAGCAAGCCGCCGACGATGGATTTGCCGCCCGTTCGTGGGTCGAGAACTTGGCCGCTCAGCGCCAGAGACACAGGCGTTCCGAACGCCCATTGCGTGATTCGCGCGCCCAAAACTCCGCCGCCAAGTCCCGCCAAAGCGACCCAACGCATTCCTTCGGTGTCGAGACCGCGACTCTTCGACCACACCCACAAAACCAGCGCACCAACGACATAACCGGCCATCGTCCACAATTCGCCCACCGTCATCGAAGCGTCTCCATCGAGATAATATTCGACCCGGCAACGTCCAAACCCGTCAATTCGCCCATCGAAAGCGCGCCGGGTGTTGTCGGAGGCACAACTTCATCTGTCGCAGTGGTGCGCTCGCTTCTGGAAACGAGGGCTTCCAATGTGATGACGTTCGATTGCGGGCGCGGGCCGAAGTCGGTCGCATCATCGAACAAAAAGCGCCAGCAAAACGAGTAGCGGCGCGGATCGTCCTCGAATGTGCCGGTGTGAACGCAGCACTGGCGAAGTCGCGGCGCGTGCAAGGTGTGCGCGTCCATGAACTGCTTCACCGTCACGCGAAAGGTGCGTTGCGCCAACTGTTCGAGCGATTTTTCTTCGTCCCACAACAAGCCCAGCAGTTCGGGTAATCCCGCGACACAGCCGCACATTCTGGAAATGTCGGCAGCCAGTTTGAACGCTGGAACGCGCCCCGAATCCGACCAGACCCGGCCCAAAGCGCCCGAACGCAGCATCTCGGCGACGGACTGCGACACGTTCTCGAAGGAAATGGTGTTTGACACGAGGTGAATCCATTGCTTCAAATTGTCTTTGCCAATCAAGCGCGGCAGCGGTTGCCACTCGTTTTTCTTGGTGCGCAGCAAATAGGAAATGTCGCAGCAATCTTTGTGGGAACACGGAAGCGGCAGAAAATCGTCCGCTGAGATCAACCCGTTCGTTTGCGCGCCAATTCTTCGCAAAACGCCCGTGGGCGTCACGCGGTTTTGCGGGTCGAAACCCGCTGAGCGTCCCGAACCAAAGGCCGGTTGAATCGCCAAACCCGAAACCAACGGTTTGGAAAGCCCGAACTTCAGCACGTCTCCCACTTCATTTTCGTTGACGCCGCGCGCAACAGTCATCACCAAAGTTGACCACACGCCCGCGCGCTCCAACCTGTCCAACGCGCGCCGTTTTTCTTCGCGCAAATCTTCGCCGCGATGGAAGATGTTCGATTGCGCGGACACGCCGTCGAACTGCAAATAAATCTCGATGCGATCTCGATGGGCGCGCAAGAACTCGACGAAGCGATCATCACGCGCGATGCGGCGACCGTTGGTGTTCACCAAAACGCGCGTCACATTGTGTTCCAGCGCCCGCTCAATCAAGGTTTGCAAATCGTCTCGCACGCTCGGCTCGCCGCCTGAAAGCATGAGCACGCCTAATTCGCCGCCTTTGCGCTCGATGATTGTTTCAACTGTGGCTTCCAACTCATCCGGCGTCGGGCGTTCTTTTACGGGTTTGGGAGTGCCCGGCGGCGCGGCCCCAGCGTAGCACGTCGGACACGAAAGGTTGCACCTCGGCGTGACGTTGAGAACTAGGATGCACGAATGCTGGCCGTGCGAGGCGGGCAAACCTTGCGCGTAGTTGTGCGGAAACGAGCCGAAGTTGTCGGCCCGGTCGGGCGTCACGGGAGAAGTTGGCGTTGACCAACCGCTCCGCGCGCGCCAGATGGTCAGGTCTTCTTCGTATAAAGATTCGCTTTCGCCGTGCGTGGGGCAAAACCGTCGCATCCACACCGCGTCGTCGTGCGAGACGAGCATCGCGTCGCACCAGACATCGGATTCATCGCTTCGTCGCGGGCGCTGCGCGAAGCAGTGCGGGCACACCGACTGGGTGTATTCCTCGATGAGATAGGGACGCGGCGAAACGAGCAGGCGGGCGCTGGATGTGACCATCATCGCAGTTTGCCCGCATGAGAAGATTTTTCCAAAACGCGTTTTTCGTGGAGCGCCCTCCCAGATGTTCTTCTGGCTCTCAGATGTTCTTCTGGAATGCTTTTCCCAAAGCAAACAGCCCTGACAAACCCCTCGCTTGAGTCCCGGCTTGCCCGATGGAGCGAAGCGTGAAGTGGCTGAATCACCCTGTCGCCCAGAAGGCACCCGGCTCCTTGAAAAGTAGCGAAGGATATGGCTGTTGTGCGCGTGGCTCGCGCGGCACAGCGCGGTTTCTTCTCTCGCTTTTCAAAGAGCGGCGCCGGGGGTGGTTCAAAGAGCGGCGCCTGTTCGACTAAAATCTAAAGTGCGCTTCGATTATGCTGGCCTCCTTCGACGATTTCTCCGCTTTTCAATTCGAATCCCAGTTGGCCGAGCGCGGCGGGCACGACGAAGAAACTGTTCTACGCTTGTTCCGCCGCTTGCGCGGCGCCCGCGACGGACTGCGCGGCGGCGACGCCTCTTCGCTACGCGACCATCTTGTTCTGGTTCACGCGTCCTTGGTCGAGCACTGCGCGCGCGGCTTTTTGGCGTCGGGTGAGCCGCTCGATGACCTGATTCAAGAAGGCTACGTCGGCCTCATCAAAGCCGTTGACCGCTTCGATCCCGACAAAGGCATCAAGTTTTCGACCTATTCGTGCCACCTGATTTCGGGCGAAGTCCGTCATTATCTGCGCGATTTGGGGCGATTGATCCACGAACCGGGCTGGCACTTTGAACTGCGAGGACGAATCAACCGCGCAACCGATTCTCTCACGCAGTCGAACGGGCGCGCGCCCTCGGTCGAGGAAGTCGCCGGTCATCTGAGTGTCAAACCCGAAACCGTGCGCGAAGTGCAGGAGCGTTCTTCCACGCTCTACGTCGATTCGCTCGAAGCCAAAGCCGAAGAATTCACAGGTGAGGGGCGCGTCGATTTCCTCGAACGCTTTCAAAGTGAGTCGACGAGCGCGGCGGATGAAGGCCGCATCGAAGACCAGATGTTTTTGGAGATGGCGCTCCCGCAACTGCGCGAACTCGAACAACAGGCGCTCACGCTGTTCTTTTTCGACGAGCTTTCCAAATCGGACATCGCGCGCAAATTGGGCATCTCGGTCAACTACGTTTCCTATCTGGTGAAACGCGGCACTGAAGCGCTCAAGCGCATTCTCGAAGCGAGCGAACCCATCCCCGGCGCCTTGGGCGCGCAAACCAGCCAAGCCCAGCAACAAGCGCGCGCGGCCTACTTGCTGGGTCTGGTGCGCGGCGCCGCCCAAACCGACGGGCAGCGCACTTTCAAACCCAAAACCTCGGTTCCGGTGCTTTCCAAGCCTGGCGTTGCGAGCCTGTCGCAGTTTTCCGGCTGGCTCGACGACGAAGTGGCGCGCGTTGGTCGCTACGGCGGCGAGTTCTCGCTGTGCTGGCTATCAATCAAAAACTGGACAAGCGCAACACAAGACCTCAGCGCGGGGCAAAAACGACAGGCCGCAGGCGCCGCCGCCACGCTCACTCGCCGCTTGGCGCGCGGCATCGACAAAGTGGCGGCGCTTCAGTCGAGCGACCCGGCAGGATTTCACTTTCTGGTCTTGATGCCCGCAACGGGCGAAGCGGGTCGGGCGCTGGAAAAACGCTTGCTGGGCGCCTTCCAAAAGCCGGATCTGCCCGGCGTTGTGGCGCCGCTTCACTTGCGTTCGGCCTTTGCCATGTGCCCCACCAATGGGCGCCTCAGCGAAGAGTTGTTCGAGTTTCTGGGACAGCAGTTGGGTTGAATGCCCTCACCCAGCCTTTGGCCACCCTCTCCTCGTCGTGCGCGGGAAAAGGCCCCGTTGACACGTTTTTGAGAGCAACGAGGGAAGTGGCGGCTCTATCGAAGTGGCGGCTCTAACAGAGGGTTCAATAACGCCAGCAGGAAGTTGATGCTCTCAAAAACGTGTCAACGGGGCCTTTTCCCGCGCACGACGAGGAGAGGGTGGCCAAAGGCTGGGTGAGAGCTTCTTCCCCAAACTTCGCGCCATGAAAGCTGTTCTCCAGCGCGTATCAAGCGCAAGTGTGGAAGTCGAGGGACAAATCGTCGCGCAAATCGAGCAAGGTTTTTGCGTGTTCGTGGGCGTTTTTGGCGACGACATGGAGGAAAACGCGCGCAAAATGGCGGGCAAAATCGCCGGAATGCGCGTGTTTTCCGATGCCAATGGCAAGTTCAACCTCGACTTGAAAGAAGTCGGCGGGCAGGTTTTGCTGGTGTCGAACTTCACCTTGTGCGCTGATGCGCGCAAGGGCAACCGGCCTTATTTTGGCGCGGCGGCGCGGCCCGAATTGGCGCAGGAACTGTTCGAGCAACTCGCTACACTTTTGCGCGCTCAGGGCATCGAAACCCGAACCGGAGTGTTCGGGGCCGACATGAAAGTGAACGTGGTGAACGATGGGCCGGTCACTGTGCCCCTTGAATTCTAATCGCTTCCAAGCGCCTAAAGGGGCACGGAAGACCCCCTTGTCCGTCCCTCTGTCTCGATGAATCCAGTCGTTTTTATGCAACCTCATCCCTCCCAAAACCCTGAAGAATTCGCGCAGTCGCGCGCCGAACAAAGCGAGATGCACGCCTCTCAAGGCGATACACGCGGCGACGACGGCGACTTTTCCGGCGCGTTGCAGGACTATCGAAAAGCTGCTCAACTCGATCCGGCCTCGCCCGCGCGTCTGCTCAAATTAGCCGAAGGCTACGCCGCCAACGACTTGCATCACAAAGCGTTTCAACTCTATCAACGCGCCCTTGTTGCCAACGTCGAGCAGGACGCCGAAGAAGACATGACCGACGCATATGTTGGCATGGGCGATTTGTGCCGCACCTTCGCCCGCTCTGCGGCGGCGGTTCGCTCTTACGAACGCGCGGTTCGCTCCAAACCCAAGCAGCCGTTTTTGCGCTGGAAATTGGCTGTTTCTCTCGCTACGATGGGTTTGTATGACCGCGCCGAAGCGCAGTTGCAGATCATCCTCGAACAGGCGCCGGGCGATTCGTTCTATCACTTCCAACTCGCCGACTTGTATCGCTTGATGAACCGTAATTTAGAAAGTGTGCAACAGATGATGCAAGCTGTTGAATTCGCGCCGCGCGATGATTATTATCGCCTGCGTTTGGGTGCCGCACTGCTGCGCGCCGATATGCCCGATGAAGCCGTCGTGCAATTCGAAGCCGCCGCACGCATGAAACCAACTAACGCGAGCTATCAGACGCTGCTACTCTTCGCTCACATGCGCAACAATCAACAACCGGAAATTGCTGTCGATGTCGACAAGATCGAACTGGGCGCGTATGATGAAGACTTCGTGAATCGCATTCAACGGTTAGCAGCTCCATCAACTTAAACATAAGATGAAGGGCAAGGGCGAACAGAGTAGAACCTTGTTCGCCCTTGTCCTTTAAGTGAAGTCTGGTTTCGCGGTTCTTTCAGGCGTCAACTTCCACGCGCCGTCCCGTCTCGAACGATTCGACCGAAGCGAGCGCCAGTTGCAACGCGCGGCGTCCTTTTTCAGCGGGAATGGGCGGCGCCTCTCCCGCGCGAAAGGCGGCTAAAACGGCGTCCATGTGGTTGTCGCATGTGCGCTCGAACTCGCGGTCGCGGTCGTTGAAGTAGCCCGCTTCCCACCTTTGCGCGCTTTCGTCGCCCGCGCGTTGAAATTCAAAACGACGCACCGTGTCTTCCACGACAACACGGCCTGCTGTGCCATTGACTTCGACGCGTTGTGTGTTTCGATACGCGTAACTCGAATCATAAGTGCCCAGCAGCGAACCGACCGCGCCGCTACGCAAGCGGAGCGACAAAGCCAATGTCGAGAATCCTTTGCCGGTTTGATCGGTCATTTCGGCCATCACCGAAACGATGGGGCCGCACAACCATTCCAGCAGATCGAAGCCGTGACACTGTGTTTCGATGAGATTGGCGTGCGGATGTCCTGCGCCGCCCTCGCCGCCAAAACGCCACGAGGCGAAGACGATTTCGCCCAATTCGCCCGCGTCGATTGCGGCTTTGGCCATTTGCATCGGGCGGGCGAAGCGGTGGTTGAAGTTGATGGCGACAAACAAATCTCGCCCTTGCGCCGCATTTAACAGCGCGTTAGCTTGATCCATCTCGAAAACGAGCGGCTTTTCGACTAGAAGCGGCACGCCCGCTTCGATCAACTGAAGCGTCGCCTCGAAGTGGTGCTCGTTGGGCAGACACACGCAGACCAAATCGGGTTTCTCGGCTTCGAGCATCGTGTCGATTGCCAGGTAAGGGCGAGTGTCGAACTCGCTGGCTCGCGCGGCGGTTCGCTCGGCATTGCGTCCGACGACGGCGCAAAACTCGACATCGGCGCGACCTTGCAGGATGCGCGCGTGCTGGCGCGCCCAGCCGCCAGTTCCAACTAAGGCGATTTTGAGAGGCTTCATGGTTTTGTTACAGCATGCGAGTTTGGTTTTGGCTTTCCATTGGTGAAGTGGTTAAGTCTTGATGTCAAGCCGATTGGAAGAGCACGGGGGCGTCGCCTTTTGCGCGGCCTGCGCGTAATCTCGAACCGTGTCGTCATCCGCGCTCACTTGGAGTAGACAGTGAGCGGCGCGATAACCCGCGCTCTGAAGAGCCTGAACCCACGCGTCGGGCGTGGACTGATCGGCAAAAATTGGGGCGCCAAGTCGCGCGATGTGCGGAGCCGTCATCACTAAAGCACATCTCACAGAGGTTGCAACATCCGTCCAAACATGGCTTGCCATGTCCGCCGAGGCACGATGTCGCACAACGGACAGGGCAAGCGCCGCCCAGAGGGCACCCGGCCCTACGATGCACTTCTTCTGAGACACGCTCTAAGCGCAACGAAGAAGCGCGGGAACGGCGCCGTCAAGTCGCGTAATATGTGGAGCCAGCCCAAACCGAGTTCGAGTGGCGCGATGTTTGTCGAAGCCAGGAAGAAGCCAAAAAGCGGGTGACTTACAACGTGTCTCATTCGATTTGCATCATCCAGTAGGGACGGTGCTTGCTCCGTCCTCTCAAGTGGGGAGAAGAACGGAGCAAGCACTGTTTTCACACGTAACTCCACGAAAGGCGATTTAATTTACAAACGCTTGCGTTTTCCAAGAGTTCGCGGAGCCGGTCAAACAGCGGGCGCGGCGTCTTTTCTGATGCCTTGCCAGAACTTGAAAAAGCCTGCCGTCGCGTAGTTCAGGCCGCGCGCATCTTCGGGACGGCGCAGCAGACGTAGTTCGATTCCCTCGCGTTGCAAACGCGTTCGCACCGCGTCGAGGGCGTCATCGGTCGGGCCGACGAAGGGTTTAAGAGCCACAACACAGCGCACGTTCGTGGCTTTGGCCCAGTCGCCGATTTGCTGCGATAGCTCGCCCGCATCCTGCGTTTCGATGCCCTGCGCGTCTGTGCTCCATTTGGCTTTAGCTCGACTGGCCGCATCACGCGCGCCTTTCAAGCGGTAGTCGCGGCGCAGGCCATTCGAGGTTTCGGATTTGGGCGGCGCGCCAACAACGGAAGTGCAAATCGCCGCGAAATCGACGCCCGAAAGTTCGTCGCTGGTTTCGGGCGCGAAGTCGTCTTCGGTGATCCATAAACCCATCTCTCCTGAAACGGCGCCGATTTCCAGATCAAAGTCGGGCCGCGCCGGGGCGGGCAACGGGTCGTCGGGCACATCGGCGGCTGTTGGCCGCTCCAAGCGTTCCATGCCGATTTCTTCGCCCAGATACGCCGGGTCGCAGTATTTTTCGAGGTTGGAGCGGCGCGCGAGATACGGTTTGCCGCGCGTTTGAACGCCCGCGACCCATCGCCACGAAAGCGTGTTGGCGGCGGGACAGGCGCACATCAAATGGCGCTCGAAAAAGTCCGACCCCAACTCCCACGGCAAGCGTTCGGTGTGAACCCAAAACGCCGCGAACCACATCCGCGCGTGGTTGTGCAAAAAGCCGGTTTCCGTTAGCTCGCGCGCGAAATTGTCCATCGGTTCGCAGCCGCTTTGCCCGGCCTCGATTTGCTCGATACGGCGCTGCTGCACCTTCGCCAAACCTGCGCTCGCTTCGGCGCGCGTTCGATTGTAGCGCGTCCAGATTTCCGGGTGAAGTTCGAGCCACGAGCGCCAATAGCCGCGCCAGTTGACTTCTTGCACGAACTTTTCGCACGCGCCGAGCGAGCCAAATTCATCGAGCGCGATTTGTGCGACTTCGCTTTCCAGCACCAATCGCGTGCGAATCGCCGCCGCCAGAGTCGAAACATACGGGTGTCCCGGCACGACGCGGTTGCGTTCGCGGGCGTATTGCGCTCCCATGAACGGCGCGAACGCGCGCGCCGCGCCCAAAGCCGCCGCGCGCGTTGAGGGCAGATGTATTGGTTTATGAACAGACATGAACGGCCCGTTTCACGCGAGATGAAGGCCAACTTCAGGGGACTCCCTGATCAATTGCGGCGCACCGGGAAACGAAAGTGCGCGGCGATTGGCCACGCATCGAGGGCGTCTTGTTCGACGCACTTCCAGCCGTTGTGAACCACCAGCGGCAAACCGCGCGCGCCGATGCCATCCGAGATGATGCCCGTGTGCCACCGGCCGCCTTCCAAACGCCACTCGACGACATCGCCCGGTTGCCACGTTCGCAAGTCTGTTCCCTGAGTTCCGGTTGGCAACGTTTGGCCGAACCGTTTGAAAAAGACGATGTGATTGGGCACGCGGCGATGGTCGATGTTCGTGTCGGTGTGGCCCAACTTCCACCCATTGGGATAGGCCGCGAAGTGCGCCTTCATGTCGTCGTGAATCTGCTTTTGCAAGTCGAGGCCCGCTCCACGAAAGGCGCGCACCACGACATCAGTGCAAGCACCGCTTCCGCGCGGCACATCGCCGTTCGGGTAGGAAATCACGCGATACGACGCGTCGTAATCATCGCCGATTTGCGCCTTGGCCGCCTTCACAATGGCCCGCGCCGCCTCGCTTTTGATGGCTACACGGCGAATTTGCGGTTCCAGCGCGCGCTTGACGGGCGAATCGGGCAAAGAAGCCACGAGGTATTTACGCGGCACCCGCCGCAACGACCAACACGCGGCGCCCATAGCAAGCAGGGCGCAACTGGAAGCAAGTAACAGACGGCGACGAGAACGCATGGAGATTCAACGCTTTGGTTTGGAAGATGAGTGCGAAAAAGCGCGAGGTAATGGGGTGGGAAATTGGGATCTGGTTGGCGAAACCGTGCCTCCAAAGATGTGGAGGGCGGACGGGTTTTACAAGTAACGCTTTGGGATTTGGTTGGCGAAACCGTGCCTCCAAAGATGTGGAAGGCGAACGGGTTTTACAAGTAACGCTTTGGGATTTGGTTGGCGCAACTGTGGCTTGAAAGACACGGCAGACAACGAGAATGTCGTTCTGCTGTGTCTTTTAAATCACGCAAATCAACCGCTCACTCTTAACCCATTTTCGACCGGTGCTCGCGCATCCCGCGCCCGTTCGTTTTCAAGCGAAAGAGCGCGCCACTGGGATTATCTGGCGCATCATCCGCTTTGCCGCCGCCGGTTGTGATGTAAAGCTCGTCCAGGTTTTCGCCGCCCAGAATACAACTCGTGACGTGTTTCGCAGGCAAATCGATCTGTTCGATCAAGTTCGCGTTCGCATCGTAGTGGCGCACGAACGGGCCGTTGAAAAAGCAGACCCACACGCCGCCATCGGCATCGGTGGTCAAGCCATCAGGCGTGTCGTGGGGCGTTTCAAGCCACTCGCGGCTTTCGCCGAGTTCACTCGTTTGCGGGTCGAAGTCGAACAGCCAGGTGATGCGCGACGACGAATCGGCCCAATACAAACCGCGCCCATCAGCCGTCCAGCCCAGCCCGTTGGAACATTCGGTGTGCACGGTGCTAACGCGATGATTGTCAAAGCCCTGATGCAAATGGAACAGGCCGCCGCGCGTTTTTTGCGTCCAATCCACTGTTCCGGCGACGACCGTGCCGTCGGGACAGGCGATGCAATCGTTGAAGCGCTCGGTGTTTTGCAAAAATCCCTGCGCCAGCGCCCTCACCTCGCCTGAGTTGGGGTCGAGTAGCGCCGCATCGCCCACAAAGAGCAGCAACAAATCGCCCGATTCTTCGAGAGTAAACGCGCCGCATTCGCGCCCCAACTCGGCCACCAAACGGTGCGAATCGGTCTTGGGACCGAAAGCGAAAATCTTTCCGGTGGGAATGTCGCACCAGAAAAGCAGGCCGCGCCGCTCGTCCCACAGCGGGTTTTCGCCGCAACCGTTGTGCTCGTTCGCTACTATTTCAAGAGTCATCGGGAAAATTTAACCACAGATGAACACGGATGAACACAGAATAAACATCTGACAAAATCATCTTGTGTTCATCCGTGTTCATCTGTGGGCGCAGAATAGATTGTCAGACCGCGTTCGCGCAAAAAGCCGACGAGATGCACGCCGTTTCGACTCGCCAATTCAACGGCCAGACTCGACGCCGCCGAAACCGCCGCGACCGTTCCAACCCGCGCCCGAAGCGCCTTTTGCACGATCTCGAAACTGGCGCGGCCCGACACCAGCAAAATCAAATCGTCGCCACGACTCGGAAGCGCACCGTTTTGCAAACAAAACCCAACCGCTTTATCGGTCGCGTTATGGCGTCCGATGTCCTCGAAACAGGCGAGCAACTCGCCGCTTCCAGAGAAAATCGCCGCTGCGTGCAACCCGCCGGTTCGCTCGAACAGGGTTTGCCGCACGCGCATTTGCGAGGGCAAAGAGCGCAGCAAATCGAGGTCAAGCGGCGGCGGATGGAGCGGCTCGACTTGCGAGCACAGCGCCGCGACCGAGGCGTGGCCGCACAAGCCGCAACTCGAATTGGAGATGATGCCGCGCGCCCATTTGTCGCCCTTCACGGGTTCGTCCAAGGTAATCGCGTCGGCGATGTTGGTCAGTTCGCCATTGAAATCGCGGCACCGCGCGCGCACCTCGACGCGCACCACATCATCGAAACCCGAAATCACGCCTTCGGCCAAAAGCAATCCCAAACACAAACAGCGGTCGGCCTCATCGCCTTGGGGCGTGCGCATCGTCGCCGAGAAAGCGCGCCCGTTGACGCGGATTTCGAGCGGTTCTTCAATCACCACTTCGTCTTCGACTTCGCGCGACTCGCCGCCGCGAATCTGAACGGCGCGCACGGTTTGAGTTGGGTTCATACAAAATTTTTAACCGCAGATGAACGCCCATCACGCAAATGAAGATCAACGAGAATATCTGCGTTGATGGGCGTTCATCTGCGGTTAAATCGAATTAAGCCGTCCGCTCAACGGTAATGACAACCGATTTGCTCGTCGGCGTGTTCGAGTGTTCGGCCACGCTTTTGACGGGAACAAGCACGTTGGCTTCGGGAAAATAGGTCGCGGCGCAACCGCGCGGAATCGGGTATTCAACCACGATGAACTTTGGCGCCGCGCGTTCTTCGCCGTTGAAATGCGACTTCAAGTTCACAACATCGCCCGCTTTCAAACCGCGACTTTGGATGTCGTCGGCGTGCAAATACACCACGCGCCGCTCGTTGTAAACGCCGCGATAACGGTCGTCCAAACCGTAGATCGTCGTGTTGTATTGGTCGTGCGAACGAATGGTCATCATCAGCAACTGGTCGGGTTCCAAGTGCCACTCGTTGATCGGCGTGGTGAAAAAGTTGGCTTTACCGTTGGGCGTGTTCCACACGCGCTCTTTGGCGGCGTTGGGCAAATAAAAGCCGTTCGGCGATTTGGCGCGCTGGTTGAAGTTCTCAAACCCCGGCACAACGCGCTCGATTTTATCGCGCGTGTGGTCGTAGTTGTGCGCCATTTCTTCCCAGTTCACCTTCGACCGCTCGCCCAGAACGGCGCGCGCGAGTTCGCACACAATCGCCGGTTCACTCTTGAGTTGCGGCGAGGCGGGTTCCAATTTTCCGCGCGAAGCTGATACCACGCCCATCGAGTTTTCGACGGTGACGAATTGGTCGCCCGCTAGCTGCGTGTCGCGTTCGGTGCGGCCCAGACACGGCAAAATCAAAGCGCGCCCGCCCGTTACCAGGTGGCCGCGATGCAATTTGGTCGACACGTGACACGTGAGCGAACAGTTGTGAAGCGCCTGCGCCGTGAAGCGCGTATCGGGTGTCGCGGACAAAAAATTGCCGCCCATTGCAAAAAAGACTTTGGCGCGCCCTTCGTGCATCGCTTCAATGGACTCAACGACATCGAGACCATTGAAGCGCGGCGCCGCAATGCCGAATTCGCGCTCCAACGCGTCCAGAAACTCCGCTTTTGGTTTTTCCCAGATGCCCATCGTGCGGTCGCCCTGCACGTTGGAGTGGCCGCGCACCGGACAGGCGCCCGCGCCGCCCCGCCCGATGTGACCGCCGAGCAGCAGCAAATTCACGACTTGCTGAATGGTGGCGACGGAGTTTTTGTGCTGCGTTAAGCCCATCGCCCAGCACGCGATGACGCGCTTCGAGCGCGCGACGAGGGCGCCGACTTCTTCGATCTGCGCGCGCGAAACGCCGCTCGCCCGTTCCACCAAGTCCCAGTCCAACTGCCTCAAATCCTCGACCAACGCCTCGAACCCGTGTCCGTGCCGATTGATGAATTCGTGATCGAATACACCACCTTCGCGCTCTTCGAGGTCGAGCATGGTTTTCATCATGCCCTTGAGCACGGCGACATCGCCGTTGATCTTGACCGGCACGAAATGCGACGAAATCTCCGTGCCCTTGGTCAAAAATTGCTTCGCTTGTTGCGGATGATGAAACCCCAAAAGCCCCGCTTCGGGCAACGGATTGAAGGACACGATCCCGCAGCCGTGAGCGCGCGCTTCTTGAAGCGAACTCAGCATGCGCGGGTGGTTGGTGCCAGGGTTCTGACCAAATATCAAGATGCAATCGGCGAGTTGGAAATCTTCGAGCGTGACCGTGCCTTTGCCCACGCCAATGGACGCGCCCATCGCGCTTCCACTCGACTCGTGGCACATATTGGAACAATCGGGCAAGTTGTTGGTGCCGTATTCGCGCACAAACAGTTGGAATAAAAACGCAGCTTCATTGCTGGTGCGACCCGACGTGTAAAACACCGCTTCGTCGGGATTATCAAGAGCGTTCAATTCTTCGCCTAATACCCCGAACGCTTCTTTCCACGAGACGGAGCGGTAGTGCGTTGCACCTTTGTCGAGCAGCATCGGGTGGGTTAAACGTCCGGCGCCGCCCAAATCCCGGTCGCTCCAGCGGCCCAATTCGTCGACCGAGTGAGCCGCGAAGAAATCGGGCGTGACGCGCTTTTTGGTGGTTTCTTCTGCAACGGCTTTCGCGCCGTTTTCGCAGTATTCAAAGCGGCTCCGTTTGTCATCGGGATCGGGCCACGCGCAACCGGGGCAATCGAAGCCGCCTTTTTGGTTGAGTTGCAGCAGAACCTGGTTGCCTCGCACAAAACCGGATTCGCGCGCGATGAACTCCATCGACTTGGCAACGGCCATTGGCCCCGCCGCGCGCTCGTGAGGATGACCGATGCGGATTCCGGTGAACTTCTCGCTCGTCAGTTCGGTTTCAATCGGTTGGTCTTCGCCCGAAGTGGCTTGTGTGTCAAGGCTCATCTTAAATCGGAAGTTTAAGAGGACGTCGCGTTGCTTTGGATGCGTTGAGAATGTCGAAAGCGGCTTCTTTGCTTGGCAATCGTAGCCGGAACGCACGGTCAGGTGATGATTGCGGACGCCGGAATCCCTTCTTCTTTGCTCAGCAATGGTGGCCGGCGCGCTGCGCTGCGTTGAAGTCCTCGCCGCTTTTTGGGCGCGAACGCGGTTGGGTAGGGGGCTTTTGCGCTAAAATGGCGCTTCGATGATTTCCACTTTGAATCCGGTGACTTCGGGCGGCGGGATGTCGCTACCCGACTTCGTGGCTTTGGCGAGCGCCAGCGGTTTTCGCGGCGTCGACTTTTCGATTGACGCCGCGATGGGCATGGGCCTTCAGGCCACGCGCGATTTGTTCGCGCAACACGGCATCGCGCCCGCCTCGTTTGGCTTTTCCGTCGAATGGCGCGGGGACGAAGAAACCTTTCACTCCGGCCTCAAGCACTTGCCAGAAGCCGCACGGTTCGCGCAGGAGTTGGGTTGTTCTCGCACCGTGACGTGGGTTCTTCCCTCGAACGACGATGTAGCGGCCTACCGTGAAACGAGCCTGCGACGCTGGGCCGAAATCGCGCGTATTCTGAGCGATTCGGGCGTTCAATTCGGTTTGGAATTTCTCGGCCCGAAGCAGTTCCGGCCCGACGAATCGAAGGTGTGGTTTTACGATATCGCGGGCGCACTCGAAGCCGCCGATGAAACGAACTCGCGCGCCGGAACGCGCAACGTCGGTTTGTTAGTCGATTGCTGGCACTGGTTCGCGGGCGGCGGGAGGGCGATGGACTTGGCCTCGATCCCCGTTGAACAAGTCGTTCACGTTCACATCAACGACGCGCCCAAAGGCGTGGCTTTGGCGGATTTGGTGGACGACGAGCGCGAATTGCCCGGCGCTACGGGCGAAATCGACGTGCCGGGATTTTTGCAAACGCTTTCCAGCATCGGTTATGATGGCCCGGTCGCCGTCGAGACGTTTTGGAAGCGCCCGGAAGAAGCCGGACACGAAGTTGCGGCGCGCGAAGCGGGACTGGCGGTGAAACAGGTGTTTGAAAAAGCGGGGCTTGAATTTTGAAGCGCCTTGATTCGACGAGCGCATCGCCCACCGGATTAAAGGTTTGATTTATGCAGCGAAATCCTCTTGATCCACCGCCCATCGCCTCACCTGTAGGCGATGGGCGTTTGCTCAGGCCTCTACACCATGCCCCACTTTTTCCGCGGCGGCTGGGAATGTATGCGTGCGGACTGCCATTGATGTTGGTGTTAAACCCCATCGCCCGTGTCTTTTCTTTGTCGCCAGTGATACTGGGATTTGTGACAGTTTTGAGTGGCGGTGGGATCGTCTCAAAAATGGATGCGTTCACACGACAGACTGGAAGCGTTTTGCGCAGCAGAGAAGAATTGTGGGTCGCGCGGCGGCTGGTCACTCTTAATATGCGCGTGGCGTTTACCACTGCCGCCTGTCTTCCGCCGATTGTCGAATGCGCGCTACTCAATAGCCGTCCGATGACGTTGTTGCCACTCACCATGCTCTTCGTTGTCAGTGTGTTGACAACTCATAATGCAAGAAAAATCGAAACCCGCTTCCGCGCTCAACGCATCGAATCGGGTTCGCCGGAAGAGCAGCGATCTTTGGAAGAGTTGTGGGAGCGCACCCTACGCGAGTGGAAAGAACCACGCTGGAGCTTGTCAAAAGAAGAACTTTAAAGTTCTTCAACCCGCGCCCGCGCGTTTTGCGCAAGCGCTTCAAACCATGCTCCATCGGGTGACACGAGCGGAAACCACCACGCCGTCGGGCGATAGTTGGTCGAGCGGAGCACTTCGCCCGCTTGCCACGCGTCGCGCACCAGTCGTAGGCGCGCCAGTTCCGCTTCTTCTTCCAAACGCGCGCGCGTTTGCCGCGCGAACTGAGCCGCCTCGCCGCGTTCGAGTCGCAGTTGCTTTCCCAACGCTTCGTTGGCGGCGCGCTTCAAGTCGCGGGCGCGCGCTTTGGCTTTTTGAATTGGAACATCGAAAGCGCGATGCTCTGTCCCCAATTCCTGGGTTTGCACCCGCAACGTTTCGATTTGCGCGGCTTCTTCGCGTTCGAGTTCGACTTGGGCGACGCGCTCGTCTTTGGACAACTTGCGCGGCGCGCCGCTTTCGTCGACGGGGTTCAATCGTTTGGCGGCGGCTTCTCGCAGGTCGAGAATTGCTTCGCGCAACGGGCGGATGTGAGCGCGAAACCAGTCGCCTTTTTCGCGTTCGAGTCGCACGACGACTTCGATTTCTTGGCGCGCTTGCCTGCGCAATTCGGCGACGCGCGCGGCGAAAGCTTCCGCTTCGAGGCGCCCTCGTTTTGCGTTCTTTAACGCGTCGGAATACAGTTGTTCGCGCCCTTGCCACCCTTGATTTCCCAACTGTGCCAAAGCCAGCATCAAATCACGCGGCGTGCGTGCGGCTTTTAGCTTCTCGCGCGTTTGCCTGCCCGTCGCTTCAACGTCCTGCCAGCGGCGCGCGAACTCGCGCGCTGAAATCGTTTGCGACCCGAACGCTTTCGCCAAATGCGGCGGCAAATGAAAGCGCCCTTCGACTTCTTCCAACGCGTCCCACGCGCCGAGTTTGAGGCGCAACATCGGATGAAGCGGCAAGTCCACGCCGCTCGCGCGCAGCAGAGCGTTCATTTTTTGCGTGCGAACGGTGTAGCCCGACGCCTTCTCGTGAAAGACGAAAATATATTCGGCGGAAAGCATCGAGATCAGCGCTACGGCTTTGCCAACAATGGCCACGCCTTCGCCGAACCTCGATTGCAACAGCGCCGCGAGTTGCCCGACCGATTCGATGTGGCACGAGCGACAAATCTGCGTTTCCGGCTCGGTCTCAATCGACACCGAGTCGCCGAACACGCGCAGAGTTCCCCGTCCAAGTCCTGGAATCACGACATCAAAAGGCAAAGCGCCTTCGCCAAACTGGTCGAGCGCGTAGATGCCCGAACCGCGCAGCGATTCGTTGTAACATCGCTTGGCCAGTTCGCGCGTCGCCGGGTTGAGGAACAAATCGAGGAAATGAAACCTTGGCAATTGGCAAGTGTCAGGCGCGAAACGAAACAATTCCAGCGACGCCGTGGTTTCCAAGTTTTTGACCGGCCCACCATTGACCAGCGCCCACAACTTCGGAATCAAATCGCGGTAAAGGTCAGACAAAGTCTGGTCGGGATGCGCTTCGATAAAATCGTTGGCCCAATTCCAGATGGAGCGCACGGCGGCGCGGGCGTGACAATCGTCGCCATCAACCGCTTCAAAATCGGGTTCGCATCCGGCGCTTTCCAACGATGAGCGAAACGCCCAGCGCAACTGCTGGCGAAGTGCGGGCGCGATGTCGCGCAGTCGCACTTCCGCCGCGATCAAAGGCCGCTCGCCAGTGTGAACCAGCGCACGCCAAAGCGGAGCTTCGGTTTCTTGGTTGAGCAGGGCTTCGAGTCCGCCTGGATAAGCGCGCGCCGCTTTGCCAAGAGCCACGCCTTCGCGCGTGAAATCAAGGTGCGAGGGCACGGCTTCGGCGCCCAAAAAGGCGGAGATTTCGCCCGCCGCGCTCCACAAACCGCGCGTGTCTCCGTCGTTGTGGCGCAAAACCACAAACGGCGCATCCTTGATGGTCAGCCCTTCCAACTTGGCGAAATAATCGGTGTCGTGAACGCCCGCTACCATGCGCGCGCCAGGAGAGGTTTCACCGCTTTGTTCCAACACTTCGCAGATGCGGCAAAACGCAGCTTTGACGGGTTCATCCCAAAACACGGTCTGGCCCAGCGTCAAAAACGGCGTGTCGGAAAAACGCGCGCGCAGGGATTTGACCGCTTCAACGGTAGAGGGATGCAACAACGGGAACATAATGGAAGCGCGCTTTTTGTGGCAAGCCAAGCGCCAAAGACACGCGGGAAGTCTAATTGTAAGCGCGAAGGTGACGAATTGAGGGAATGACTGAAAACGCGGGTTCTGGCCGCGCTTCAAATCTGTTTGGTCTTTAACAGCCGCCCGACAAGCGGCGCGGCGATTTCTTTTCCCCTGAGTTCATCCCTCCAGCGCGCGGGAATCGCTTCAACTCCCTCGCGCAGTCCAGCCAAACCGCCCGCGATGCAGGCCGTTGTGTCGGTGTCGTAGCCCAGAGAAACCGCGAACTTTGCCACGCTTTCAAAATCGCTTTCGCGGAGCGCATCGCGCACGGAGCGCAACGTGTCCACGACGTAGCCGGAGCCGCGCCCGCGCAAGTCGTCGTCGGGGCGGATGTGCCACTCGAGTTCGCTTTCCCAGATACCCAGCGCCGCTTCGCTGATCAAGTCGGCGAGTTCGCCCGCGTTTTGAACTGGGTTTTGTTCGCGGCACAGCGAGGGAAGAAGTTGCCGCAAAGTTTTCGTCGCGCTCACCCACGCGAGTTCCGATTGTGCGCCTTCGCTCAGGCGCCGCGCCCACAGGCAGAGCAGGGCACAACACAACTGCGAGCGCAAGTGGCCGTGTGTCACGAGCGATTGGCGCATCGCGTCGCGGGATAGGTCGAAATCCGGGCCGCGATGCCACAAAACGAGGGGCAAGACGCGCATCAAGCTCCCGTTGCCGTTGGAAAGTTCGTCATCTGGCCCGGCTTCTTCGGCCTGAACTCCTGATCGGAAACGGCTGATCGCGGCAGAGGTCGTCACGCCGATGTCGAAAACATGGCCTTCAACGGCATAAGCGCCCTCGAACTGCCACGCCGCGATTTTGCGCGCCAAATCCTCCAGGTTCAATTGGCCGCAGGCGAGCAACGAATCGAGCAGACAAAGGGCCTGCGCCCCGTCGTCCGACCAGGTGCCGTCAGGCACGAGATGAGCGCGCGGCCAGCCAGCAGGCGGCGTCATTTCAAGTTGTTCTCGCGGCGGCAGTTTGTCGGGCGGCGTGAATTCAAAGGGCACGCCGAGGGCGTCGCCCACGAGCAGACCGTAAATCGCGCCTTGAATTTGAGATGCGGTCATCGTTCAATCCGCGACTTTGGCAGCGTAGCCTTCGTCTTCGACGGCTTCGAGCAGGCCGGTGATGGTGTAGCCTTCGCCTTCGACTTCGGCGGTTTCCGAGTTGAGGTCAACGAGTGCGCGTTCGACGCCTTCGACGTTTTGCAAAGCCTGCGAGACAAAGCCAACGCAGGCGTCGCAGTGCATTCCTTCGATTTGTAAATGAGTTTTCATCTCGAACAGTGTGCGCCTTTGCGTTCTTCGTCGCCGTGTCGACCGGTTCGTCTTGTTGTGGCGCTTTTGGATGAGGAAGGGTGTGCAAGCGACTTTCGTTGAAATGCGGGAACGCGAAGCGGGAGCGAGTGCCTTTGTCAGCAGGTTGGAGGCGCTTCCTCCTGAAGATGGCGCTTCGCGTTCTGGGTGATGCACCCGCTCCCGCTTCGCGTTCTCGCACTGTGACAGAAAATCGTGTGGCTTGCCCTCTCTTTTCCAGCCTCGCCCCGTGCTGTCATTGGAGTTGAAAAACCCTCGCACAACTGTGCGAGGGTTTGGGTTCAAGACGCGGCTTACGTCACGGGGTCATGCCATTGGAACTCGCCCTGTTCCCGTTGGAGGCGGGCGTGTAAGCGATGAACATTTCCGGCACGCGGGCGCTTTTGCGAGCGATATACAGCGCGGCGTCGGCGTCTTCGAGCAATCCGGCGAGCGCTTCCCGCGTAGACAGCGCGGCTTCTCCGGCTTCCTCGCTTTCCGAGATGAACTCGCCCGAAATTTGGCTTCCAAAAGGCGAAGATGGCAAAAACTCGGCTTCGCCCACCGAAAACGAAATGGGAAGCGTGTCTTTGTCTTCGCCGTGCGTCCAAGCGTGTTCGTTCAAGGCGGTTTGCAGTTTCTCGCGCACGAATGTGGCGCCATCCAGCCCGGTTTCGGGCAGCAGAACCGCGAATTTAGCGTCGGCAAAGCGCGCGACGAGATCGCTGTCGCGCGTCCACTGGCCGATGATGTTGGCCGCCGAACGGAGCACCTGTTCGCCCGCGCCGTCGCCCACGTTGGAGCAGAGCAATTTGAAGTGGTTCACTTCGAGCATCAAACACGACAGGTGATGGCCGTAGCGCCGCGCGCGCGAACATTCGCGGTGCGCCTGTTGAAAGAAAAAGCGGCGGCTCATCACGCCGGTCAGGTCGTCCACGCGGGTCTGACGGTTCAAATCTTCGCGCAGATGAACGACTTCGGCGCGCGCACGAAAAATCAGCGCGCCGCTTTGCAAGCGCGCCACCACTTCAAAACGCGGTGCGTCGGCGACCAGAAATTCGTCGGCGGCCTCGGCGCGAAGAGCCGTCAACACGTCCTCTTTTTTGCCGCCATACACCGCGATAATCCATGCGTCGCGCGTGGCAGCATGAGCGCGCACATCTTCAATTGTGCCTGCGACATCAGCCATGTTGCCATCAAGGAGCACTACTTCCGGCATCAGGTCTTCGACGGGCACAGGTTCGGATGAAAACGCGACGCGGTGCCCCGCTTCGCTCGCGTAGCCGCCCAAGCGCCGCAGTCGTTTGCCCGCTTCGGTTGGGTGATTGCCCTCGCTTTCCAAAACTAAAACGCGCGGGGCCGGACGCGCCGACAAAGGAAATTCTTCGTTGGAAGACATAATCAAAAGCACCTCGCGGGTTGTGCCTGCGGGATTTCCCCGACACGGCAAGCGCTTGAGGCGCCAGTTTATACTTCATGCCACAAAAAGCCCGCGCTTTGAAGCGCCGGATTCTTTTTGATAATCGCGGGTGTGGCGAAATGGCAGACGCGCCAGTCTTAGGAACTGGTTTCTGGGGGTTCGAGTCCCTCCACCCGCATTTGCGAGAAGGGGAAAGTAGGAGAAAAAACCAAACACCTGTGTTACTGCGATAAAGGAATCTCTTGATGCTCGTCGTCAGGGATAAATAAAGCTTTGCTTTTGGGTTCCTCCATCGCAACACCAGAGTGCTTTGTTCCTCTTTCAGCAGGTCTACTCAAACACGACATCGGGCAACACGACATCAACGGGCGCGGTTGCCCTCAGTTGTTCGGCCTGGGTTTCGGGCAACGCATCGTTTAAAAACGTGCCGGTTCCAGTTTCAATCGAAGCCCGGTATTTGAGTTTTTCGGGGCTGCGCTGCAACGGATAGAACTCGATGTGAAAGCGAAATCGCTCGCTCCCGCTTTGCTTGCTCAACTGCTGCATCAGCATAAGCGTTGGAAAACCATAAACCGCTTTTTCGCCCCACAGGTTCTCATAACGCTGCGCGATGTTTTGCATGATGCCCGCCAATTCGCGCCGTTCTTGCGGTGTCATTTCCAACAGCGAGCACACGCCGTCGCGTTTGGCCCAGATGTGGACTTCATACGGATAGCGCGCGTAAAAGGGCATCGCGGCCAAAAAGCCATCGGTCTGCGCGACGATGCGGCTTCCGTCGCGCAGTTCTTTCTCGACGACCTGATTCCACAAACCGCCCTGTTTGCCGCCGAACAAAAGCGTTTGATTCCACTGCTTTTCCAGGTAGGGCGGCAAAAACGGAAAGGCGTAGATTTGGCCGTGCGGATGATCGAGCGTCATTCCGGCTTCGCGGCCTTTGTTTTCAAAAATCGAAACGAACTCGACTTCAGGCAAAGCGATGCGTCCGGCGTAGCGGTCGCGCCATGCTTCAACGAGCGCGTAAATATCGGAAAGCGGCATCCACGCGAACCGGCCATCGTGATTCTGCGAATAAACCACCATGTCGGCCCGCCCGCGAGAAGGAACCGTGAGTTCGAACGCTTCGCGCGCATCGGGAAGCGTCGGGTCGCCGGGAACAAAGCTCAGCGAAGGCGAGCGATTCTCGAAAACGGCGATTTGATAGTTGAGCGGCAGTTCTAGGATTCCCGGACACAGCGGGCACGCGTCGCGCGAGGGCAACTGAACGCGGTTCATGCGCGCGGCGGCGTAAACCGTCCATTCTCCGCGCGTGGGATTCCAACGCATCTCGGCGGGCTGTGCCAGGACGCGCTCGCATTTGGGCGCGTGCTCGCGCGCCGCGCCCTGATGCAGTTCCAAAAGCGCCGGAGTTTGATCCTGCGCGCTGTAATCGTAATAAGAAAGCGTGCGACCATCGTCCATGGCTACGTCGGTTTTGTAAAGGCGAAACGGTGTCGGGTTCATCGGCGCCCAGTGTAGAAAAGCGGGTTAGATTTCCCTTTTGATGTTGACTTTTGGCTTGCGAGTTGGCCCCGGCACGAAAGAACCAACTCTTTCCAGTCGCAGTGTTCACGAAGTCTCGTCGCGCGAATCCCGGTGTTCGATGGCCGCCTGATGGCGCTGCCCCGTCGTCACGTTGAACACATCCTGCGGCAGGCCCAAAAGCGGCAACAAGTCGTTGCCCGTTCCATACGAACCCAGCCACGCGATGTCGGTGTCCGACACGCCGCTGGCGCGCAGAAAATCAACGACGTCGCGTTGCAGGTCGGGCACATAACAGCGCAAAATCTCGACTTCGCCTGCGCCCGCGAGAGTGTTCGGTTCGATGGTCATGCCGACTCCTGCCGGAACGAGCAGCGATTCGCCGCGCTTGGCGAACGCGACTTCGCCGCCGCCCGAAAAATTGGCCGCGCCGCTGATGACCGTGAAGGTGTTGAAGCGCGCCTGTTTGTCGTGGAAATCGGTGTTGCCGCGAATCTTCAATCGTTCGAGCACAAAGTAACGGCAGGCGCAGCAAAAAGTGCGTTCGTCGTCGTCTTCGGTAAGGGTAATTTCGCGCGTTTGTTCTTGCACGCCATCTTCATAGGAGCCGTATTCGACCGCGAGCGATTTGTGGCGCTGCGCGTCTGCGGCGGGCACAACGCCTGCTTCGACAAACCCGGCCCAGTCCCAGCCGAACCCGGCGTCGGAGTTCTGCTGCACTTCAAAGGCAAGATTGCCCTCGTCCAATCCGTGCAAGCGGCCTGGCGGCACGAAATAGGTGTCGCCCGTGCGCGTCGGGACTTTCTTCATCACGCCGTCATACGCGTTGCCGTTTGCGATGGCATCGGCGAAGGCTTGTCCAGTCAAGCCCGATAGCGCGCCGACATAGGCGTTGGCGCCCGCATCGGCGCGCACGATATACCACGCTTCCGATTTGCCGGTATCGGTCATGCCCAGCGCGCGCGCGGTTTCGTCATCCGGGTGCATATGCGCGGGCAATCGCTTGTCGCAGTCGAGGAACTTGATCAGCAGCGGAAAGTAGTCGCCATAACGCGCCCACACTTCGTCTCCGACGAGCTCATTCTTGAACCCCATCATCAGTTGGCGCAAAGTTTGTCCGGCGAGCGGGCCGTTGATGACGACCGATTGTTCCGGCCCGTGATCCGAAACTTCCCACGCCTCGGCGATGGGACGGTCGCGCGGCACGTCGATTTCGAGGGCGTCGGCGAATCGGTGCCCGCCATATGGGTAGAACTTGAGAAACGGTTTGAATCGAAGCGGGTAAAGCATAAAGGCCAAGTTTGACTTACGATGAAGAACCGGACAAAAAGCCCGCGAACCGAAGTTCGCGGGCTTTTCGTTTGCTTCAACTCATACCTTCGAGAACGTGGCTTGCGGCCCGAAGCCGTTCATCTGCGCGCGGCCATTGGCGGCTAAGTGGCGCAGGATGTGGAAGCAGTCTTCGGCCCGTTCGCGCGCGCCAATCGAGTCGGCGAACTGCTCGGCGGTGCCCGATGTATCGTCGAGTGAGCGGAGCAAACGGGTTTGCATTTCGATGACGGTTTGCGCGGCTTTTTTGCCGGCTTCAACGCCCGGTTGGTTGTAAGCGTTGACTCCGACCAAAAAGCCGTAAAGCCCGACCGTGCGCTCGAACAGCGCGATGAGCATTCCCACCGTTTTAGGTTCGACGCGCTCGACGGCAACGGTGATGGAGCCGCGCCCGTTTTCATAAAGCGCGCGGCGTGTGCCATACAAAAAGCCGGACAGGAAGTCGCCCGCCGTGATGCCAGGCTCGACTTCGAGTCTCGCGCCATCGCGCGCTTTGAGCACTTCGATGAACACCAGAAAGAAGTTGTTCACTCCATCGCGCAATTGCTGGACATAGGCGTGCTGGTCGGTCGAACCTTTGTTGCCATACACCGCGATGCCCTGATGAACGACCTCGCCCTTCAAGTTCTTTTGCTTGCCCAACGACTCCATCACGAGTTGTTGCAGATACCGCGAAAACAATTCCAAGCGGTCTTTGTAGGGCAACACCACCATGTCTTTCTGGCCCGTGCCGCCAGTTTCAAAGTGCCACATCGCGGCCATCAGCGCGGCGGGATTACGTAGGGTTTCGTGGCGGCGCGTGAGGGCGTCCATCTGCCGGGCGCCCTCTAACATCGCGCGGATGTCGAAACCTTGCAACGCGGCTGGCAAAAGTCCAACGGCGGACAGTTCCGATGTGCGCCCGCCGATCCAGTCGAACATCGGAAAGCGCGCGATCCATCGCTCGGATTCGGCCACGCGGTCGAGTTGCGAAGCCGGTTCGGTGATGGCAACAGCGTGGCGTCCGAAGTCAAGTCCCGCTTCGTGGAACGCGGCCTGCGCTTCGAGCATTCCGTTGCGCGTTTCTTTGGTGCCGCCCGACTTGGAAATCACGACCACAAGCGTTTGTTTGATGTTGCTGCCGATGCGCTCCAGCGTGCGCTCGATGCCGTCGGGATCGGTGTTGTCGAAAAACGAAGCGCTCATCTGGTCGCGTCCCGGCCAACTCAAAGCGTTGGTCACGAACTGCGGCCCGAGCGCCGAGCCGCCGATGCCAATCAGCAGCAAGTGACGGAATTTGCCGCCATCCTGCGCCATGATATCGCCGTCGTGAACACCCTTGGCAAAGGTTTCGATGTCGCCCAAAACTTGGTCGATTTGTGCGCCCAGGTCATCGGGCGCGAGCGACGAGTCGCGCAACCAGTAGTGACCGACCCGGCGATTCTCGTCGGGGTTAGCGATGTCGCCGCGCTCCAAGCCGTCCATTTGAGCGTAGGCGGCTTGCAACTTCGGCTCGAACCCCTCGAAAAAATCATCGGGAAAGTCGATGCGCGAGATGTCGAGCGAAAATTTCAAACCCTCATCGAAGAACGAGGTGGTTTTGAAGCGCTCCCACAGTTGTGTTGGATTTTGCATCGCGGGAGAATGAGCGTTTTAGGGGCCGTTAGTCGGACTTTAGAATGAGGAGTTGGCTTATCCAGCTTCGGCTAAAAGCTACGTGCAGCGAAGAGGAATCAAAGTGCGATCACCGCGTGTCATTGACATACTCTGGAAGTTGTGCAGACGGTTTCGCGGCTTTTGTATTGGCCCGCGTCGCGCTCTTGGGAAACATCGAGGCACACTGGGAACACATTATGGTTCATATGCGCTACTGCCTGTTAGCGGAGGCGGCTAACTATTCGGGAGGCAAAGTAAATGCTCTGGGCATTTTCAACCATCTTTTCATTACAGAAGAACTTCCTGGCCGTGTGCCTCGCTTTTCACTGGTGTTCTGTCTGCAAGGCGAAGAGGAAGATGAAGCAGGGGCACTGGTTCTGGAAGGTGGTCTGTGGTCACCGCAAGGCCAAAGGCTCATGGGATTAGGAGACGAATTTCATGTGACCTCTGATATGCCTGGAGAACTCCCCGGAGCCACTTTCGTTAGTGATGTCGATCAGTTAGTGATTAAAGAAGAGGGGATGCACGTTCTTCGCTTTCGTTGGGGGAACGGCGTGTTGCCCCCTGACTATCAGTTCGAGATGTCCCTTCCTGTAACGCGGCAACGTGACGCCAGCGCGACCACTTCATCCTCTGAGGTGAATCCATGATTCAAATCCTTTCTGTAACTTTTGGTAATGACCTCTGGCCTTCGCCCGCCGTAATCGAAGGTGTCCTTCAAATCGAGCCGCGTGGCATCTGGACGCTGAACCGCCCCAAAACGACCGATGGGTTAGAACGCAAACTTCAAACTCTGCGCCTCACAACGCGCCCGTTCGCGCGCGAGGCTCAGCATTTGGAAAAACTGCGTGCTTTTGCTTTGGCCGACCCTCCTCTGCGCGAACTGTTTGGGGAGGACATGGAGTTGCCCAATGAAGTCGCGTTTAAAAATGCCTTTCAGATTCTGCTGGCGTTAGAAGAGCGTGATTTGGAACCGCTTGACATTTTGCCTTCGGGTGAAGGGGGAGTTGCTTTTATCTTTGAAGCGGCCTCGCGAGGCACCGGGCGTCCGCTTTATGCCGACATCGAGTGCTTGAACTCAGGCTCGGTGCTGATCACGGTAGACGATTGGAACGCGCCCGCCCAGGTGTGGCTTGTGCCCAAAGATGGACGCTTAGAAGCCATCAAACGGATTCACACTGCGATTTCAACTGTATCTTCTCCCCTCTCGTCGGTTTGAACCCCAGAAAAATGATTCCCTCTCGGCTTTACCTTTCGGATGCTCAAGGACAGCCTAAACCCTTGAGAGTCGATTTTGCCCCAGGCGACGAGTTCTACCGCTCCTACGACATTCAACTCAGCATGGGCAAACGGGCATCACAAAACTTTCCTGGCGCGACCTTGAAGTTGCCAGAAGCCTCCTGCGATTGGTCGAGAATTGCCCTTTTGCATGATAGGTGGCGTTACAAACCCAAGCAAGGCATCGTTCGTATTGTCTGGGGGGCGCTGAGCCAACATCCTGTGGAGTTCAACTCCGCTCCCTTCCAATTTGAATGTCGTCATGATCCAGAAATTGATCCGCCCAATTACGCTCACTGCTTGATTGATGCGCGTGATGTTCAGGGGCGCGTCTTAGGCAAAGATGTCGAGGTGGATGAGGTCGAGAACCGGCGGGTCAGGCAGGAGTGGGCGCGTTGGATATTTCCTGTTGAAAAACAAGTCATGCCACCTGGATTTGCTTTCTCTTCCGATTGAATTTATGTCTTCAGCGTGTTCCTGCTGTGCGTTAGTTGCCTTCGAGCCACCTACGATGTGGCTCAGCCTACGTCTATTCAAGCCGCGTGTAGATATGGTTCCAGTGACTGGCCCTTTCTTCAGTTCCGAGTTTCTTAAACCAAAGCGCCCCACAAAACCGCATCCTCGTCGCCGCTCGCTGGGAAAACCGAGAACTGCGCGCGTGGCGGCCACATCGCGCGGCAAAACGGCTCCAGTCGCGGCCACATCAGTGGCCACGCGGCGCGCACCAGCGGGCCTTCCAAACACACCGGAGCGCCGCCGAGCACCGCGACGGCATTCGCCAGCCCTTGCGCTAATCGCGCGCAAAAGTCGTCGCACAGCGACTGAGCCGCGAAGTTGGAACTCGAAAGGTCAAACAAACGCGCTGAACTTTCCGCGCCCAATCCACTGGACTGAGCGCGCGCGCGAAACGATTCAAGGGAACAATACGCTTCCAAAGCGCCGCGCCGCCCCCACTCGTCGAGCGCGCCCTCGCGTTCGATGATCTGGGCGCCGACATGAACACCCCGAACATCGCTCCCGCTCAGTCGCGCCCACGATTCGATTCGCTCGCCCAGCGACACAAACAACCACGAGTCGAGGGTTTGCAGCGCGCCAAATCGCGTTTCAAAGTGCGCTCTCGCCTCGACATTAGAAAGCGCCAACACATTCGCCGTGCCCAGATGTTCGCGCAGACCGCGCGCTAAATCGTAGCCGCGCCAGGCCCGGAAGCGCGTGTCATCGAGCACAACGCCCTCAAGCGAAACCGGACTTCCAAACGCCACCGCTGCGCGCTCCAAACTCGCGGTTTCAACCGAAGCGCGCGCGCACAGGTCGCTGGCCAGTTCCATCGCGTCGAGCCACTGGCGCGCGGATGAACTTCCCGGCGCGAACTGCTTGCGCGCCCGCGTGCCGTTTTGAGCCGCGTCGGGACTCAGCAGTGCGCGCACTTGAACGCGTTCGAGACTTAAAGCGAGTTGCATCCCAGACAGTTTGCTTTAGGGCGCCGTGACCAACCCGCTTGGAAGAAGTCGCCATACGCGCTCCGACGCCCTCACGCCGATTCCCTCACGCCGTTGATTCCGTTCCGCACATCGTTGCTTCCGTTCCGCACGCCGTTGATTCCGTTCCGCACATCGTTGCCTCCGTTCCGCACGTCGTTGCTTCGCTCTATCACACCAATTGCGTGACAAAGTGCGGCGTGAGCGCGTTTCCGAATGTCGATTATTGCTCCCATCATATGCAATCTTTTGCGTTACATTGTTTTGACTTATCAATTGGACGCTTGCTCCGCGTTCTGCGAAAATGAACGGCGATTTCAGATGGACAAATTAGCTATTCGTCAAAAAGAGCGCGGCGAGCGCGTCATTCTCTTCGCCAGTGCGCACCCCGAACCGTTCGCCGCTCCGATGGGTGAGGCCGCCCAGGATTTGGTCGTCATCAAACGCGAAATCGCGTTTCTGGCGACGGGCGGCACCAATCAAATGGCCGGAGCCGGACAAAGCGGCGGCGCGACGGGCGCCAAAACGCAATTGCTGCGAAAAATGGAGTCCGACGTGCGCGCGCTTCGCCGCACCTTCGACCGCATCAAAGCGCGCGATTCGAGCATCACCTTCGATCTCGATCTGCCCGCCGACCGCAAAGAGCAAACCCTCGTTGACACCGCGACTGCCTATTTGAGCGCCATCACGCCGCTCAAAGCCCGCTTCATCGCGCGCGGCAAAAGCGCCGATTTTCTGGACGACCTGCAAAACGACCTGACACAATACGCCGCGTTGGTGGCGCAACAGCAAAGCGGCGCGGCCACAATGGGGAACACGACGAGCGCCATAGACAAATCGCTGGCCAGTCTTGTCGATGCCATAGACGATCTCGACGACATCATGGACAACTTTTACGAAGCCGATCCGATGCTCTACGCCGAATGGAATCGCGCCTCGAAGTTGGGCACCATCGCGCGCAACCCCGGCAACGCCCATCCCAAACCGGCGCCGCTGACGTCGCCCGCGTAACGCGCGGTTCGTGGCTCGCGCGTTACGCGGGAGACGTTGGTGGTTCGCTTGTAGGGGCTAAGCTTGTCTTCGCCCACAAGTCAGACATTGCGGGTTTGTTCCCGACGAACCAAACCAAGGGAGAAGCGGGACGTATGGGCGAGGACAAGCTCAACCCCTACAAGCGAACCACCAACAAGGATGAAAACGCCCCGACTCGAAAGAAGCGGGGCGTTTTCTTTTGTATTCTGTGCTTATGCCCGAACTCATCTGGGATGGAAAATACGACAAAGAGACCGGAAAACGCGCGAGCGTGCCCAAACTCGCGCTGCCGTTTCAAACGGTGGAAACCGTCAACGAGAGCACGCCCGCGAGCTTGCAAAAGAGGAGATTCATTCGCCCATGATTTCCACTTTCCCCACTTGGAACAATCAAGGCGTCATTCCACCGATTCCGGCAGACCCGAAGTTAGCAACAAATCTTCCGCGCTCACCTTACGTGGTTTCCCTCGCGGAAGTCATCCAACGATTTTCAACCACTCCGACGCGCATCACCATTCTGCGCGGCTTTCTGGAATATCGCGCCGCACTTCACAGCGCGGGACTGACGCAGGGTTTTCAATGGCTCGACGGTAGCTTCCTGGAAAACAAAGAAGCGATGACTGGCCAAGACCCCGGCGATATAGACGTGGCGACGTTTTTCTACTTGCCGCTCGGCGTGACGCAAGCCGAATTATTCGCACGCGACACGCTCGTTTTCGGCCCAGACCGTGTGGCGCGCAAACAGCGTTTCAAAGTGGATGCGTTCTTAATCCCACTTGAAGCGCCAATTGAAATTCCGGTCGAAGATTTGGTTTGGAACGCTCACTATTGGTATGGGGTTTTCTCCCATTCGCGGCGGCGATTCTTGTGGAAAGGGTTCCTTCAAGTGGATTTATCGTCTGCAGAAGACGCGTTGGCCGCCACGACTTTAGCTCCTGCGGGAGGTGTCACACCATGATTTCTAACACGCAAAATCTTCAATCCGAAAAGCAAGCCGTTGAACAGTTTTTGGCGAAAATACCCGAATCGAGAATCATCGAGCGCAACAGTTGGTTGTCTCGCTTGCAGAGCATCGAGCAAAAAATCGAGGCCGAACAAGAGCGCGTCGTTCCTGCGCGCAGCGCGATTACTTTTCAAGGTCGCCCGGTCGTCGGCTCGCATGGTGTGGCTTCGACTTTTGGTTTGGCGGCGACGCGCGCTTACACCAAAATCGTTCAAGTTTTGGCCGCGCAGTGGGACAGAGTGCAGCCTTTGGCAAACGTCGGGCGCCTCAAGGACGGCGCCAGATTCGATCTGCTCGTCGTCGGCCCGGCTTTTGGTTCGTTCGGCTTTGAACTCGAAGAGCCAACTGCCGAGCAACTCACGCTCGAAGAGCGCAGCGTTTTGGAGCGGGCGTTGGAAAAAACGCAGGAGATTTTGGCGGGCGCGCTCGAATCGGACGAGGCGCTCGCCGAGGCTCTGAGCGATGTGGACGAGCGCGTTTTGACAGCCGTGCGCGCCTTTCTCAAGATTCTCGATACCAACGACGCGACCTGCGCGATTCGATCCGGCGAACGCGAGTTTCGCTTGCGCTCGGATGCCGAAGTCAATCAAAGCCGGGTGCGTTTGGAATTCAAAAACATCCGGCGCGAGGAAAGAACTCTCGAAGGCCAGTTCATCGGCGCGAGGCCGGGGCCGCGCGACTTCGAGTTTCAAGTCGAAGCCAGCGGCGAAGCCATCGCGGGCCGCATCAATCCCATTGTCGCCGACATCGCCGACATCAACCGGCACCTCTACCAAAAGGCGCGCGCGCGGCTGTTTGTGCAACAAGTCGGAAGCGCCCGCCCGCGCTATGTCTTGATGCAAAACCCGGAGTGGCTGTGAAACCCAAAACGCCCCGCTTCTTTCGATGTGGGGCGTTCTGCTTTAACGGCGGCAACTGCTTTCAAACTCCTGCTTAACTGGGTTGAGCGATGCTTCTTTTTACCCTTGGTTACGAAGGTTTGAACCTGAACCAATTTCTCCAGCTTTTAGATGACAACGAAGTGCAAACCTTGATTGATGTGCGTCAGCGCCCGCTCAGTCGCAAACCCGGATTCTCTCAGACGGCGCTTCGGGCGGCGCTTTTAGTGGAGGGGCGGCGCTACATTCATATGCGCGCTTTGGGATGTCCGCAAGACGTGCGCGACGCCTTCAAAACCAACGACGACTGGGCGCAATACACGCGAGATTACAAAGAGTATTTGGAAACTCAAGCGCCTCTGGTGCAAGCGCTTGGGCGTCGAGCGGAGCGCGAACGGTGCTGTTTGATGTGTTTTGAAGCGGATGCCAATTTCTGTCACCGATCTTTTGTCGCCGAAGCGGTTCGGGAAGTGAGCGGCGCGACAGTGGCGCACCTCACTCGAAACTTAGCGCCAACTGGGGATTTGGCTTTGCTCTGGGCGGGTAGATAAAGCTGATAATGAGCCATTGGTCGGGAAAGCGATGCTGCGTTCCCAGCAGAAACCACAAATCTTTCGACGCGAAATCTCCTTCCAAACGCGCGCGAAACGGCGCTTGCCAGTTGTCGCCGTCCGAGCGAACGCAGTTCCAATACAACGCTCCCACTTCCCAATCGGTGAGAAGGTGACGATGTTCGCGCGAACCGTTCGCAGTCTGGCACTCATAGCGAAAGTGAAACGCGAACGGCAATTTTCGCAGGGGCAAGCGGCGCCCGGCAACTTCGGGATCGAACATCACTTCGCGCGATAGATTCTCGCGCTCCGCGTCCGTCCAGTCAGGATGTTTTTCCGGCGTGATGTCCAAGCCCAAAAGACGTGTCGGGCGCACGAAACCCAGAGTTGAGCCGGTGTTTTGGCGGCGCTCTTCGAGTTCATCGAAAGACGGCACGAGATGAGGCCGCGCCCAATCGAGACGTTCGCGCCAATCGTTGGCGGTGGGCACGACCTCATCCAGTTTTTGAATCGAGTCCACATCGATTTTGTGGCTTTCGGGGCGGTGGTCATTGCGCGCTTTGGACACGACGGCGCTGATCCATTCCCATTTTTGAAAGCGCGTTTCGCCCACCAAAAAGCGAAAAGGAACGGGAAACAAGCGGCGCATTTCTCCCGCGCGTGTCAGCGCCGCGACACACGTCGTTTCGCGGTATTTCGTGCTGGGATGAGGATAAGTTTTGGCGAGGATAAGCAATTCCTCGCGGCGCTGATGGGCCAACATCCAAGAAGTGAAGCAGAACACCTCGCATCGAAAGAAGCGGGGCGTTTTCTTTTGTAAATTCTGTGCTTATGCCCGAACTCATCTGGGATGGAAAATACGACGCCAACGGAAAACGGGCGAGCGTGCCGAAGTTGGCGTTGCCGTTTCAAACGGTGGAAACCGTCAACGAGGACGCGGGGGCGCGCCTTCGTTCGCTGAGTTTGTTTGAACAGGGCGACGCCGGGGATTGGCGCAACCGCCTGATCTGGGGCGATAAAAAATGGGTTTTGCCCTCTCTGTTGCCCGAATTTGCCGGACAAGTTGACCTGATTTACATCGATCCGCCCTTCGATACGGGCGCCGATTTCTCGTTCACGGCGCAAATCCCCGACGACCCCGACACCCCCGGCGACAACGGGCAATCGTTCACCAAAGAGCCGAGTCTGCTCGAACTCAAAGCCTACCGCGACATCTGGGGCGGCGCCAAAACCCATCTCGACGCCTATCTCAAATGGTTCTACGAAACCGTCGTCGTGCTGTATGATCTGCTCAGTCCAACAGGAAGTATTTATATTCACGTTGACCCGAACGTAATTCATTATGTCCGCGCAGTGATGGATGAAGTTGTCGGCCCAGACCGAATAATCAACGAGATTGTTTGGAAACGAATCAACGCTAAAGGAAACGTGCAACGCAAATGGGGTGCTGTCCACGAAAACATTCTTTTCTACTCTAAAAGCGAATCTTTCACTTGGAATCAACCGCTCAGGAAGTTAGACCTCAAATATGTAGACGAAATGTATCGCTATACCGAAGATGGCACAGGAAGACGATATAGATTAGGCGATTTAACAGCACCTTCTTCTCGCGCGTCGAAGGGCCAACTCTATGAATGGAAAGGCTACAAATTAAGTGCGAGCCGGTGCTGGGTCTACGCAAAAGACAGAATGCAGCAGTTGGAAGACGCTGGGCGCATCGTTTACACAAAATCAGGTTATCCACAATTCAAACGTTATCTTGATGATAGTGAAGGAGAAAAGATTCCAGATACTTGGGATGACATTCCAATCGCGGGCGGCGGTGAATTAGTGCGCTATCCCACACAAAAACCCGAAGCGTTACTCGAACGCATCATCAAAGCGAGTTCTAACGAGGGGGATTTGGTGTTGGATTGCTTTTGCGGGTCGGGGACAACCGCCGCCGTTGCGGAAAAGTTGGCCCGCCGTTGGATTACGTGCGATCTGGGGCGCTTTGCGATTCACACGGCGCGCAAACGCTTGTTGGCCATTCCCGGTTTGAAGCCGTTTGAAGTGTGTAATCTGGGCAAATACGAGCGGCAAGCGTGGCGCAAAAGCACACTCGAAGACGCGGGCGCGCTCGCCGAACACCACAAGTTGCTCGCCTATCGCCGCTTCATTCTCGACTTGTATGGCGCGCGGCCACTCGATGGCTATGTCTGGTTGCACGGCGTGAAAAATGGGCGCTTCGTTCACGTCGGCTCGATTGATTCGCCCGTGTCGGACGGCGACATTTCGCAAATCGCGCTCGAATGGAAACGCGCGACCGGCGGCGCGAGCGAATCGCCGCTTTCCAACGGCATAGACGTGTTGGGCTGGGAGTTCGCCTTTGAACTCAACGACATCAAAAAACAGCAAGCCGAGCGCGCCAACATTTCGCTGAGTTTGAAACGGATACCGCGCGAAATCATGGAAAAACGCGCCGCCGAATCGGGCGAAATCCAGTTCTTTGAACTGGCCGCGTTGCGCTTGGAACACAAAATCGTGGGCCAGGAAATCACCCTCGAACTGAAGAACTTCATTCTAAAAGGGTTTGATACCCCGCAGCTTGCTGCGGTATTGTGAACTTGTTGGATGAGCCGCTATGTTCGCAAGAGCCATAATGTGAGTGTGCTACTGTATCATCTGGTGTGTCCTGCCAA
>JAABUM010001124.1_pt1 | contig 41545 bp, 44 predicted proteins | sample 5559161 | NCBI WGS metagenome assembly JAABUM01 (sample SAMN10711868, study PRJNA513369) | rock metagenome | isolation source: Antarctica rocks | place: Antarctica: Victoria Land, Siegfried Peak nord
TAAAGCACTGATACTCCAGGGGCGGGGCCAGCACCTGCACCTCACCGCGCCGGCGCGCGCCGTCCTTGGTCTGCGTGATCAGCAACATACTCCCCTGGGGCAGGCCGGTCAGCGTGTGCGCCTCCTCAAGCGTGCAGTGCAGCACCGTGGCCGCCCACGCTGCTGCGTCTTCCTGCTCCCGCACATCGGCCAGCCGGAAGACACAGCGCAAAGACGCCGCGTCAAAGATGGGCTTGGTGCCCGGCTTGATCAGGTCAGAGAGCTGCTGGCTGGCAAAGGCCAGGATCAGGCCCATGTGCCGACTGCGGCGCGCCCAGTCATTGAGGTGCGCGGCGGCCCCCATGAAGTCACTCATGAACCAGCCCTCGTCAATGGCCAGGAACTCCGCGCTGCGCCCCCGCGTCGCGTCAAAGGTGCTCCTGGCCCGGCTCGCCATGGCCGCCGTGATCGTGAACATGGTCAGGGCATACAGGCGGGGGGAGAGATCGGCCAGGTTCCAGCACAGCACGTCCGCGGCCACGTCGACGCCCGTGTGCCGGTCCACCAGATAGGCCAGCCGGCCCTCGCCATAGGTGGGGTCAGAGACGTACTGCAGAAGCGTGGCGTGTGCCCGCTCCAGCATCTCCCGCTTGCGTTCGGTCACCCCCGGGGCTGCGGCGCGTGCGGCCAGTTCAGCCACCAAGTCGCGCTCACGAGGCGCTGCTATGCCCAGCAGTGGTCCAGGCCCGTAGCGGGCGTAGACAGCGCTGATGGCCCTATCAAGTTCACTGCGCACCTCGGGGTCAAGCTCAGCGCCGGGGTTGCAGAGCAGAATTTCATGGGCGGCCACAACGGTCTCAATCTGTTTGACCAGGGGCACGCCCCCCGGCAGGTCCCACACGTTCAGGATGGGTGGGGACTCCTGCAGGCCGGGGGCAAGATAGACGCCGCCGCACAGGGCCACGAACGGGGCGAAGTGATCGGCCCGTGCCACGAGCGTCACGCGGCCGCCCCGGAGCCTGGTCCACAGGGCCAGCCTGAGCAGCAGGAAGGTCTTCCCGCTCCCTGCCGCGCCGGTCACAGTGATGACCGAGGTAGCCAGGCTGGGGTGGATCAGGTCGAGCAGCACCAGCTCGTGCCCTCGGGCGGTAAACCCCAGGGGCAGGCCGGTCGGCGTGCCGGGGGAGTTGCCCAGGAAAGGCAGGGAGTTGCCCACCACGGCCGTGTGCCACCGCTTGGACCGCCGCCGCGCCGCGTTCTGGCCCAGGGGCAGGGAGGCGCGCCACAGTGGCCCCTGATACCCTCTGCCCCGGCCGGGCTCCACACCCAGGCGCGTGCGGATCACCGAGAGCGCCCGCCGTGTGGCCGCGTCCAGCGCGTCGGGGCTGCCCGCCTCCAGGGTCAGGACCAGCGTGCTCTGCACCAGGCCGCCCCCAGCACCCCGCAGCTCTTGGGCCAGCTCCGCCGCTTCCTGGGCCATGTCCTCGTCGTTCAGGTTGGGCAGCCGGCCCCGCTCCAGCGCCCGACGGACGGCTGAGCTGGCGGCCTTCCGCTTGCGCAACACCCGCGAGCGTTCCCGATCGTTCTCCAGGCCGCGCAGATGCCAGGACAGGCGGTAGGGGCACTCCAGGGCGATCAGGTCCCCCAGTGCGCCCGGGCTGCTCACCTCCAGGGGACCGAGCAGGTACAGGGAGCGCGTCCACACCCCGCCCTCGTGCTGCACCTCGCGTCTGGTCTCCCGCCACCTGGTGGGTTGCAGCGCGGCGGCTAACCCAGAAAAGGGCTGTTTTTCTGTCCCATTTTGTCCCAATTCAGTGGGTTGGGACAGTCCCGGGTGCGCCGTGCGCCACAGCAGGGAGAGCGTCTCCGGGCGGCGTAGGCGGCTCCCGGCAAGGTCGGCCCTGGCCAGGTGGGTGAGCACGTCATCGACCGCGGCGTCAAGGCCGTGCCGGTCCACCAGGGCCTGCGCCTGTGCCTGTGCCCCCCGCGGAGAGCGCAGGCCCAGCTGGCTGCGTAGCTCCTGCGTGACGCCGGCCAGGCCGCCGCGCTTCTCGGGTGGTGGTGTCACCAGCACGTAGCCCACCAGATCGGGCACATGCCGGCGGGCCACCTCTGTCTCTAACCAGGAGAGGGTGGCCGTGGCCACGTCACGCAGCACGGGGTCAGCCGTGGTCACCTGGTCGCCCACCACGCCGAGCACAGAGGCCGGAGACAGAGGCCGCGACTCGATAAGCACCTGCAGGGCCTGGCCGTGGGCCAACCCGTGGGCCAGGGCGCCGAACGCCCGCGTGACCCGCTCCTGCCCGTAGGGGTCCAGGCTGGGCAAACCCAGGAAGCCGCGCACACCCACCAGGGCGCACAGGCTACCGTCGGGCAGCAGTATGGTTCCATCGGGCTCGACGGCGAGGGCGTGCGCCCCCTGTGGCAGGGGCAGCGGTCCCCGGGGCACTCGGATCCGGGCCGCTCGGGTCGCCTGGTGCGTCCGTACACGTGACTGGCGTGAGCGTGGCCAGGAGGGGAAGGGCAGTCGCAGTGGTCGCATCGGTGGCGCGCTCCTTCTTGGGCTGATACAGGTGGCGGCGAAATGGGAAGGTCAGGTGTTGGCGCACAAAGGGTTCTCTGCGGCTGTCGGCCATGGCATAGAGCAGGGCGGCGGCGAGGCCCCCGACCAGGGCGGTCAGAAAGCAGCGGGTCAAGATGGGCAGGAACGCAGAGCCCGGTAGGACCGCCCCACTGGCCCACCACACGAGGGCGGCTAGCAGGAAGGCGGCGACCAGGGCGGCCGTCTCGGCGATGGTGAGGGTGGCCGGCCCCCGCCAGGGCTCGTTAGGTGTTCTGGGTGAGTGGCGATTGCGTTGGTCGAGCATGAGTTCTCCTGGCGTGATGGCTCGGGTCCGGCAATATTGCCGGACCCGACGAATCCTTGGGGAAAGACCGCGGGGGGAGTGGCGCGCCTCTGTGGGACACCACTCCCCCCGCTTGCATCTGTTGAGCGAGGTCGCCCAGGGCGCGCTACCCGGTCGGCAGGGTCACCCCCGTGGCCGTGGCGATCATGGCGGCCAGGACACGCACGCAGAGAATCATGATCATCCCAATGACCGCCCCCCGTGAGATGTCAGCCCCGTGTCTGTACCCCAGCACGCCCAGCAGGGTGCCCATGGCCAGCCCGATCAGCCCCAGAGCCACGGCCACGGCGATAATCTGCGTGCCAAACCCATTAATCATGGTCACGATTTCCGTCATTGCTCCGTCTCCTTTACCAGGCTTTCGCTGGGGTGCTCTCCCCCGTCCCGAGCTTCGGGGACGTGACATCCGTCCCCGTGTGGGCATTTATACCACGTAGTATAAACCACTGTCAAGGCGGGGTGGGGGCAAAGAGCGGGTCAAACATACGACGTGGTATATACTCAAGGAAGATGGCTTAGGCTATCCTACGTCGTATGGAGGAGCAGGAGGACATCGCCATCCCTGACGGCGACTACATCACACTCATACAGGCCGCACAGCTGGCCGGCTACAGCGTGCCGAAGGGTGGATCGGGCAATCTCCGCAAGGCCGCACAGGACGGGCGACTCCAAACCATTCGGATCACTTCGCGGCTGCGCCTCACGACGCGGGCATGGATGGCGGCGTACCTCGCAAGCCTTGAACATAGCAAGGGGGGAAGGCCGCGGAAGAAGCCGGAGGACACCCTGAACGACAGCCCCCCTGACGGTTTGTAACCCGCCGCACGCCACTTGAGTGACCGGACACGAGAGGACGACTACCGGAAAAAGAAAGGGCGCGCTCCTCAGCCTGACGTGCCCGCTCCCTATTATCCGTCCCCTCTAGCCTTCCCCCTACGGGATGGATAATAAGTCGCCCCTCTACCTCTGGTGGAGACCTCAGACGCGGGGATTATCCGTCCCAGGGGACCGGACAGATAATCAGCCTGCAGCGCCTGGTGCACCAGTCGTAGCCTGCTGGGTATTTACCGCGTTTATGGCGTTTACCGCGTCGCCTGTTCCTCCTCGGCCGGGTCCTGATCCGCGTCGGTATAGGGCATCGGGTCACCGTATAGCCGGTGTGTGCCGGCGGCGATGATGTAAGCCTGCTCATACTCTGGCTCATGGGGCTCCAGGGTGCGCCAGGCCGTGGCCACGATAGATGCCCCGTCGCTGAGCTGGCCACGCACTTCGACGTGGACGCGCAGGGGCAGCCGCGGCGGGTCGTAGGGCTGCTGCTGATTGCTCATGGCGCACCGCCCGGCTGGAGGGGCAGGGCCTGCCCCTGTCGTTCAGCCAGTGCCAGGACATCGGCGAGGCGGACACGTTGCCCGGTCCCTGTGCCCGGCCAGACGGGCAGCAGGCCCTTCTTCATCCACAGGTAGATAGGGCTCTTGGTCACGCCACAGAGGCGCACGACGTCCCGAATCAGAAGGGCGTCAGGGGGCATCGGCGTGTCATTCCTTCCAACGGCGGCCGCCATGGCGCGCTGTTGGGCAAGGTTCTGCACATCGGCCACGCGGACCAGGGGTCCATAGCGGCCCCGCCATCTGGGGAGCCGCCCCTGCGTCACCCAGGTCTCGATGTGCCTTCTGGTGACGTCCGTGAGCCGCACGGCTTCATAGATGGCCACGGCATCCGCAGGGGCAGGAGGGGCAGGAGGGGTAACGAGAGCCTGCACAGCGGCAAGGCTCACCCGACGCCCAGATGGAGAAGGCTGGGCCGTGATCCGCCCGCTCTTGATCCACTTATACATGGCGGCAGGTGTGACACCCGCCGCCTGGGCCGCCTCCCGCACGCTCACCAGGTCCTCAGGAACCTGCTGGCCCGCCGTCTGCCCGTTGTCCGCCGTGCCACCCATCATGTCTCCTCTGCTCAGCCTACCCACGGTCCCGTGGGCCGCGTTCCCGACGTACCTGCTCCACATCCTCTTTGTTCAGCAGGAGATACATCCTGCCTCCTGGCGGCGTGATGCGCTCTGCCCTGATCCGCCCCGCGGTCACCCACCCGTGAACCGTGTTGACTCTGACGCCCAACAAAGCGGCGGCCTGGTGTGTCGTCAGTCCGCCTTCTGCCCTGCCCATGCTCATCGTCTACTCCACCTCCAGGACAAGGCGGCGGGTCACGCCGTCGTGTGTCGTCACACGGGTGCTCCGCAGCAGAAACGTGTGGCGTGGGCTTTGCACTACGATGCAGAAGGGATCGTCCTCCCCGCCCGCTGTCACCTCCCAGCCATCTCCCAGTTCAGCAGCGAGGGTGATGGGAAAGCGCTCCCAGGCGGCATCGGGCAGGGTGCAGCTCTCGCCCAGAAAGCTGGCCACGCGCGTGCCGCCGGCCTGCTCCGTGGCGCGCCCCACCGCTGCCCACACCGCCTGCTGCATCCCGTTCTCCATCGCCCCTCGTTCCTCCTCTCTCCCCCTGTGCTCTGTCGGCCTGGCCACCTGGGGAGCGGCGTGCCACCTCGGCTCCCGGCCGTGTCGTTGTCGACGTTTCTGACGTTTCTGACGTTCTCCCGTGTATGTGTCCCTAGCGCCACGTGGGCAGGAGGCTTGCCCAGGTTTTTGGGCTTTTGTCACTTTTGGCACCGCGTCACCTGGGCGTTTGGAGGCAGGGAACCAGTAGGCCGGGCTCTACTCCGTGGCCTCGCCAGAACCTAGATGATCAGCAGGCACGGCGGCGTCCTGGCCCTTACGCTGCTGGCCCACAGTCCAGCCACGCCGCCGCTGTGGGAGGCTCTCCAGGTACTCCTTCAGCCAGACCCGTGTCGTCAGCCGCACATGGGGGCCTGAGCCTATGGTACGCAGGTGCCCGGCATGGGCAGCCGCCCGTAGACTGCTCGGGCTACGATAACCCGCCTCTGTCGCCGCCTGAGTAATGCTGATGTAATCTTCTTGATTTGCCACGCCTCCAGAATACCATAGGCGTAATCGCCGGAGCAAATGGGTGCAAAGGCCTAATTTGCTCCTCAAACCTATTGCATTAATCGGCGGAAACGCCTATTATATAGGAGTGAGGAGCAAACGGCTCCTACAAAGTAAAAGCCGGTCCCCCCCGCCTTGCAAGATGAGGGAACCGGCCGACCTACAGGAGGTCTGGAATCATGGTAACAGGAACCACGGCCACCCGCACGGCGTGGACGTCCACCGCCCGTGCCTACAAGCCCCACGTGCGCATCCTGGACGCCGAGCGCGGCCTGTACACGGTGCAGAGCGAGCGCTACACGCATCTGCTCTACGCCGTGGACGTGGCGCAGGGCACGTGTGAGTGCGAGAGCGGCCAGCGCGGCTTCAAGGGCGTCAAGCGCCTGGGCGGCGTCTGCAAGCATCTCTACATCACCCGCCAGTACCACGCTCACCGCCTGGCCGCCGACCTGCCTGCTACGACTGGCCGCCCCGCCACCGGAGAGGTAGCGGCAGTGGCCCCGGAGTCCGGCTTGGGCGTGCGGGTGGCCAGATCGGGCGAGGGCTATGAGGTGTACTCCCTGCGCACCGGCGCGCTGATCTGCCGCGTGGATGATCCGGCCCGCGCAGGCCTGCCCACCGCACGCCAGGCGCAGGGTGTGGACTGGACGACCCTGGCGGCCCAGTTCGAGGACCTGCCGGTCCCCAGCTTTGACTTTCGCGCCCAGGCAGCCCCGACGCCCGCCTTCATCCCCGCCCCGCCGGCCTTATCTGAGCTGTTCGCCGCGTAGTAGTAGGTAACGCCCGAGGAGGATGGAGGCAAATTCACTCTCCTCGGGCCAGGATGAAGGAGAGAGCCGTAATGACACAGTCGACCACCACTTCACCCCACAGCTATTCTACAGCACCGCTGCAGGTCTGCACCGCGCCCTGGCCCAGTGATATCCGACTGTCCATCCATGTGGCCCCTGGCGCGCCACTGGGCGCCTGTGAGGTGGTCCTGGGCCTGGGAAGGGGCAGCAAGGGAAAGGGCACACGGCCTGGGGACGATCACGCCCTGCACGTGGCGGCAGTGAGAAGGCTGGCCGAGGACTTGAAGGCCTACGCTCATGAGTACGAGCAGGCCGCCCTGGCCGAGGACCCTGCTGGGTGGTGGGAGCGACTGGCCGTCGCCGCTGACAGCGTGCGCCCGGGCAGGTCCACACTCTGCCCGTGTGGCCGGCCCACCACCAACACCGAGTACTGCGCCAGCTGCATCCCGTTCTAGCCCACCTACGGGCCAAACAACTAGGACATCTTGTCCTAGTTGTTTGGCCCCGCCACCCACCTAATGAGGAGTCCACCATGTCCACCACACCCACCTGCCCAGAGGGAACAGTCATCCCCGACGCCTCCAAGCCCGAGAGATACACCCGGCCTATCACCTTTGGTGAGCTGTTCAAGGCAGCCTATGTCCTCGGCATGGGCATTGCGCGCCTCACCGATGAGATGATGTCCACCACCAACGGGGCCAACGAGGCCCAGTCATGGTCCGAACTGCGGAACTCCTCAGAGGCGTTGGCCGCCATTGCCGATCATGTCTGCAATGACGCCCGCTACTGGGACGATGATGAGGACGACACGCCGGCCGGCCGCCGGCCAGCCAACACCAAGAAAGAAGAGACAGCCCCATGAGCAAGACGACGATCCTCCGGCCCCTGACCACAGGCGAGGTGCGGAACATTGCTGTGGTGCTCGCCGCCACCATCGCCCGCGATGGCGACAAGATGGCCAGGACAAGCGGGGACGTGAGCGGGCTGTACGACCGCCTGCGCAACGCCGGCGAGGCGCTGTACGCGATCGCCGACTACGCCTGCAACAACCTCGGGGATGACGAGCCGGCCACGGCCGGGCGTACCGCCGCCGCCCCATCTAGCGCGCCAGAGGAGGCCCGCTCATGACCACCACGGACACCGACACCACCGCACAGGCCGCGCCCTGCCCAGCCATCGCCCCGACAACCGCCCGAGACGCGAGGGAGTCTCTGACCCTGGAGTTTAACGACGTGACGCAGGCCTGCGAGGTCCTGGCCGCGTTGTGCGAGCACGTTCACCGGCAGTATACGCGTGATCAGTCCTGGCACACGGCCCGGGCCGTCAACCGGGTGGCCATCGCCGGCGCCGCGCTGCACTACTTCAGCGAGGCTCTGCTCGACCCGATGTTGGAGCGGATGTACGCCGGGAGCGAGAAGCTATACACATCCCCGGACCAGCGCCTCCTGCAGGCCGTTGCACAAGCGCAGGCAGCCGGGCGCGTGTCGTGGCCTGCTCCGCCCCCTGTGGCCCCGCGCCTCGTCAAGCCCAGCAGCGTGGCCCGCCTGGAGGCACTGCGCGGGGAGTTCAGCGACGACCCCGAGGGCATCTCCTTCATCCTGAGCTTCCTGCACGTGCTGGACAAGGATCCTGAGGCCATCCTGGACGCCCTGGAACGCAATGTGGCCCAGGCGCCCACGGAGACGCCCGCCGCCTAGCACGTAGCCACCCCAAGGCCCAGAGGCTCCAGTACTGAAGCCTCTGGGCCACCCACTGAGAAGGAGAACGCAGACATGGCACGTGGCAGTATTCGGAAGCACGGACGGGACACAGGCGTCAGCTACGAGGTGGTTGTGGATCTGGGCGTTGACCCGGTGACCGGCAAGCGCCGGCAGCGCAGCAAGAGCTTCAAGACCAAGAAGGAGGCCCAGGCAGCCCTCACGCAATGGCTACGGGAGATCGACACAGGCGCCGCTGTGGATCGCTCCCGGCAGACCGTGGCCCAGATGATGGCCTACTGGCTGGAGACGTACGCGCGAATCCACGTGAACGCCTGGACCTACTCCTGCTACGAGCGTACCATCCGGGTGCATATCACCCCTGCTCTGGGGGCGATCCCCATGCAGAAGCTCACCCCCGACATGCTCCAGACGTTCTACGCGGATAAGTTGGCCGCAGGCTGTGGCACCCGCACCATCGAGTTGTGCCACATGCGGCTCAAGCAAGCCCTGACCCAGGCGTTGCGGCTAGGGTTGGTGGCGCGGAATGTTGCCGACTTCGTGAGCCCTCCCCCAGACCGGCCCAAGGAAATGGAGACCTGGGACTTGGCGCAGGCGCGTCAGTTCCTCACGGTGACCGACCAGAGCATCCATGGTCCCATCTGGACCCTTGCCGTCGCCACAGGGATGCGCCGTGGCGAACTGCTGGGCCTGCGCTGGCAGGACGTCGCTTTTGAGCGCCGTGTGGTCCACGTGCGCCAGGCGATTGGTCTCACGCCCCATGGTGGGGCAGACACTAAGCCCCCCAAGAGCAAGAGTTCGCGCCGTGAGGTGCCGGTGCCAGACGCGATGATCGCCGCCCTGCGCGAACACAAGCGCTGCCAGAATGAGCGACGGCTAGCTCTGGGCGAGGCCTGGCAGGATCATGACCTGGTCTTCACCACCAGCATCGGCACGCCGATTAATCCTAACTCCCTCAAGCGCGATTACGACCGCCTCGTCATGCTCGCCGGCTTGCCGCGTATCCGCATCCACGACCAGCGGCATACACACGTCACCCTGGCCATTCAGCAAGGGTCCAACATCAAAGCCGTCAGCAAGCGCGTGGGCCACGCAACGACGAGCATCACCATGGACCTCTACGCCCACGTCTTGCCCGAGATGCACGTTGAGGTGGCCGACAAGATGGGCGCGGCGCTCTTCGGCACAGCGCCCGATGGCCCTGAGGAGGCAAAAAAGGCGCGTCCGTGAGATTTCTGTGAGATGCGCCCCCTGGAAACGGCGGTAGGGGGCCTCTATTGAAGCCCCCTACCTCTGGTGCGCCTGACACGACTCGAACGTGCGGCCTCATGCTTCGGAGGCATGCGCTCTATCCACTGAGCTACAGGCGCAAGATAGCGGATACCATATGCAGTGTAGCAGAGCGTGGGGAGCAAGGCAAGCTTTTTTGGGCGTGGCTCACGGGGCTCGGCGTGCAAAGTAGCCGTCTCTCCGGAGCCACCACGCCGCGAGATGCAGCCCAATTCTGCCTGGGGAAGGGGTAGCGCAGTGCTCCATAGGCTATAGCGCGGGTAAAAGCGCCTGGCCAGGAGATATGATCAATGTGGTGAAAGGCCATAACAGGAGAGGGGGAGAGCGATGGGTGTGGTGGAGCGATTGGAGCGGCTGGCCGGGGCGCTGGAGGCGATGGAGTGCGTGGCGTACATCAGCGCGGCGCCGGTGGATGTACGCTACTTTACTGGCTCGGAGGAACCTGGCGGGCTGCTGCTCTACGCGCCCACCCATGGCGCGGCTCTGGTGACTCGCCAGTCCGCCGCCGACCATGCCCGTGACACAGTGACTGGGGGTGTGGAGGTGCACGCCCACGGCCTGGACGAGGACGCTACGGCCCTGCTGGCCGAGATCGCCCATGGCTGGGCTCTGCGCGGCGGCGCGGCCTGTGGCCACCTGGATACCCTGGCGCTCGGCGCTCTGACCGCGGGCCTGCCGTTCCTGCGCCCGCAGGCTCAGCCACACCTCGGCCCAAGGCTGCGTCGGATCAAGGAGCCGCAAGAGATGGCCGCGATCCGGCAGGCGGCGAGCATCGCCGACGCGGCCACCGCCGCCGCTATGGCGGCCATTCGGGTCGGCGCGACCGAACTGGAGGCCGCGGCGGCCCTGGAAAGCGTCGCCCGCATGATGGGCTGCGAGGGCAACATCCTGCAGACACAGGTCAAGAGTGGCACGCGCTCGGCCTACCCCGATGCGCTGGCCAGCCCACGGCGCTTCCAGTACGGCGACATCGGCTACACCGACCTGGCCATCTTCTACAAAGGATACCTGGGTGATCTGAGCCGCGCCTTTTACATCGGCGAGGTCGCCGACGACCTGCGCTCCCTGCTGAGTGTGGTAGACACGGTGCAGACACTGGCCAAGGGTTTGCTGCGGCCTGGGGTCAGCGGACGCGAGCTGTACCTGGCCGTGCGCGATGCCTTTGCCGAGGCCGGTTACCCGGGCTTTCCACCGCACCACCTGGGCCACGGCATCGGCCTGGCCGGCGAGTTGCCCCGCCTGGCCCTCGATAGTGAGGATGTGCTACAGGCCGGCGACGTGTTCACCGTCGAGCCGGGCGTCTACCTGCCTGGTCTGGGCGGCGTGCGCATTGAGGATGTGATTGTGTTGCATGAGACAGGCCACGAGGTGCTCAGCCGCCACCCTCGGGTGACCGCGATCACCACCTAACCTGAACCTGGGCCACCCTGCCCCGCCGCCACGCGCGGTTCTTCGCCTCGTTCGCAAGACCGCGCGTCAGCCAGGACATTGTCCTTCGGCCAGAACCGGGGGGTAGCTCTGGCCGGACCACATAGCCAATGGGGGCAAACCCCCGCGCGGCCAGAAGAGCGGCTCACGACTCGCCCCGGTAGCGTATGGTCTCCAGCAGGCGATAGCGCTGCACCACGTAGCCGTACAGACCGGCCAGGTAGTCATGATCCATGCGGAACGGCTTTGGCTCGGCCAGACCCAGTTGGTCCATCAGAAGCCGGTCGGGTAGCTTCTCCACCAGGCGGGCCTGCCAGGTGCGCCGCATGATCTCGTTCTGGTCACAGGCCGCGCGGGCGAAGATGAGCAGTGAGCCGTGGATAGCGGCGAACAGCCCAGCGTGCAGCACGCGGTGGCACAGCGGGCAGACCGTCTCCAGGTTCTCGGGGGCCTGGTCGCGATGCCCTGTGATGTGGTTGACCTCCATGCCTTTGGGCTGGCTGTGGCCGCAGTAGACGCAGGTGTAGCCGTCACGCTCCAGGATGCGCAGGCGTGTCCGCCCCCAGGCCGCGCTGCGCAACACGGCGCGATCCTGGGCCGAACGCCAGTCTTGCGCCGGCAGATAGCTCAGGCGCAGGACCTTGGCCGGTCCAGGCCGAGGCTCACTCATCGCCCCGGGGCGCCGCCCCGGCCCGCCACCTTGCCCCTGATGTAGCGCTTCATGCCCCGGCCCCTTCCTTGCGAGAATCCGGATCGGTCGCCAATGCCGCCCGCGTGTCGGCGCGCTCCAGCAGGCCGCTGTCCCGGCTGTCGGCAATGCTCACACCCTGGTCATGCGTGGCCGACATCCCAGGATAGCTCATGCCGCCGCCACACGCTACCCCTTACGCTAACCAGGGCTTGACAACGCGCTGATCTGGTGTATTATAATCTTTACGTTGGTAATAAGTGCCATGGAGTATGGCATTTATTAGGTTGGGGCGCGTTGCGTGGTGAGCGCGCCTGGGAGACGAGGAGGTAGGCAATGGTGGTTAGCGCGGAGCGTACACAGGTTCTAGAGATGCTGGCTCTGGGCACGGTGACTGTGGAGCAGGCCGGGCAGTTGCTGGAGGCGCTGGAGCGCGGCACAGCGCCAGCGGCCGCGCCACGGCGGCCACAGGCCAGGGGCCGGGCGACCTACTTTAGCCCCAGCCAACTCGTGGAGTTGCGCGTGCATGGCGTGGACGCGGCCTACATCGAAGGTATGCGCGCGATCGGCCTGGGCGACCTCCCACCGGAGACGCTGATCGAGCTGAAGACACATGGGGTGTGCCCTGATGACGTCACCGAACTGCGCGACGCGGGGCTGGACGACCTGGGGCCCAGCAACCTGGTGGAGTTGAAGATCCACGGCGTCGGCGGCGCGCTGGTGCGCGAGATGCGCTCACTGGGCTTCGACACGCGCTCGGTGGACAAACTGGTCGAGCTGCGGATCCACGGTGTGACCGCCTCCTACATTGGGGAACTGCGCCAGGCTGGCTTGAACGACCTGAGCCTGGACCAGATGATCGCGCTAAAGATCCATGGCGTCGGCGGCGCTTTTGTCCGTGAGATGCGCGACCTGGGCTTTGGCGAGGCCACCGCCGACCAGTTGGTGGAGATGAAAACGCATGGCGTGGATGCCGCCTATATCCGTGAGATGCGCGGCTGGAGCGCTGACCACGTCGAGGACGCCGCGTTGTAGTGGGGGCACGAGGTCACATGATGACACACCTACCAGGTGGCTTGGACCGCGTCGCCGCTCGGATGCCGAGGAGACGATGAGCCCCATTTATCCGTTGATCACCCACGACCCAGTCGGCGGCGGCGAACTGCTGGTCACCCGGTTGGAAAGCCCGCACAGCGGGGTGGTGCTGGAAGGGCGGTTCAGCCTGGGCTGGATTGGCCGGCTCACACCCGAGCAACTGGAGTTCGTGGGCGCGCTGCTACGTAACCGGGCCAACGTGCAGAAGTTGGCCTCTGAGGTAGGCATCGCCTACAACACCGCGCGCGGCCGCCTGGACGAGATCGTGGCCGCACTGGGCGGCCCGCCCGAGCGGGCGACCGCTGATACCGAGGAGCGCCCGGCGCGCGCCGAGGCGTTACAACGCCTGGCCGCTGGCGAGATCGACTTCGACGACGCGTTGCGCCTGCTCACCGATACCCAGCGCTCCCCGGGGGCGGCGGGGTAAGTACCCCGCCGCCCAGTAGGTCGGAGGAGCAGGCGGTGCGGGCAGCGCCCGTGCTCCTCCACGATCGGCCCTGCCACCGCGTGGCCGGCAGGCGGTGAGGCGCTGGCTGGCTAAATGCTTCTCATGAAGTCTTGCGGTATGCAGACGTGCCTCATCATCTGGGAATCATGCCGCACCTGCTGCCAGGAAGCATTTAGGGTGGCCGAACCGGGGGCGTCAAGAAGTTATGCCCGCAGGGCCGTCTCCACGGCGGCCACCAGGGCCGGATCGTCGGGGGTCACCGCGCTGGGGAAGCGGGCCACCACCTGGCCAGATCTGTCCACCACAAACTTCTCGAAGTTCCAGCCTACCGGCCCGCTCGGCGTGGCCTCGGAGGTCAGCCGCGTATAGAGAGGGTGTTGATTGGGTTCCAGGGCGTGGACCTTGTCGAACACCTCAAAGCTAACGCCATAGTTGACCTGGCAGAACTGGGCGATCTCTTCGTTTGTGCCCGGCTCCTGGCCACCAAAATCGTTGGAGGGAAAGCCCAGCACGCGCAGCCCCCGATCTTTGTAGGCTTGGTGCAGGGCCTCCAGTCCGGCGTACTGCGGGGTAAAGCCGCAGCGCGAGGCCACATTGACGATCAGCAGCGCCTCTCCAGCGTAGTCGCCTAGCGAACGCGGCTGACCCTGCTGTGTCTCCACGGTGATGTCTTTCAAGCTCATGGGGTGTTCTACCTCCAACGTATCAGCGTGCATGGCTCGGCCCACGGCCGGGCGCGACGCCCGTACAGCCCATCCACTCAACAAGATAGGGCTTCCTCGCGGCGAGCGCCACTTGCCGCGCCGTCTATCATGAAAGGGTAACGGCATAGGGCGAGGGAGAGGCGAGAGATGGGTGATAGACAGACCGGGATTGAGTCGGGCCAGGAGGTACTGGCGGCGATCCGCGGGCGGCGCAGTGTCGGCGCGGTGCGGGCCGAGCGGCCACCGCGCCACCTGATCGAGACGGTGGTGGAGGCGGGCCGGTGGGCGCCCAACCACCACCTCTCCGAGCCGTGGCGGTTCATCGTCCTGGCTGGCGCGGCGCGTGATACCCTGGGCGCGGCGATGGCCGACGCGTTAGCCGACGGGCTGGCCGGCCATGGGGTCGAGGCGCTGGATGAGCAGGCGCGCCAGCGCCTGCTGGACCGTGAACGCCACAAGCCGCTACGCGCTCCGGTGGTTATCGTGGTAGCCGTCGAGCCATCGAGCGATCCCCAGATCGTGCCCAGTGAGGATGTGCTGGCCGGCGCAGCCGCCGTGAAGAACATGCTGCTGGCCGCTGAGGCGGTGGGCCTGGCGGCGATCTGGCGGACCGGGCCGGCCGCCTACGCCGGCCCGGTCAAGGCCGCGCTGGACCTCAGCCCCACCACCCACATCATCGGCTTTCTCTACATGGGTTACCCCAGCGGGCCGGCGGGCCAGGGAGAACGCTCCAACGGCCACGGCCAGACGCGCTGGCTTGGTTGGGAGTGAGCCAGCGCCCTACAGGCGTCAGGTAGGTCAGGCAGGAGACGGCCACTGATCAAGGCCAAGCAAACGCCGGCCCAGGTCGGTCAGGTCGGCAGTCGTGCCGTGCCGCCTCTCCCACTCGCGGGGGTCTCCAGGGAAGGGGCGGCCGGTGCGGGGCAGGCGCTCCCGCCATGAGAGGATGCGCTCCTGACGCAACGCCTCATCGTCGGGGCGAGCCGGGAACATGGAGATGTATTGGGCCAGGCGCGGCGTGGCGGACATATTGCGCGCCGTGCCGTGGGGCAGTCCGCTATGCCAGATCAGCAGATCGCCGGCCCGCGTGGCGATACTGCGCACCTCCAGGCCAGTCAGATCAGGGCGCCAGGTGTTGCGGTCGGCCGGCTGTGTCTTGACCCATTCCGGGAAGTCCTTGACGAAGCCGGGCACGCATTGGAAGCCCCCCTGATCCGCCGCTGTGTCGGCCAGGCTCAGGAACCCCTGCAGCTCAAAGGGCAGCGGCTGGATGGCCGTATCAATATCCCAGTGGATGAACCCCTGAAAGTTCCAGTCGGGCCGGGCCGGTGGGTTCATATTGACCCGATCAATGCTCACCCACAGCGCCTGCGTGCCCAGCAGATCAGCAAAGGCGCCGTACACACGGGGGTGCTGGCGGTTGGCCCACATAGCGGGATGGTGATACATCTCGACCATGCCCGCCTTGTTCAGTTCGGCCATGCCGTTGGCTCGCTCTGGTGAACGATACCAGGTCGCTGGGTCGTGGGGATCCATCTCCAGAAACGTCCAGATCGCCTCAATCACGCCAGTGAGGTTCTCCGGCGGCACGGCGTCATGGACGATCACGTAGCCGTTATCCGCGAAGAAGCGCCCATCCGCGTCACTCAAGACTTGCATACTCTCCTCCAATTCTCAATGCTCAACCGGCGCGTTACGCGCCACCCCATGACAGGGGCCTACCAGGGCAGCGCCGGCCATTCTGTTCTCTGTTCCTCACACTACACCACAGCGTCAGGGATGTCTACCGTCTGGGCGCGTCCGCCATGTCCACACGGCCCCATGCATGGCCAGTGGGTGGATTCAAAGCCTGGGCGACGCGCACGGAGCGCTCAGGCCGTGCAGCCTAGTTCTTGATGAACCAGTTAGCTGCCATGCCGATGGCCCACATCAGCACCGCGCCCACGATGCCGGCGCCCAGGCCGTTCACGGTGAATCCCGGGACCAGTAAGCTGGTCAACCAAAAGGTGACGCCATTGATCACTAGCAGGAACAGACCCAGCGTGAGCACGGTGATGGGCAACGTGAGCAGTGTGATGATCGGCCGCACGATGGCGTTGACGATGCCCAGCGCCAGCGCGGCCACCAGGGCGGCCGGGATGCTTGAAACGTGGATGCCCACGTTGAGCCGAGAGATGATCAGTAGAGCGGCGGCAGGGATGAGCAGGCGGATAAGCAGACCCATAGGGCTATGACCTCCCTGGATACATGGCGGCTGAGGGGCCGCGACGCGCGGTCCTACAGGTATAAACGCTCAAACCGATCATAAAGCGTCGCGCTGCGCGCTACCTGTTCGCCGCAATTGTAGCGCGTCGCCGGGGTAACCCGAGGAAGACAGAAGGACCTCACACAGCGCGGGGGGTGCGCTGTGTGAGGTCCCTTCCCCATTACTATCGGCCGCGCACGGCGGGGCCTGAAGGGCGCCCTCCCCGGCGCGGCTGGGCAACGCCAGGCCAAGCCAGCATCGGACGGCGCGACGCCATGGTATCATGGCAGGGGTCCAGCGGGTCAGAGGCCAGGGCGGCTGCAGCGGGGAGGTATGCGGAGACGTGGAGCGACAGGCGCGGGGCGTTGTGTTTGACATGGATGGCTTGATGGTGGACACCGAGCCTCTGCAGTTCGCCGCCTTTCGGCGCCACCTGTGGGATGACTATGGTCTCGAGTTGTCCCCTGAGGATGTCCACGCCATGGTCGGCCACCGCATTGATGAAAACTGGCGCTACCTGAAGGAACTCTACCCGGTGATTACCGGAGATATCGAGACGCTAGTGCAGCGCCGCGACGCCATCTACCGGCCCATCCTGGAGGCCGAGGCGGCTCCGCTGCCCGGCGTGGTCGAGCTGATCGCCCGCCTGCATGGGGCCGGCTACCGCGTGGGCCTGGCCTCCTCGTCGCCTTACTGGCAGATCAACACCGTGCTGGATCGCCTGGGGGCGCGCCCCTACTTTCAGGCCATGGCCTCCGGCGAGGAGGTGACCGAGAGCAAGCCGCACCCGGCCATCTACCTGCTAATCGCCCAGCGGCTGAATCTGTCTCCACAGGCTTGCCTGGCCCTGGAGGATTCCGCCCCCGGCGTCGCCGCCGCAAAGGCGGCAGGCATGCGCTGCATCGCCGTGCCCAACGCCTATACCCGCGACCATGACCTCAGCCCCGCCGATCTGATCTTGCCTTCGCTAGCCGCCGACGCGGCGCTGGCGGCGATTGATCGGCTGCTATTGACCACCTGAGTACGGTCGGCTCCCAGCGGGCCGCCAGGGAGAACACCATGGCCACCAGCATTGAGCAACACCTGGACGAGCAGCGTGCAACGCACCTGGAGGAACTGTGCGCCTTCCTGCGCATCCCCAGCATCAGCACCGACCCCGCTTACTCAGGGGAGATGGTCCGGGCGGCGGAGTTCCTGGCTGGCATGATGCGTGATGTGGGCCTGCGCGATGTTGAGGTGATCCCCACCGCCGGCCATCCCGCCGTCTATGGCGAGTGGTTGGGCGCGCCAGGCAAGCCGACGGCGCTGATCTATGGCCACTATGACGTGCAACCGGTGGACCCCGTGGAGCTGTGGGAGACGCCGCCGTTTGCGCCCAACGTGCGTGGTGATGACCTCTTTGCCCGCGGCGCGGTGGACGACAAGGGCCAGGTGTTTATGCAGCTCAAAGCCATTGAGGCGCACATGCGCACCGCCGGCGCGCTGCCCATGAACGTCAAGTTCATCGTGGAGGGCGAGGAGGAGGTGGGCAGCGATAACCTGGATACACTGCTGCATGAACGAGCCGACCGCCTCAAGGCCGATGTGGTGGTGGTCTCCGACACCGGTATGTTCGCCAAGGGCCGGCCGTCGCTGTGCTATGGGCTGCGCGGCCTGACCTACCTACAGGTGGACCTGACCGGCCCCGCCTCTGACCTGCACTCCGGCGTCTTTGGCGGGGCCGTGGATAACCCTATCCAGGCACTGGCCGAGCTACTCAGCACGCTTAAGGACCGCCATGGCCGGGTCACCGTGCCCGGCTTTTACGACGCGGTGGTCCCCTTGACCGAGCAGGAGCGCGCCGCGTGGGCGGGCCTGCCCTTCGATGGGGAGGAGTACCGCCGCGAACTGGGTGTCCCCGCTCTGTTCGGTGAGGAGGGCTACAGCGTGCTGGAGCGCACGTGGGGCCGACCCACCCTGGAGATTAACGGCATCTGGGGCGGCTTCACCGGAGAGGGGGCCAAAACAGTCATCCCAGCGCGGGCCTCGGCCAAAATCAGCTGCCGTCTGGTGCCGGATCAGGACCCCCACGCAATTGCCGAATTGGTGGAGCGTAGCCTGCGGGCCAATTGCCCCCGCACGGTGACCATGCAGGTCACCCATCTACACGGCGGCCAGCCCTGGCGGATGGCCCTGGATCACCCGGCCCTACAGGCGGCCGGACGGGCGATGACCCGTGGCTTCGGCGTACCGCCGGTGTACACCCGTGAGGGCGGCTCGATTCCCGTGGTGGCCACGTTGGAGGCTATGCTGGGCGCCCCGTCACTGTTGGTGGGTATCGGACTGCCCGACGAGCACGCCCATGCCCCTAACGAGCGGCTGCATCTGCCCAACCTATGGAGCGGCATGCGCACCATCGCCTACCTGTGGCAGGAACTGGCCGATAGCCCCATGGGCTGAGCGCCTCGCTCAGTCGCCAATCAGCTGCAGGCGCACGCCTGCCGTGGTCGCCCCACGGGTCCAGATGGACCGCCGCCCGGCGTTGGGGATCGGCGCGGGCTGATCGAACTGGACACCCTGGCCGCGTAGCCGCTGCACCAGGCCATCAAGGTCAGCCACCTCGTAGGCGGCGTGGTCGAAGGCAAGCTCGCCTGGCCCTCCGGCTCCAGGCCGCTCCATCAGTTCAAGCACGGCGTCGCCGCAACGGATAAAGGCCACCGGCCCGCCGGTCACATCGCTGATCACCCGCCGCAGCACCTCAGCCCCAAAGAGGGCGTCCTGGCGGGCAATCCCCGCGTCCAGGTCGCTGACCCAATAGCCCAGGTGGTGTACCACTCCTAACATGCCATGCTCCTCCCCTACTGCCCAACCGAAAGCCCTGTGCCGATCCAGCCTGCATCATACCAGCGCGGAGCACGCCATGCACCACAAACGGATCGTGTAACGTTGGGGAATAGAGCAGAGCCCGCCTGGCTGGGCGTGCAGGCATGGTGACCACGTTCTTTGCCACCGCCGAAGACACGATTCTGACCAAGCTGGAGTGGTTCCGGCTGGGCAACGAGGTCTCGGATCGGCAGTGGGCGGATATCCTGAGCGTGATGAAACTGCGCGGCGCCCACCTTGACCATGCCTATCTACGGCAGTGGGCCGCCACCCTGGACCTGGCCGACCTGCTGGAACGGGCGCGTCAGGACGCTGGCCTGTCCTGGAGCGCTGACGATGGCCAGCCAACATAGCCCTGCTCGCCTGGCGCGCCAGGGCCTTTGCATAAGTATGCAGGATTAAGTATACTTATGCACATTGGCGGCGGCGATGTGTACCTGGAGGGAGGCGAGCAGTGCCGGCGGTAGAGACCACGGAAGCGGCACGGTTTGGCATAGGGCAGGGGAAAGAGGCCCCCCTGCGCGATCTGATCAGCTTGGGCGACGTGTCGGGCCAGACCATGGAGCGCATTTTCGCCCGCACTGACGATCTGAAGGAGGCGCTGTTGGCCCAGAGAAGGGCTGGCCGACGAGGGGTTGACCCCGCGTCATCCGATCGGCCCCTGCAGGGTCAGAGCGTGGCCATGATCTTCGAGAAGCCCTCGCTGCGCACGCGGGTCAGCTTCGAGGTGGGCATCACCCAGTTAGGTGGCGCGCCGGTCTACCTCTCCAATGCGGAGATCCAGTTAGGCGTGCGTGAGAGCGTCGCCGATGTGGCCCGCAACCTGGAGCGCTGGGTGGATATGGTGGTAGCGCGCACCTTTGCCCACGACACGGTGCTGGAACTCGCCCGCCACGCCGAGATACCGGTGATCAACGCCCTGACCGACTTCTCCCACCCCTGCCAGGGTTTGGCCGACCTGTACACGATCCGGCAGCGCCGTGGTCAGGCGCTGCGGGGCTTTACGCTGGCCTATGTCAGCGACGGCAACAATGTGCTGCACTCGTTGCTCTACGCCTGCTCGGCGCTGGGTGTGCATATGCGGGTGGCCACGCCCCGGGGCTACGAGCCGGCCGCCCATGTCGTGGCCGCTGCCCGCCAGCGGGCCGCCGCTAGCGGAGCCCAACTGGTGCTCACCGACGATCCGCGTGAGGCTGTCTCTGGGGCCGACGCGGTGTACGCGGACGTCTGGACCAGTATGGGCTTCGAGAGCGAGCGGGTGCAGAGGATGGCCGTCTTTCGGCCCTACCAAGTCAACGCGGCACTAATGGCCCATGCCCGGCCCGACGCCCTGGTGATGCACTGCTTGCCCGCGCACCGCGGCGAGGAGATCACCGATGAGGTGCTTGATGGGCCCCAGTCGGTTGTGCTGGATCAAGCCGAGAACCGGCTGCATGTGCAGAAGGGCGTGATGGCTCTGCTGGTTGAGGGCCAATCTGGCGGCTGACCCGCCGGTGTGGCGGTGGACTAGTAGCGTTATAGCGTGTCCGGCGGACAGTACTGACGTCGGTGGACGGCGAGTCAACTCGCCTGGCTGCCCCATGATAAGGAGATGTGCGTGGAAAAGATCATTCTGGCCTACTCAGGTGGCCTGGATACCTCGGTCAGCATTCGCTGGCTGCAGCAGACCTATGGATATGAGGTGGTCACGCTGACTATTGACCTGGGGCAGGAGCGCGACCTGGACTCTATTCAGCAGAAGGCGCTGTCTATCGGAGCCACCAAGGCGCTGGTGGTGGATGCGCGGGCGACCTTCGTGGAGTTCTTTGTATGGCCGTCGCTGCTGGCCGGCGCTCTCTACCAGGGCGTCTACCCGCTGGCCACCGCGCTGGGCCGACCGCTGATCGCCAAACTGATGGTGGACGCGGCCCTCCAGGAAGGCGCGGTGGCCGTGGCCCACGGCTGCACCGGCAAGGGCAACGATCAGGTGCGTCTGGACCTTGCCGTAGGCCTGCTGGCCCCTCACCTGAAGATTGTGGCCCCGGTGCGCGAGTGGAAAATGACCCGCGACGCCGAGATCGCCTACGCTGCTGAGCATGGTATCCCCGTGCCAGCCACCGTGCAGATTCCCTTTAGCGTGGACCTGAACCTGTGGGGCCGCAGCGTGGAGGCCGGTGTGCTGGAAGACCCCTGGCACGAGCCGCCTGAGGAAGCGTTCGCCTGGACGACCGCCCCTGAACAGGCTCCCGATCAGCCGGAGTACGTGGAGCTGGAGTTCGAGGCGGGCATCCCCACCAAGCTCAACGGTGAGCACATGGACGGCGTGGAGCTGATCGAGACGCTCAATGTGCTGGCTGGTCACCACGGAGTGGGCCGCATTGACCATGTGGAGGACCGTGTGGTGGGCATCAAGACGCGCGAGGTGTACGAGGCCCCCGCCGCGCTGGTGTTGCACGCGGCGCACCGCGCGCTGGAGACGCTGACCCTGTCGCGCGAGTCGCTGGATCTCAATGCGATCACCTCCAAGGCCTATGCCGACCTGATCTACCGCGGCCTGTGGTTCTCGGCGCTGCACCGCGATCTGGTGGCCTATATCCGCTCCAACCAGCAGTATGTCAGCGGCACGGTGCGCGTGAAGCTCTACAAGGGCGCCTGCCAGGTGGTGGGGCGCAAGGCCCCCGCCTCGCTCTACAACAAGGAGTTGGCCACCTACGATGAGGGTGATCAGTTCGATCACAGCGCCGCCGTAGGCTTCATCAAGCTGTATGGTCAGGCCCACCGCACCCAGGCCCGCGTGCAGCTGTTGGACCTGCTGCCCCAGGACCAGAACCTGCTGGGCCATGCCAGCGTCAAACAGATTGAAGCAGGGCAGGCCGACTGATGGACCAGGTGCAGCCCCATCATACAGGGCGGTGCCCATGAGCGACCACCCTAACCCACCAGGCGCTTCTAAGCAGTGGGGTGGCCGCTTCGAAGGCGGGGTGGCCGACGTCGTGGAGCGCTTCACCGCCTCGGTGGCCGTGGACGGACGGCTGCTCCGCCAGGATGTGGCTGGCTCCATCGCCCACGCGCGCATGCTGGGCGCAACGGGCATCGTCACGACCGCTGAGGCCGCCGCGCTAGAGGACGGGCTGCGCGCGGCGCTGCGCGCGTTCGAGAGCGGCGCGCGGGAGTTTGACCCGCGCCTGGAGGATGTCCATACCAACGTGGAGGCCGCGCTACGCGACCTCCTGGGCGATGTGGCGGGCAAGCTGCACACGGCCCGCTCACGCAACGATCAGGTGGCTCTGGACGTACGCCTGTACGCCCGTGAGGCCATAGCGGGCGCCCTGAGCGGCCTGGCCGGCCTGCGTGCGGCGCTGCTGCGGCAGGCCGAGGCCACGGTAGACCTAGTGATGCCCGGCTACACCCACCTGCAGCGCGCACAACCTGTCTCCGTGGCCCACCACCTGCTGGCCTACGGCGAGATGTTCGGGCGCGACGCCGAGCGCTTTGGGCAGTGCTGGAGCCGCACCGACGTGTTACCCCTGGGCTCTGGCGCTCTGGCTGGCGTACCCTATCCCATTGATCGGGCCATGGTGGCCCGTGAGTTGGGTTTCGGCGCGGTCAGCCGCAACAGCATGGACGCCGTGGGCGACCGCGACTTCCTGGTTGACTACTGCTCGGCGGCGGCCCTGTTGATGATGCATCTCTCGCGCTTTTGTGAGGAGATCATCCTGTGGACCTCGGCGGAGTTTGCCTTTTGGGAGCTAGACGACGCGTTTGCCACGGGCAGCTCGATCATGCCCCAGAAGAAGAACCCCGACGTAGCCGAACTGGTGCGCGGCAAGACGGGCCGGGTCTACGGCAACCTGACGGCGCTGTTGACCCTGCTCAAGGGCCTGCCCCTGACCTATAACCGTGATCTGCAAGAGGACAAAGAGGCTTTCTTCGACAGCGTGGACACGGCGCTGGCCTGCCTGGAGGTATTCACGGGCATGCTGGGCGCGCTGCGCCCGCGGCCCGAGGCCATGCGCGCCGCGGCGGGCAATCTGCTGTGCGCCACCGACGTGGCCGACTACCTGGCCCGCAAAGGGCTGCCCTTCCGCCAGGCCCATGAGATAAGTGGGCGCATCGTGCGCCACGCGCTGGCCACGGATGTGCCCCTGCAGGAGATTGACCTGCCCACCTATCGCGGCTACTCGACGCTGTTCGAGGACGACCTCTACGCGGTGATCACCCCCGAGGCGTCGGTGGCTGCCCGCGCCGTGCTCGGTGGCACGGCCCCCATGGAAGTACGCCGTCAGCTGGCGGCGGCTCAGGAGGCCTTAGCAGAGCACCGGGCGCTGGCCGCGCGTCTGGAGAGGGCCGCTACCCTGAGTGTTTTGCAACCAGACAAACCACGGCCTTGAGCGTGCGGTTCGCCGACCGAACAATACCCCAGGAAGGAGCGTGCATACCTCTGGGTGCGCCGCGTGAACGCGGCCCAGGAGTCCAATTTTTAGCCTATTGACAGGCGCTGGCTGAGCAGCTAAGCTCCATGCAGCGGCGCATCTCGCGAGACATACCTAGAGGCACACCAGAGGTACCCCCCTACTCTCATCCTGCTTCTTGACCGCGAGAATGGCCAGCGGAGGTTTGTCAGCTTATGACAGTGCCCCGATCAGTGCTGACCACTGTTGGTCCAGCGCCAGCGACCATCGCCAACTCGTTGCTGAGCGCTCAGTTAGCTGCCCCGCCAGGGTACTGGACAGGGCTGTCGAGCCGACACACCGCCGATCTGCTCACGGCCTACGTTATGCTGGATGCGCTGCTCACCTGTGGCGCCGTTGTTGTCGCCAGTATGGCGCAGGTACGGCTGCGCCCGCGCCTCACGGTCGCCATCGTCCATCCACACGTTGCCGTGAGCACGGTAATCGTAATCGTGGCTGTGTGGGTACTCACCTGTGTTGGGCTCAACCTCTACCGCTCCAGGCCTACAATAGGTCTTCTGGATGAATGTCTGCTGCTGGCCCGGGCCGTGGGCATCACGGTCGTCGTATCCAGTGCAGTGGCGTTCTTCCTGGCCCCCTCCCTCTCCGCGCCCAATCGCGCCTTTTATCTCATCGTCGGCGCGCTCAACTTCACGGCGGTGGCGGCCTTGCACGCCACCACGCGTCTGGCCCGGCGTGCTCTACGTCACCGGGGGCATACCGTCCACCGCGTGGCTATCGTGGGCCAGGAGGCGCCGGCCCGTGAACTGGCCCGGCGTCTGCAAGAGCATACGCCCTCCAGTATGCTCTTCCGGGGTTTTATAACCGTGCCGGTGGCCGGAGAGCCGGGGACCGACGCCATGCCTGTCCTGGGGAATGTCGAGAGCATCGCCGCCGTGATCAACGAGCATCGCCTGGACGCCCTGTATCTGGCCTTACCCGCCGCGCGGCGCGAGTTGACCGCGCGGCTGTCGTACGAACTGCAACGCTACCACGTAGACGTTTATCTGGTCCCAGATTTGGGCAATGTCTTCACCCTTCAGGAGGACGTCACCACTCTAGGCGGCTTGCCCGTGATCACCGTGCGGGCGCCCGCCCTGAGCGACTCGGCGCGCATCATCAAACGTGTGGGCGACGTGCTGCTTACATTGGTGGCCTTTGTTGTCTTGCTGCCCCTGATCGTGGCTGTCGCGGTGGCCGTGCGGCTAGACTCTCCGGGTCCGATCCTGTTCCGCCAGACGCGGGTTGGGGAGGGAGGCCGCCTCTTCCAGATGTACAAGTTTCGCAGCATGGCGCACCAAGCGGCGATCCTTGGCGTGGGCGCCGCCATACTGCCCAAGCAGCGCAATGATCCCCGGGTGACCCGGGTGGGCACGATTATCCGCCGCTGTAGCCTGGACGAGTTGCCCCAGATGATCAATGTGCTCAAGGGTGAGATGAGCCTGATTGGTCCCCGGCCAGAACTGCCGGGCATCGTGGAGCGCTACGAGCCATGGCAGTACGCGCGCCAGGCGGTCCCACCTGGTGTCACTGGTTGGTGGCAGGTCAATGGCCGGGGCGACCTGCCACTGCACCTGAACACCCAGCTCGACCTCTACTACATCCGTCACTACTCAGTGCTGCTGGACCTGCGCATCCTGCTGCGCACCATCAAGGCCGTCTTTACCACGCGCGGCTCCTTTTAGTGGGTCTGCTAGCCGAGACCCTCACAACTCCATCCAGCAGGGGCATCGGCCCCCCATCAGAACCGCCAACCGCACCCCTGCGCCATGGGGGCGCCCCGTGGCAGCCGGCTGGCTGGCCCGGACGACGGATGGCCTGGTACTACCATCGCCTGCGGGCCATGACCGCGCCCGAGGCGCTCTACCGCGTGGAGCAGCGTGTACTGGGCGCCCTCGACCGCGTGCGCGTTCCCCAGCCAGCCACGACGCATGCTCCCGCGCTGGTCGCCGGCCTGACTGGTCGGTTCCTGCCCCCTGTGAATGGCTCACGCGTCGCCGGGCGCCTCCACCAGCAGGACCCTGGCATGCAAGAAGCCCTGCGCCGCGAAGCGATCGCACTACGCGCGCACCGGGTGGAACTGTTCGGTCAGCGCTATCAGCTTGGCCCAGTGGTGGACTGGCGTCACGATGTTGTCTTGGACAAACACTGGCCGCTCGTCCATCACACCGGGGTGGATCACCGCGGCGGTGGGGCAAAGTTCATCTGGGAGCTTAACCGGCACCAGCATCTGGTCACCCTGGCCAGGGCGTATCGGCTGGGGCAAGACGAGGCTGATGCGGTGGAGGTGTGCGACCAACTGGCCTCCTGGTTGGCCCAAAACCCTCCCTATCAGGGCATCAACTGGACCAGTGGCCTTGAAGTGGCCATCCGCGCTATCTCCTGGCTGTGGATCCTCTATTTTCTGGATGCGCCGCCCTGCCTGTCCGGCGCCCTGAGAGCGGAGATCGCCTCATCGTTGGTCGCCCATGGCCACTACCTGGCCCGCCATCTCTCGGGCTACTCCTCGGCGAACAATCACCTGATCGGGGAAGCCACGGGCCTCGCCGTGCTCGGGTTGGTCCTGGCCGACCTGCCGGAGGCGGGGCCGTGGCGGCGGCGCGGCCTGCGTGTGCTGGCTGGAGAGAGCGCCAAACAGATCCATGCCGACGGCGTCGGCGCCGAGCAAGCTTTACACTATCTGGCCTTCGACCTTGATTTCTACCTCCTGGCCGTGCAGGTAGCCCGCCGCAATGGCCTGGTCTGCCCACCTTATATGCAAGAACGCTTGCGCGCGGTGGCGGCCTTCTTGCGCAACGTGTGCGACTCCGGTGGCCATGCGCCGGCTTTTGGCGACGCCGACGAGGGCCGCGCCTTTCGGGTAGACGCGTCGGCCAACGCTTATATCTCGACGCTGGCCCGCTGTGCCGCCGTGCTGGGCTACCCCGAGGTATGGCCGCCAGCCACCCCCTTCGACGAGTCCGCCCTCTGGTTGGGCGGCCCCGGACGATCACAAGCACCGGCCACCACTCCCGAAACCGCTGGGCTGGCCACGCGCCTCTACGCGTTGGGTGGCTATGCGGTGATGCGCGGTGCCCCGACCACGGACCACGAGGAGCGCCTGCTTGTGATGGATTGTGGCCCGTTGGGTTATCTCTCGCTCGCCGCGCATGGTCACGCCGACTGCCTGGCCCTGTGCCTGCACGCCGGGAGCCGCCCCCTGTTAGTGGATCCCGGCGCCTATATCTATCACGAACAGCCGCAGTGGCGCCGCTACTTCCGCTCGACCGCTGCCCACTCCACGGTTGTGGTTGATGGCCGGAGCCAATCGGCCATGCTCGGACCCATGCTGTGGGGACGCCGCGCCACCGCGCGGCGCCACGATTGGCACGCCGGTCCTGGTTTCACCCTGCTGTGCGCCTCCCATAATGGGTATGCTCACGGGGCCACGCCAGTGACTCACCGCCGCACCGTGCTGTTCATCCAGCCCAGCCGCTGGATCGTGGTGGATGAGCTGACCGGCCGTGGAGAGCATCTCCTGGAGGGGGTCTGGCAGCTTGCCCCCGATCTCACCGTGACCCTCGACGCCAAGACGGGGACCGCGCGCGGCGTGGGCGGCGTTGAGGACCTCGTGCTCACCCCTCTACGCGACTGCCTTGACCATGCGGAGGTTGCCCGAGGCGCCGTGGACCCGCCGCGGGGGTGGTTTTCTCCCCGGTTCGCCCAGAAAGTACCCTCCCCAGCGTTAACCTATCAGTGGCGCGGTCGCATGCCCCATCGATTTATGACGGTCATTGATCTCCTGCCCAAGTCCACGCCCAACCCCACGCTACGCCTCGTGCAGGGACAGTCTGGCCACGGCGCTCTGGTGACGCGGATAAGCGAACCGGCGGGCCACTCCCACTATTTATTACAGGCCAGTGAAGATCGGGCGGCCATGCCCATCCAGGTGGGCAACCTCAGCTACACCGGTCGGGCGCTTTACCTCGTGACCGACCACGAGGGGATCATCCAACGTGCCCACCTGTGGCGCGGCCGGCGGCTGTCGCTGGACGGAGAGCCTATCTGGGCCGCCGCGCGCGATGGTCCAGCGGAGAATGCGTCCGCACGGTGGCCACAAACCCGCGCCCTCCGGTTGCGCATGCCCACGCCGATAGCGGCGATGTAGCTGGCCCACCGGAGGAGGGTTTTGATCAGCCCCGCCATCTCTACAGGAAGGAGGCCCCCATGCCATGCCCAGCCTAGTCCCGCTGTACCGCCTGTCTCACTTGCTCTATGCCCATGGCGCCCCCATACTGCCGCGTCTGATCCAGACCGTGATCTACCTTGTCTACCACGCCGTTGTGCCCTGCGAGGTGGAGATCGGCCCCCAGGTCGAGTTCGCCCACGGCGGCCTCGGCGTGATCCTGCATCCCCGCTGCCAGATCGGTCGCCACGTGTATATTGGGGCGCACGTCGTGGTGGGGGGGCGGTCACGTCACCCGGCGTTGCCGCGCATTGGCAACAACGTCTACCTGGGCGCCGGGGCCAAGATACTGGGCGATATCACGGTCGGTGATGATGTGGTGGTCGGCGCCAACGCGGTGGTCACGCGCTCCGTCCCGCCGCGCACGATCGTCGCCGGTGTGCCCGCGCGTATCCTCCGCCAAGACGTGAATGTCCAGGAGTACGAGGAGTGGTAAGAATGACACCAGGTGGCTCTGATCTGACCTACCGCCAGAGGCGACCGGTATGAGGATCGCTGTCTTCGGCCTGGGCTACGTCGGCTGCGTTACCGCTGCTTGTCTGACCAAACAGGGACACCAGGTGATTGGTGTTGATGTTGATACCTCAAAAGTCGCGTCGGTCAACGCTGGCCATAGTCCGATTATTGAGTGTGGCCTGGATGAGCTGATCGCCGCCGGGCGCGCCGCTGGCCTCTTGAGCGCCACGCCAGACGCCGCCGCCGCCGTGGGCGCGTCAGCGGTGTCGTTTATCTGCGTAGGCACGCCCAGTAACCCGAACGGCAGCTTGAAGCTCAACGACGTGCGCCGCGTGGCCGAGGACATCGGCCAGGCGCTGCGCGACCTGGCCACCTTCCACGTCGTCGTCTTCCGCGGCACGATGCTGCCCTGCTCTGTCGAGAGCGAGTTGCTGCCTATCCTGGAGCGGGCCAGTGGCCGGCGGGCAGGTAGTGATTTCGGGGTAGCCGTCAACCCTGAGTTCCTGCGCGAGGGGACAGCCATCCTGGACTTTGAACACCCACCCAAGACGGTCATCGGCGCGACCGACGAGCGCACGGCCCACCTGCTGGCCGGCCTCTACGCCTATAGCGAAGCGCCCCTGATCCGCACAAGCCTGCGTACCGCCGAGATGGTCAAGTATGTGGACAACGTGTTTCACGCTCTGAAGGTCACCTTCGCCAATGAAGTAGGCAACCTGTGTCAGGCCAGAGGCCTGGATAGCCATGAGGTGATGCGCATCTTCTGCGCGGACACAAAGCTCAACCTGTCTTCCACTTACCTTCAACCAGGCGCGGCCTACGGTGGCTCATGTCTGCCCAAGGACCTGCGCGCGCTCGTCCACGACGCGCGCAGCCACGACATGCGGTTGCCCCTGATCGAGGCGATTGAGCCCAGCAACGAGGCGCAGAAGCAGCGCGCCCTGGCCCTGGTGATGGCCACAAAGCACCGGCGTATTGGTGTGCTGGGCCTGAGCTTCAAGCCGGCAACCGATGATCTGCGCGAAAGCCCCACCGTGGAGCTGGTGCGGCAGTTGCTCGGCGCCGGCCATGACGTGCTGATCTACGACCGTAACCTGGTTCTGGCCAGGTTGACCGGCGCAAACAAGGCTTACATTGAGCGGGAGATCCCGTATATCAGCGGGTTGATCAGCCACTCTATTGACGAGGTGCTTGCGGCGGCGGAGGTCGTCGTGCTAGCTCACCACGACCTAGAGTTTGCCTCCGTGCCTGGCAAGTTGCGCCCCGGTCAGGTGTTGGTTGATCTGGTCCACCTCGCCGAACCAATCGCGGAAGGAGCCATGTACCATGGCCTCAACTGGTAAGCGCACTCGGCGCGTGCTGATTCTGGTGGAGAACCTGCCGGTTCCCTTTGATCGGCGTGTCTGGCTGGAGGCGACGGCGCTCAGCCGCGCCGGCTATGGGGTCAGTGTGATCTCTCCCAAGGGGACCAGGCGTGATATGGCAAGCTACGAACTGATCGAAGGCATCCACATCTACCGCTATCGCGCCCCGCTCAACGCGCACGGCCCGCTCAGCTATCTGTGGGAGTTCTGCTACTGCCTGGCGATGACCTTCCTGCTGTCACTCCGCGTTGCCCGCCGCCACGGCATAGATGTCGTTCACGCCTGCAACCCGCCAGACACCTTCTTTGTGATCGGCGTTTTCTACAAACTGTTCGGCAAGCGCTTCATCTTTGATCACCATGATCTCTCTCCCGAGATGTACCAGGCAAAATACGAGGGTGAGGGCAGCGCGGTCCTGCTGCGCGCATTGCTCCTTCTAGAGCGGCTGACCTTCCGCGCCGCCGATGTGGTGATCACCACCAACGAGTCGCACAAGCGCATCGCCATCGGTCGGGGCAACGTACCTCCCGAGCAAGTCTTTGTGGTGCGCAGCGGCCCAGATTTCGACCGCCTGCGCATCCTGCCACCCGAGCAGGCACTGAAACGCGCCAGGCCCCATCTGGCCTGCTACCTTGGGGAAATGTGCCCGCAGGATGGAGTGCAGTATCTCCTGCGGGCGATTGCTCATCTGGTCTTTCAGTTGGGCGAGACGCGCTGCTCCTTCACTCTCGTGGGAGGTGGGGAGGCCCTACCCAGCCTGCGCGCGCTGGCCACCCAGTTACGCCTGGACGAGTACGTCCACTTCACCGGTCGGGTCTCCGACCACGACCTGTGTCGCTATCTCTCCACGGCGGATCTCTGCCTTGATCCTGATCCCAAGAACGGCTGGACCGATAAATCCACCATGAACAAGGTGACGGAGTACATGGCCTTTGCCAAGCCGCTGGTGGCCTTTGATCTGCACGAGACCCGCGTCTCCGCCCGTGACGCGGCAGTGTACGTGACCCCCAATAGCGTGCCTGGCTTTGCCCACGCGATGGCCTCGCTGCTCGACGATCCAGCGCGTCGGGGGGTCATGGGCCGCTCGGGGCGACAACGTGTTGAGCAGGCTCTGCTGTGGCGCTACTCCGAGCCTGCCTTGTTGCGGGCGTATGAGCGCGTGTTTGACGCGGGAGGTATCCAGCCATGGAGTTCACGCACCTGATGCGGGCGGCGCGGCGTTGGGGTTGGTTACTGCTGACCATCCCTGTCCTGCTGGCCGGCGTGACCTACGTCGTCGCTCAACGGATCACACCGACGTATGAAGCCTCGGCGACGGTCTTTGTCAACACCGCGTCGGTCAGCGGTGGCCAGGGCTCTTACGCCGAGACGACCTACGCGTTGATGCTGGCCAAGACGTTCGCCAACCTGATCGCCACCCACAAGGTAGCCGACAGAGTGGCCGCTCTTGTAGATGGCCGGTTGAGTGGCCAGAATCTACTTGACGAACTGCGCGTCACCGCGTCCACGGATACCCCGCTGATCACCGTGGCGGTGCGCGATGCGTACCGGGTGCGGGCCAGGTTACTGGCCCATGAGGTCGCGGCCGTCTTTATCAGCCAGAACGAGGCGGATCAGAAGAGCAGATATAAAACCGTCCAGAATGCCCTGGAGAAGCAGATGACGGCGACCAGGCGCAGCATCAACGCCGCTAACACGCGCCTGCGTGATCTGACCTCGCCGGCGATCACAAAGCGCCGCGCCGAGGCCGAGCTGCCAGTTCTCGCCCAACAGATCAACCTGTGGCAGGCCAACCTGGCCACTCTGAACAACCAGGTCAACTCTCTGCTGGTCAACCAGGCCCAGTCGTTTACAACGCTCTCAATCGGCGACGACGCGCAGTTGCCCACCTCCCCTGTTAGCCCCCAGGTGCGCCTGGATGTCCTGCTTGCCCTGGCGCTGGGCGCCATCGGCGCGCTGGCCGCTATCGTGCTTGTGGACTACCTCGACGACTCGCTGCGCTCACCTGAGCTGATCGAAGAGCAGCTGAAGGAGCCCTTACTCGGCGTGGTGTCGCGCATCACCGAAGGGGGCTCAAAACTGATCGCTGGCCAAACCCAGAACCGTGACGCTGAAGCACTCAAGATCCTGCGTACCAATATTCAGTTCACCAACGTTGATCAGCCGCCGCACCGGCTTTTGATCACTAGTGGTTCGTCAAGCCCTTTTTGACACGTTGCCCGAAGACTTTGCCTGAGGCCATCAACGTATCACATGACAATTGACAGACCACTAGTCCCTGCCCCGGCGAGGGCAAGAGCACCATCGCGGCCAACTACGCTATCTCGGTGGCCCAGACGGGACAGCGGGTTGTCCTGGTGGACGCCGACCTGCGCCGCCCTGGCCTGCAGCGCCTCTTCGGGCTGTCGCACGGGCCGGGGCTCACTGATGTCTTGCGCAACCCCGCGTTGGGCCTGGCCGTGCTGCGCGACAGCGCTACGGAAAACCTCAAGATAGTGACCAGTGGACCGATCCCCCCCAATCCATCGGAGTTGCTCGGCTCACAGCGCATGGGCGCGTTTCTAGATCTGCTGCTCGGCGCCACCGACGTGATCATCGTTGATGCGCCGCCCATATTGATCGTGGCCGACGCGTCGGTCCTCGCCGCGCGCATGGATGGTGTTGTGCTTGTTCTGGACCAGCAGCGCACCAAGATGCGTATGGCCGTGCAGGCCATGCAGTCTCTACGGAAAGTAGGCGCCCATGTGGTGGGCGTCGTGGTCAACCGCTATGATCACCGTCGCCCCGGCTACGGCTATGGCGTCTACTATGCAACAGCGGCCAGTCCAGGCGAGGCCGCCGCCCCAGCGGGCGGTCAGAACAGCCAACGGGCTATCGTGGGCAAATAGAGCAGTGACGATGTGGTGTCGCGGCGGCGCCCCTGCGCCGACGAACATGCCGGCCTCCCGCCACGCCGCGCCCGGTTGTGGTCTGCCATGACACGATCAAACCCGTCGGCTGATCCGCGGCCGGCTGGCCGGGCGCTGAAGCAGGGCGCCGTGCTCAGCGTGCTGACTGGCGTCACCCTGGTGGGCGCCGCGGCCTATCAGTTTGTCGTGGCGGCCTTGTTTGGTACGGGTGTGGGGGTAGACGTGTACCTGGGCGTGCTGGCCGTGCCCACCCTCCTTGTCGGGGGCGCTACCCACGTGTTCAACGTCAGCGTGCTGCCCGAAGTCGTGCGCGCTCGTGAGCAGGTACACGCTAGCGGCCCCCCCCTGCCGGGAGCGGGAGAAGATGGTCCACTGGTGCGCACCTGGATTACCGTTGCCTTGCTCGTGGCTGCCCTGCTCGGCGCCGTGGGGGCGCTGGCCGCTCCCTGGGTGGTGCGCGTGGCCCTGCCGGGTTTCCCCGCTGCCCAGGCGCCACTCGCCACACGCCTCTTCCAGATCACGTTGATTGGCCTGCTCTTGCAGGGGATCAGCCAGATCCTTGGGGTCTATCCAGAACGCGCGCCATCGTTTCTTTGTGCCCGCGGCAGCCGGCGCGCTGTATCTGGGCGCCAACTTTGCCGCCTTACTGCTGCTCTGGCGGCCACTAGGGGCGGTCAGTATCGCCGTGGGCACTCTGCTGGGCGGCGCACTGAGCGCTGGTTGGTTGCTGGGCCTGGAGGTCCACCGCTACGGCTACCGTCCGGCGTTGCGTCTCGATGATGAGGGGGTGCGGGCGGTGGGCCGCGCCGCTCTGCCGTTGGTTCTGACCGTGTATGTTGGCAAGTCGGCTCCTGTGCTGGAGCGCTTCTTCGCCTCGCAGATCTCCCTGCAGGCCGTGGCCTACCTGGGCTATGCCGAGCGTCTCATCACCTACTATACGACGTTCACCGCGTCCGGCCTCGTGACAACGCTGTTTACGCTGGGGGCCACCTTTGCCGCCCGCGACGAGTGGGCCAGAGCAGCTGAGGTAACGGTACGAGCGGTCCGTCTGATCACCATTCTGTGCATTCCAGCGGTGGCCGCTATTGTGTTCCTGCGCGCGCCACTGCTCTCCCTGCTGTTCGAGCGCGGAGCGTTCAGCAGTCGGAGCGCCGTGGGGGTAGGCGGCGCCTTGCTCGGCTATAGCGGCGTGTTGATCTTTGCCAGCCTGGGCTCGGTGGTCAGCCAGGTGTTTTATCTGCGCAAGCAGACCCATCTCGCCGCGGCCGCCGCGCTCACGCAGCCGCTGGTCTACCTGGCGATTGCCCCCCCACTAATCAGGATTGGCTCCTATACCGGCCTTGCCGTCGCGTCCTCCGGGGCCTGGGCGGTGGTCGTCGGTCTGCTCTACTGGCTGGCCAGCCGGAGAGTGCCCGGTTTAGTCACTGCCGGGATGCTGCTCCACATGCTCAAGGTGGTCCTGGGATCGGTTGGGGCCGGCGCTCTGACGGTCATGCTGCTGGACACTCTGCCACTCGATAGTCAACCGCTGGCCCGCGGGGCGCTGGCGCTGGCTACCTTCGCTGGGTTGGCCGTGTTCCTGCTTGGCCGGGTGCTGCGGTTGCCCGAGATAGCCTGGGTGCTGGCCCGGCTGGGCCAGATGGGCGCTGGCCTGGCCGCCCGGGTGTCCAACCGCGTTCAGGTGGTCCACAGCCCATGACCTCACACGCCTACAGCGCCTACCGGGGGTTCCTGACCAAGAGGGTAGTCCCCTGGCCCTGGCCAGTACTCGCCCATCTGGCCCTTGTGCCCTGCGGCGTTCTGATCGCCTACCAACCGGCGTGGGCCGCCGCCGGCGGGATAGCCTTGCTGCTGATTGCCGGCTGCGTGATCCGGCCTGACCTCGGTCTGGCCGCCGCCGTGCTCAGCGTCTACTGGGCGCGGCCACTTGGGGAAGACGCGCTGCATTACCCGGCCAGCATCGTCGCCGTGACCCCTACTGCCCTGGGCGCCGCCGCCTGGTTGGGGTACGCTATCCGCTACCGGCGGGGGCACGTGCGGCTGAACGAGCCGGTCCATCTTGCCCTGGCCGCTTTTCTGATCGTGGGCCTGGCCTCGGCGGTGGCCAACGGGTTGGGCCTGCCCGCCCTGCTGCAGTCGTCGCGCAACTATCTGGGCTATGTCCTGATTCTGTACGTGATCCTCCTCTCAGGGGCACAGCGCGCCTGGTTGCTCAAGCTGCTCTGGCTGATGATCGGCGGCATGGCCATTCAACTGCCTATCCAGCTCTACCAGGCCCTCCGGCACGGACGCGGTGGCGACTGGGCCTCGGGCACTCTTGGCGCCCAGGCAACCGGCGTCTTCGCGGTCATCGCGGTCATGCTGGCCTGCATTGTGGTGGGCATGGCCGTGGAGACGAGGTCGCCACGCCTCACCTGGTGTGCCGCTGCCTTCAGCACGGTGATCGTGATCGAGTTGATCGTTGGGGAGGCTAAGTTTGGCTTGATCGTGCTGCCCCTGGCCCTACTGGTCACCGTAGCCGGCCGGGTGGACCGCCGCCGCGCCGCCGCGCTGGCCAGCGCCACCGTTGTGGCCTGGCTCCTGCTGCTGGTCCTGGTCCCTCTATTCACCCCCAGTTCCCCGTTGCTCGGCTTTCTGACCAACCCACTGAGCGTCTTGAACTACGAACACACCGATATCAGCTTTACGCATGGCGGCCAGCTATCCCGCATCACCCAGGTGACTTTTGCCTGGGGCTTACTCGGCCCCGATATAGGTCGGGTGCTGCTGGGCTATGGCCCTGGCTCGGCCACCGGCAGCTTTATCGCCTACCTGCGCGGTTCGCTGTGGCTCGAGTACGGCCGGCTCTACGGCTTTGCCGCCAGCCAGCTATCCAGCACACTGTTGGAGTACGGCGCGCTGGGTTTCGCAACCTATATGGCGGCCGTTGTGGCCCCGCTGGGGTACTGCCGGCGGCTGTGGCGCAACCGCCACGAGGACGCCCTATGGCGAGGCGTGGCCGTGGGGTTCCGCGGCGCGCTCTTTGTGTTCCTCGTCGGGTCCGTCTACCTCAAAGCGTGGAATACCCAGGTGGCTGAGGTATTCTGGACCCTGGCCGCCCTCTGCCTCGTCGTGGCCCCTCGCACTCCACGCCAACCCGCTACAGCTCTGGAGACCACTCCCGGACCCATCAACCATCAGGCGCTGGCCAGCCCGCCAACCGAGCCACACGGAGCCGGCGCGGCTGATCGCCGCAACCCGTGGGGGCGTCACTCTCCGCCTCAGGGAACGCGGTGCCCCCAGTCGGGCCCGCGGCAATGACCAGGCGGCTCTGTATAGTGATGCAGTGGCATCCCGCCTACCGGGTGGGCGGCGCTGAGTTGGCCGCTGAGTTGCTGGCCGCAGGCCTGCAGGCCCGCGGCGGCTGGGATGTTCACTACGCCGCCGAGTTTCCAGCTGGCTATACGCTGCTACGGGCGGCTAGCAGCGGTGTGACCGTTCACCCACTGGTCCAGAGGCCACACGACCTGAGCATGCTCAACTACCAACAGCTGCGCCGCCTGGGTGACGCGCTGCGGCCTGACCTCTATTATCAACGGGGCGCCAACACCTATACCGGCATGGTCGCCCAGATCGCCTCTGGGCAGGGCCGGCCACTGGTGTGGGCCAGCGCCAACACCGTGGACTGCGGGCCGGGCCAGTTCAGGTCGCCCTTCCGCGTTGAGCGGGGCCATCTGGTCTCCGCGCCACGCGCCCTGGCCCGGCAGTGTCTGGGCCGCGCTCGGGATCACGCCTACTCCACCGGCATCGCCAAGGCGGCAGCCGTGGTGTGTCAGACCGCCGAGCAGGCCCAGCTGTTGCGCGCCTGGAAGGGCCGCGAAAGCGCCGTGATCCCTAACGGCCATCCCGTGCCCACCCAGCCGCCGCACCCCAGGTCGGATCCCCCAGTCGTCCTGTGGGTGGCCAATCTCAAGCCATCCAAGCGCCCGCTGCTGTTCGTGCGGCTTGCCCGCGCCCTGCAAGATGTGCCGGCGGCCTTTGTGATGATCGGCTATCCGCACGATCAGCGCCTGGCCCGCCGGGTGGGCGACGAGGCCGACGGGCTGCGCAACTTCCGTTACCTGGGCGGCCTGCCCATGGCCGAGACGCTGACCTGGTTTGAGAGAGCCCACCTACTGGTGTGTACCAGCGCGTTCGAGGGCTTCCCCAACGTGTTTATCCAGGGGTGGCTACGCGGTGTGCCCACGGTCAGCCTGGGTATTGACCCCGATGGCCTACTGACGACCCAGCGGATGGGGTCCTGTGTTTCTACTGAAGACGAACTAGTGGCCGCCACCCGCCACGCCTTAACGCACCGCGACGCGTGGCTGGCTACCTCTGGGCGGGCGCGCCAGTACGCAATGACCCACCATGGCGTCGAGGTATTTCTGGACAAGCATGAGCGGCTCTTTAGTGAGCTGATTGGGCGCTGGGGGAGGCGGCCACCGTGAGCCTGCCACGCAGGTCGTCTCTCTATCGCCGCGCGCGGCGTGACATAACTAGAAGCTACCGGAGGGTGTCGCCCATGCACGGCCTTGAGGCGATTGAGCGGCTCGTCGGCTACCTATATCTGTTCGCCCGACGCTGCGGCCGCCGCGTTGAGGGGCAACGGCACAGCCGCCTCTTTGCCGCGTTCGGTCCACGCTCAGAACTACGCTCGCCTACCCATGTGGCCGGTCATGGCCGTATCACGGTGGGGGCCGATGTGGTGATCGGCCCCTATAGCCGGCTGACCGCGCTGCCGGTTGGCCCTACCACCGGACCGCTCCTGGTCATCGGCGATGGCACGCGCATCCAATGGTTCTGCCACATCAGCGCGGTGCGCCATGTGGAGATCGGGCGCAAGGTGCTGATTGCCTTGGGCGTGCTGATCACCGACGGTCGGCACGCCTACATGAAGATCCAGCAGACCATCATGGACCAGCCGTTCGCGGCGGGCGGGCCGGTGATCATCGGCGATGGGTGCCACCTCGGCGAACGCTGCTGTATCCTGCCCGGGGTGCGGGTGGGGGTCCACTCAGTCGTGGGCGCCCACGCCGTGGTCACCCACGATGTGCCCCCCTATTCCGTCGTGGTCGGCGCGCCCGCCCGCGTGATCAAGCGCCTGAACCAGCAGACTGGGCTGTGGGAGCATGTGCCGGCTGAGGCCGGTTCTACTGGTGAATGAGAGGAAACGCTATGCTAGGTCTGGCTGATGCGCGGGTGGCCGTCTATCAACAGCAACACCCCGTCTACCCTGAGGTGGCGCCGTTTCACCCCAGCGAACGCTACCCCGAGGCCCCATTTGCTGAAGTTGGAGGGCGGAACGAGACCTACGCCGCCGTGCGCCATCTCTTTATGGCTTTGGGCTTCGATGCGCAGCATCAGGGCACGGCGCAGTGGAATCCGCTGGGTGCGCTGATCATGCCGGGCGACACCGTTGTGCTCAAACCCAACTTTGTGCGTGATTTTCCCGACCCCGGTGGCCACTGGATGTCGCTGAATACGGCCGCGCCACTGATCCGCGCCGTGCTCGACTATGTGGCTATCGCCCTGCGGGGCAGCGGCAGCGTGACTATCGCCGACGCGCCGATGAACGATACCAACTTCGACGAGGTGGTGCGCAAGACGAAGCTGGACAGCGTGGTGGCCTACCTGGCCAGCCAGGGCTTCGCGGTCGGTTTGGTGGACATCCGGCCAGAGCGGGTGGAGAAGAGAAAGGGTATTGTCGTGCGCACGATCACGCTGCCCGGCGACCCCAACGGGTATGCGCGTGTTGACCTGGGCACTGCCAGCGCGTTCTATGATCTCCCCCCAGGCCATGGCGCGTTCTATGGCGCGGACTACGACATGGAGGAGACCAATCAGCGCCATCGGGGGAATACACATGAGTATCTGATCTCGGGTACTGTCTTGAAAGCGGATGTGGTGATCAACCTACCCAAGTACAAGACGCACAAGAAGACGGGTGTGACGCTCAGCCTCAAGAACCTGGTGGGCATCAATGGCAACAAGAACTGGTTGCCCCACCACCGTGAGGGCACACCGGCCCAGGGCGGCGACCAGTTTGCCGCGTCGGGGATCAAACAGCGGCTTGAGCACTGGCTGGTCGGTCAGTTCAAGCGGCGGGTGCGCCGCGGCCCGGTCGGCGACCGCCCCGTGGCCGTGGCGCTGAAGCGCGCCGGCACGCTGGTCTTCGGCGACACGAACAAGGGCACAATCCGCTCTGGCAACTGGTATGGCAACGATACGACGTGGCGCATGGTTCATGATCTTAACCGGGCACTGCTCTACGCCGACGCCCGCGGCGTGCTGCGCGATCAGCCCCAGCGGCGCTATCTGTCCATCCTGGATGGGGTCGTCGCCGGTGAGGGCAACGGCCCAATGGCCTCAACCGATAAGCCGACGGGTATCGTCGCCGCCTGCACCAATGTGCTGGCCCTTGATCTGGCCTGCGCGCGGCTGATGGGCTTTGATTACCTGCGCATCCCCCAGCTGCATCAGGCCCTGCGGAGTCACCGGTACCCCCTATGCCAGTACACCTACGCTGATGTGCGGATCCTCTCCAACGTACACCAATGGCATGGCTGGCTTGAGGGGATAGAGGGGCGCTGCCTGGACTTCGTGCCTCACTTCGGCTGGCAGGGCCACGTGGAAGTGGCGTCGCCCGACCGTCGGCGCGTGGCCGGATAGACCGCGCCATGGCCAGCCTGTTCGAGCGGATCTACACCCCGCTGCCTATCCCCGCTCAGGAGGCGCTGCTCAGCGCGCGTGGGGTAGCGCGCGAACGCCTGCGCGGCCAGCGCCTCTACCGGCGCCTGCTGGCCGGGTTGGGGCAGACTCAATACGCCGACGAGGATGCGCTGCGCGCTCTACAGCTACGCCGGCTAGGCGTCGTACTCGGATATGCCATGCGCCATGTGCCCTATTACCGTGATCAGGCGCCGCGCCAGGGCAGCGCCAGCGACCCCGTAGCCGCCGACCCCGTGGCCGCGCTGCAACGTTTTGGGCTGCTGGACAAAGGGCAGGTGATGGCCAGCGCCAAGGATCTGGTCAGCGAGGCGGCAAACTGGCGCTACCTCGCGGCGGGGTACTCCAGCGGCACAACCGGCGCGCCGATCACAGTTTATCGCAACCTCTACTCGATCAACGTCGAGGCGGCAATGCTGGCCCGACAGTGGGCTTGGGCGGGGGTGGCCAGGCATCAGCCGCGCGCCACCCTGCGCGGCCAGGTTATCATGCCAGCCACGGCCACCCAACCACCCTACTGGCGCTACAACCGTGCCGAGAACCAGCTCTTGATGTCGTCCTATCACCTCTCCGCCGCCAATGCGCCCCACTATATCGCGGAGTTGCTGCGCTACCGGCCCGTCGTGCTGGAAGGCTATCCCTCATCGCTCTACGCATTGGCCTTGCTGGGCCAGGGGCATGGAGTGGACAGGTTGCGCGGCCACATCAGGGCGGCTATTACCTCGTCCGAGACCCTGGGCGACCAGCAGCGCAGCGTGATCGAGGAGACCTTTGGCTGCCGCGTCTTCGACTACTTCGGCAACGCCGAGCGCACCATCTTCATCGGCACGTGTGAGCAGGGCTCCTATCACCTGTGCTCCGACTACGGGTGGACCGAGTTCCTGCCCCCTCAAGACGATCAGGGGCCCGACGAGGCGCGGCCGGTGTGTACCCCCTTCCACAACCTAGCGATGCCTCTGCTGCGCTATGTGAGCGATGATGTGCTGGTCAGGGGCCAGAGGACCTGCCCGTGTGGCCGCGCCTTCCCGGTCATTGAGCGGATCATTGGACGCAACGACGATTATGTTCTGACTCCCGATGGCCGGCTGATCGGCCGCCTGGATACCGCCTACAAGGGCTTAACAGGGATCCTGCAGAGTGAAATCGTGCAGGATGGCCCGCGGCACATCACGATCAAGCTCACGCCGGGGCCATTGTATACGCCAGCTAGCCAGGTCGAGTTGGTGCGCCGGCTACACCAACTCCTGGGCATGGAGATCGAACTGGAGGTCCAGCATGTTCAGGAGATCCCCCGTGCTGCCGCTGGTAAGCGCCGCCTGGTGCGCTCGCTGATCCGGGAACGGGTCCCTTTGCCCCAACCGCCTCGGTGAGGCGCGCCTGTGCCTGCGTAAGGATGGCCTCATGCACATCGTCTGGGTTCTGAAATCATACTGGGACACTATCTCCGACCGGGCAACCTGGGTCGAGATGAGCCACGCCCTGGAGGCGTGTGGCCATCGCGTCACCGTGATCACCGGCTACCGAGCGCGCCGTGACCCACATGGCTTGACTGACGTCATCTTTGTGCCCAGTCTGAAGGCGCCCTACCTGAATCAGATCACCCAGGCTATCAGCGCGGCGGGCGCCCTGGGCCGTCTGCTACGCCGCCGCCAGCCGGACGTGGTGATCGTGGACGCGCAGGCGTGGCTCTCTGCCCTACCCTACGCGGCGCTGGCCAGGCTGAGTCGTCGGCGGCCCCGATTTGTGCTGGACGTGCGCACCGTGCCGGTGGATCTCAGGGGGCTGAAAGGGCGGGTTATTGATGCGGTATTCTGGGCAGGTCTGCGCACGGCCAACCGCTACTACAACGGGGCCAGCGCTATTACCCCCTACATGGCCCAGACCCTCCGCACGCGGTACGGCATCACCCTGCCGCTGGGCATCTGGAGTTCGGCCGTCTCTCTAGCGGCGTTCGACGCGGCCGCCGTGGCCCCTCAGAAGGTGGCCAGCCTGCGCGCCCAATTTGGGGTAGCCGATGGCGACATGCTGCTGCTGTACCATGGCAGCTATGGTGTGTACCGTGGCTTGGCCAATCTGATCCAGGCCATGGTTGAGGTGCGGGCCACCTTCCCGGGGGCCGTGCTGGTCCTGTTGGGCAGTAGTTCATCTTCGGAATAAGAGGAGGGGGCTGGTGCCCCTCCCCGGGCACCCCGGTTAAGCCAGGCGGCGCTGATCACGACGGCCCGGGCGGCAGCGCCGGGCGCGCAGTTCCACCACCGCAC
>JAABUM010001125.1_pt1 | contig 41530 bp, 33 predicted proteins | sample 5559161 | NCBI WGS metagenome assembly JAABUM01 (sample SAMN10711868, study PRJNA513369) | rock metagenome | isolation source: Antarctica rocks | place: Antarctica: Victoria Land, Siegfried Peak nord
CGGGGCTCGACCTCGTCGAGCACCAGCTGCGCATCGCGGCAGGGGAGCCGCTGTCGTTCGGCCAGGAGGACGTGCGCGTCACCGGCCACGCCGTCGAGGCGCGGGTCTACGCCGAGGACCCGGCCCGGGGCTTCCTGCCCACCGGCGGCCGCGCCCTGTTGCTGCGCGAGGCGACCGGCGAGGGGGTCCGCGTCGACAGCTCTCTGCTGCAGGGCGAGCCGGTCGGGACGACCTACGACCCGATGCTCAGCAAGGTCATCGCCTGGGCTCCGGACCGGGCGACCGCCCTGGCCCGGCTCGACCGCGCCCTCGCTGGCAGCGTGCTGCTCGGGGTGGGCACCAACACGACGTTCCTGCGGGCGCTGCTGGCGCATCCCTATGTGCGAGCCGGCCGTCTCGACACCGACCTGCTGGAGCGCTCCCTCGCCGACCTACTGGCGACCGGTGCGCCCGAGCTGGCGATCGTCGCGGCCGCGCTCCGGCGCCTCGTCGACCTGCCCCGCGCGGGCGACCCGTGGACGGCGCTGACCGGCTGGCGCGTCTCCGGCCGAGCACCCATCGCGTGGGAGGTGCTCATGCCCGGCAGTGGTGGCGACGGCGCCGACGAGCGGCTCGCGGTGTCGGTCACCGGTACCGCGCAGGATGCCGAGGTGCGGGTCGGCGAGTCGCTCCACCGCGCCTCTGCCCGGGCCGTGCCTGACGGCCTGCTGCTCACCGTCGATGGGCGCACCGCGACGGTCCTCACCGCCGTCGACGGCCCGACCACCTGGGTCGCCGTGGACGGCGGCACGTACGCCGTGACGCAGGCACCCCCGCGACCCGTGCGCGCCCTCGAGGCCGAGACCGACGCGCAGGTGCGCAGCCCGATGCCGGGTGCGGTCGTGGCTGTGCACGCGCAGACCGGTGACGCCGTCGAGGCGGGCGCGCCGCTGCTCGCCATCGAGGCGATGAAGATGGAGCACGAGCTGCGCGCCCCGCTGACCGGCACCGTGGAGGTGCTCGTCCGCCTGGGCGACCAGGTCGCCGTCGGTCAGCCGGTGGCGACCGTCCACGCTGAGCCGCTGCAGGCTGAACAGGACGCTGAGCCCGAACTAGATGCCGCTGCCCCGTTGGAGGTCACATGATCGCCGAGCCGCTCGACGGGCTTCCCGCGCACGTCGAGATCTACGAGGTCGGTCCGCGCGACGGGCTGCAGAACGAGAGCACCGCCGTCCCGGTCGGCGTCAAGGCCGAGTTCGTGCGGCGGCTCGTCGCAGCCGGGCTGCGTACGGTCGAGCTGACCAGCTTCGTGCCCAAGGCGTGGATCCCCCAGCTGGGAGATGCCGAGGAGCTGATGGCCCTGCTGCAGGACGAGCAGCCGGCGCGGGCCCCGGTCCTCGTGCCCAACGCGCGCGGGCTCGAGCGGGCGTTGGCTTGCGGCGCCCGGGAGATCGCCGTGTTCGCCAGCGCGACGGAGTCGTTCGCCCAGCGCAACCTCAACCGCAGTGTGGAGGAGTCGCTGCAGATGTTCGCCCCCGTGATCGCGGGCGCCCGCAGCAGTGGGCTGCCGGTGCGGGGCTACGTCTCCATGTGCTTCGGAGACCCGTGGGAGGGTGACGTGCCCCTCGAACAGGTCGCCGATGTCGCCGCACGGCTCGTCGACCTGGGGTGTGACGAGATCTCCCTCGGCGACACCATCGGGGTCGGAACCCCCGGTCGGGTCGTGCGCCTGCTGGCCCTGCTCGGTGAGCGCGGCATCGGCACCGACCGGCTCGCGGTCCACTTCCATGACACCTACGGCCAGGCGTTGGCCAACACGCTCGCCGCCCTGCAGGCCGGGGTGACGGTCGTCGACGCATCCGCCGGCGGCCTCGGCGGGTGCCCGTATGCGGGCAGCGCGACCGGCAACCTCGCCACCGAGGACCTCGTCTGGCAGCTGCACGGCCTCGGCATCCAGACCGGCGTCGACCTGGGCGCGCTCGTCAGCACGAGCCGGTGGATGGCAGCCCAGCTCGGGCGCCCCAGCCCCTCCCGTACCGTCGCGGCCCTGAGCCCAGCGGCCGACGCTGCACTGGCTCAGGAGTCACCCGCAGTTCCGCCTTCCGCTCCGATGGGGGTGTCCTGATGCTCGACACGCAGCTCACCGACGAGCAGACGCAGCTCAAGAAGACGGTCGCTGCCTTTGCCCGCGAGGTCGTCGCGCCCGTCGCGGCCCACCACGACGAGACCAAGACCTTCCCGTACGACGTCGTGCGCCAGATGGGCGAGATGGGACTGTTCGGCCTGCCCTTCCCCGAGGAGTACGGCGGCATGGGGGGCGACTACTTCGCCCTGTGCCTCGTGCTCGAGGAGCTCGGCAAGGTCGACCAGAGTGCCTTGGTCCCGTTGATCAGCCACTGGCCGTCCTGCAGCACTGCGGTGGTGCGGGTACCGCCGGCGTCGCTGCCGGCGCCGGCTTCGGTCAGCCCGAAGGCGCCCAACGCCTCGCCCGCGCACAGCCGGGGCAGCCACTGCTCCTTCTGGGCGTCGGTGCCGAAGCGGTAGACGGGCATCGCACCGAGCGAGACGCCCGCCTCGAGCGTGATGGCGACGTTCATCACCAACTCTGGCACCGACATCACGGCCCTCGTCACCGCGGTGACCGGCACGAGCGCCGGCGGCAAGAAGGAGATCAGCGCCATTCTGGTGCCCGTGCCGACACCCGGCTTCACTGCCGATCTCGCGTACAGCAAGGTCGGCTGGCACGCCTCCGACGCCCACCCGCTCACCCTCGCCGACGTACGCGTGCCGGAGGAGAACCTGCTGGGTGAGCGCGGCCGGGGCTACGCCAACTTCCTGCGCATCCTCGACGAGGGGCGGATCGCCATCGCCGCCCTTGCCGTCGGGCGGCGCAGGGCTGCGTGGACGAAAGCGTGAAGTACGCGACGGAGCGCGAGGCATTCGGGCGGCCCATCGCTGCGAACCAGGCGATCGCCTTCAAGATCGCTCGGAGGAAGGCGCGGGCCCACCCAGACAAAAAAGCGGGAAGCGGCCTCTGACGAGGCGGCTCCCCTGCTTAAGTGAGCAGCACTCGCGGTGCCTAGAGCAAGGGTACGACAGAGTGCAGTCGTGAGCAACCCCGGATCTTCATCCATACCTCGGTCGACAGGTGTGATCGGCCAGGACTGGTACGCCACTCATGTCGCAGCCCGTCTGCAGGACTTCTTCTTCGTTACAGCACCCTGGCAGCGACGCCTCTGGGACGCCGGCACTGTCTTCGCGCTCAAGGAACTGCTGGACGCATCAAGGTGGCGTGCCGAGCACGTTCTCAGCGAAGGCGCCGTTTACTGGCTCTCCCACGAGCTGGAGCGCATCGTCGGCGTTGACCACGGTGTCGGGGACCGCGCGACCAAGGTTGCGATCACGGCTGAGCTGAAGACCGGGGTGCCGTACGACACCAGGCATTGGCGGCGCCTGGACCAGCTCGTGCCGCACGTCGAGCAGGACTACCTGCAGCGATGGGCAGCGGCTGTAGACGGTCAAACGCCGCCTGGTGCTGAGCGACTGGCCAGGGCGATCGCCGCTCACCTACTTGACCGGGGCTACAGCATGGCCTTCCTGCACTCCTGGGTGAAGCGACACATCGGTGGCCGTAGCCAGCTGCAGGAGTTGCTCGCTGACGGATTCGTACTCGACGAACAGCCCGATCACCAATACGAGGTCCTCCTGCCCTTCGAGGCTGTACCACATCTCAGCAACGCCCAGGCGCAGGCCAACTGGCTCGACGCCCCTTTGGTGAAGAGCTGGCTTGCCAAGCACGGCGGACAAGGCGACCGGCCCGTGCGCTACCTCGGTGCGTTCACCTACGAGGTGCGGGCCAAGGACCCGTACGCCGCCGCCCGTGTCGTAGCGGGGGTTCTTGAACGGCTCCTTGCCCGGGCCAGCTACGCCCCGAACTACGCTCGGATGCGCCCCTGCGGAGTGATCTGGGTGCACGACCAGGCCCGGCCCAGCAGCCCTACCCCGGGCACGGCGGCACCGACCTTCGACGTCCGGCCGCTCCACCGAGGGACCTACGTCCGCTCGCTGACTCGAGAGGACAAGGTCCACGATGTCGGTCTCGCCCCCACTGCGCTGGACGACGCCCTGGAACTCGCGGCCAGCCTCAATAGCAGCAGCTCGCCCGGGCCGGCCATCGTCGGCGGGTGGTCAGCGTTGGAGTCGCTGCTCTTCTCCCCCGCAGATCCGCAAGACAGCAAGGACGGCCGCGGGGTCGTTGCCTGTGACCGCGCAGCAGCTCTCGTCGCCTGTTCCTGGCCGCGTGCCGAGCTCACGCCACTGGCCTACGCCCACCAGGCAAGCGGCCCGGTGGCCGGCTCCAGCCCGAGGCCGGTGGGCGAACTCGCCGCCGCTTCGGATGTCCGCAACGGTGCCACCCCCACCGGCCCACAGGCAGCAGCGCTGCGCCGCGGATTGGACGACGCCGACAGCAACCGCGCCCGCTGTCGCCTAGTCCTGCAGACGTACGACGGAGACCAGCGTCTTGAGCTCGACAAGACCTCGGATATCGCAGCACAGGAGCGCATACTTGCCCTGGTCGCCAACCCAAGGTCCACACTGACCGAGGTCCGCGGCCACGTCCAGCACGCTTTCCGCCGGATGTACCGGTTCCGCAACATCGTTGTTCATGGCGGCGCCGCCAGCAGCAGCGGCGTAGAGGTCGCTCTTCGCACGGCCGCTCCTCTCGCCGGAGCCGCCCTTGACCGCATTTCCCACGCCAAGCTGGTGGACCACATCTCACCATTGGCTTTGGCAGCGCGGGCCGACCTTCACCTCGAGTTGGTCGGATCGACTGGCGGGCCGGGCCTCGCCGACCTTCTCGAGTAGCCAACCAACCGCCTTTAATCGGTCATCGACCCCCGCCCAGCAAGGCCTACCAGCCGTCTCGAAAGTCCCAGAGGCGACGCAGCGCCGACGACCGAGTTACGGACCGGCTTGTGGCACGTCACGTTCCGCCGAGACTCCTCGCTGCTCCGTCTCACAGCGGGCTGTCTCACTTCCAAGGAATTGAAAGGGCCGCAGCACGCTGGGGCGAGCGACGGAGGATCGGGGAGGGTGGCACGGTCTTGCTGCCGTGCGAACGTTTTAGGATTCAGCGGTCAACAGTCAACAAACGCCCCCAGTCACCCAGCTTCCGAACACCACTTCAGCGAGCCACGCTGACAGCCGCGCACCCCTTCGAAACGGCACTTTCAGAGACGGTCCGATCGGCCGTCGAACACCTGCACGTTCTTGGTAACCGTGCCGCAGCTGCTCACCGTCAAGGTTCGACCGATCACGGGCCGCAGATCTACTACGCGCCTTCCTGCCTTTAGGCGCTCACGCGGCTGTGCTGACGCCATTCGGGGCGAGCTTGAGGCACGGTGACCAACGGGACCGCAAGTGGCGCCACCGCGTCGGGCGGAGTGTGGACTACCGCCGCGCGAGAATGGGTGTCGACCGTTTATCCGTCAGACTGGTCTGATCACCGCAGCCACCGAACTTGGCGATTGCACCGCACAGCTTGCCAACAAGCGCGCTGAATGTGCGCCTGTTCTGGACGTGCGGTGTCCAGGAGAATTGGGTGGTTTCGTACGAAGCGAGAACAAGAGTCCTTCCGCGTCGCGCTCCCCTCCGGCGACCGTCATTGGCCTGGATACCAGGCTGGCGGGCTCCAAAGGGGGCATGCTTCAAGCAAGGTGAGCACGGCGGAGGCTCCGAGCCAGGCACCGCCACACATCGGATAGGTACAGCCGGTACCCCCAGCATGCGGTCCCGAGAGGAGAGGGCATGAGGTGGTCTGAACGGACGCCTGACGAGCGGACTGTCGTGGAGGTCGACGGGTACGAGGTCGTCACGTACTCCTTTGGGAACGGCGATGACGTCCTGCTGTGCCTCAACGGCGGTCCGGGACTCCCGTGCGACTACGTGCGCGAGGCACACGCAGTCTTGGCCGACGAGGGGTACCGCGTCGTAGCCTTCGACCAGCTCGGGACTGGGGCGTCCAGCCGACCGACCGACGCTGCGCTCTGGACCATCGAGCGCTACGTCACCGAGGTCGAGACGATCCGGACCGCACTGAACCTCGGGCAGGTCCACCTGCTCGGTCACTCCTGGGGCGGCTGGCTCGCGATCGAGTACGCACTGGCCCACCCTGAGGCCCTCAAAACCCTGGTGCTGGGGAGCACTGTCGCCGACATTCCGCACCTCCGCAGCGAGCTAGAACGCCTGAAGGCGGCCCTCGGTTCGGAGTCGGTAACGATGATGCAGCGCCACGAGGCAGAGGGGTCGTTCGACCACCCCGAGTACGCAGCAGCGGTGACACTGCTCAACTACCGCCACGTGTGCCGGCTGGCGGAGTGGCCAGCGCCCGTCAAACGCTCGCTCGACGACTGGAACATGGGCCCCTACACCGCGATTCAGGGCCCCAACGAGTTTCTGTACATCGGCAACCTGAAGGACTGGAACCGCGTGCCCGACCTGCACGAAATCACGGTGCCAGTACTTATCACCTGCGGTGAACACGACGAACTGACGCCCGCGTGCTCGATGCGGATGCACCACGCACTGCCCCAGTCGGAGATTCGGGTGGTCCCCAACGCCTCGCACATGGCCTTCTACGAGAACCCCGACGCCTACTACCCGGCGCTGCTGGACTTCCTGTCGGCACACCGAACGTCTGCACGTACGGGCACGTAGCGACACGGCCGGGGCGCGAACGCAATGAACACCTGGCCGGCGCTACGTAGATTCTGCCAGCGCGTCGCAGCGCGCAACGGGCCGGCGGGTGTTGACGCCGTCGGGGCGTGCCCTTTATGGTCGCGGCTGCTCGTTCCGCACCTGACGAGCTGCAGTTCTGCAATCCTGCCGTTCTGCTCGCGCTCCAGGTTCCCAACCAGTCCGCTGCACGGACTGCTCGTACTTGCACCCCGCGACGAAAGAGGAACGGCATGGAGCCCGGCGTGCGCCCTTCGGGGTCTCTAGCGGCAGCGACGGTGGGAACGGAGCACCTGCGCACATCTTCCGTCTCACCCCTGGCCACTCTGTTCCAGTCGATCAGCTTCATGGCTCCCGGGGGAGCCATCGTGTTCTCGCTCGGGATCGCCGTACCGCTTACCGGGAACGCGTTGCCGATCTCGGTGCTCATCGCGGGCCTCGCGTGTCTGTTCGCGGCGGTGGCCCTGGGGCAACTGGCCTCCGCCATCCCCTCCGCGGGAGGCCTGTACGCGTACGCCACCGCTGGGATCGGGCGCCGAGCCGGCTTCATGGTGGGCTGGTTCTACGTCGGGGCTGCCCTGACCTTCCCTGCGGCCATCGTCATCCTGTTCGGCTGGTACATCCAGACCACACTGGAGGGCGAGCACGTGTTCGCAGGTACCTGGTGGTTGTGGGCTCTGCTGTGCATTGTGATCGTCTTCCTGCTCACTTACTTTGACGTCCGCCTGTCGACCAGGGCCAGCATGGTTCTCGGAACGATTGAGATCATCATCTTCCTGGCGCTGTCGCTCACGATGGTTCTTTCGGAGCGAAATTCCCTCAGTGCCTTCAACCCGGCGAGCGCCCCGTCCACGAGCGGTCTGTTCACCGGCGCCATCTTCGGCATCCTGGCCTTTACCGGGTTCGAAGTCGCGTCTACCTTTGGGGAGGAGGCAAAGAACCCGCGCCAGACCGTTAAGTACGCCATCGTCCTGTCAGCGCTCATCATCGGTCTCTTCCTGGTGTTCGCCACCTACGCTGGCGACGTCGGAGCGCACTTCGACCTCATTAAGCAGTACGACGCCGCGGGCGGCAACCTGTGGAACGAGTTCGGACACCGGTTCTGGGGGACGGGCTGGCTGCTGGTGTTCTTTGCTCTGCTGAACTCAATCGTGGCCAACGCCATCGCCGCGGTGAACACCGGCGCGCGGCTCATCTTCGCCATGGCCCGCGTGGGTGCAGCGCCGCGCTTCCTGACGCGGGTCCACCCGCAGCACCGCACACCGAGTGCTGGCATTGCGAGCCTGCTGCTGTTTGCCACCATCCTGGCCGTAGCGGCCGGTGCAAAGTTCGGCTCGCTAGCCGCGTTCGGCGTCCTGGCGACCGCGTTCACGATCTTCGTAATCTGCGCCTACATGGTCTGCTGCGCCGCCGGCATCTCCTACTTTCGGCGGAGCGAGGGCGGCCGCCAGTTCAACTGGCTACTGCACGGAGTCATCCCCCTCGTGGGCATCCTTGCGTTCGTCCTGCCTCTTTACTCCCAGTACTTCGACGTGAGTGCGCTGTTCCACGGGGATCTGTTCCACCTAGCCGTGACCTACCCGCTCAACTGGGCGGACTGGGGCGCCGCGGCCTGGGTCGGCGCTGGGCTAGTACTAGTGAGCGTCCTAGCTGCCCGCAACTCCCCCGCGCTGGCCCACGTTCACGCCCTCGACCCTGCCTCTGACGAGGAGGCTGCGTCCACAGGTGAACCACTCTCGGTGCAGTCGCGAGAGCCGTGAGACCAGAGCCGACTAAGCGCGACATAGCAGCAACCGCCCCGCCGAGCCGCGACCGCCTGACTTCCACAGGAGCTTCACCGGTGACAACGGCGGTCGGACCGGCCAGGATCGACTCCTGACCCGGGTGGCGACCCGGAGTGTCGCGGGGCGGTCGACGCCGAGGCCGAGTTCTGGCTAGCCGCCTGGACTGCGCAGCTGGCGTGCGTTTCGTCTGCCCGCGTCGGCTTTCGGCACGAATACCGCAGGGGCCACTGCCTGAGCTGCCTAGCCGGTAGCTCCCTGACCCTTCACTTCCGTTACGTGACTGCACTGCTACCGCAAGGAGAGAGTTCGATGCCCGAGGTAATTTTCGAGATCAACCGAGACATGAACGTGTCGATGCGCCACCAGAGGGTGCCCGGGCACAACAGGTGGCACCCCGACATCCCACCGGCCGCCACGATCCGGCCCGGGGGCTCCTACCGCATCGAGTGCAAGGACTGGACCGACAACCAGGTCAAAAACGACGACAGCGCCGATGACGTCCGCGACATGAACATCGACCCCTGCCACATGCTCAGCGGACCGTTCGCCATCGAAGGCGCCGAACCCGGTGACCTGCTGGTCGTCGACATCGTCAACATCGGCCCGTTCCAGGAACAGGAGTGGGGCTACACAGGCATCTTCGCCAAGGAGAACGGCGGGGGCTTCCTCACCGACTACTCGCCGCAGGCATCGAAGGCAATCTGGGACTTCGACGGCATCTGGACCAGCTCCCGCAACATCCCCGGCGTCCGGTTCATCGGCAACTCCCACCCCGGCCTGTTCGGCTGCGCCCCCTCTCCCGACCTGCTCGCCGAATGGAACCGGCGCGAGCAAGCGCTTATCGACCAGAACCCCGACCGGGTGACCGGTGACCAGCCAGCCCACCAAGGTGAGGTACCCGGCGCGCCGCAGGTGCCGGCACTGGCACTGCCACCGCTGGCCAACGACGCCCTGCTCGGCACGCTGACCGGCAGCGGCTTCGACAAAGCCGCCGCGGAGGCGTGCCGCACCATCCCCCCGCGAGAGCACGGCGGCAACGTCGACATCAAAGACCTCGGTGTCGGCAGCCGCGTGTACCTGCCGGTATACGTGCCCGGGGGGCTTTTCTCCATCGGGGACCTGCACTTCGCCCAAGGAGACGGTGAGATCACCTTCTGCGGCGCCATCGAGATGCCCGGCTTCATCGACCTTCACTTCGACCTGATCAAAGGCGGCATGGACCGCTACAAGACCAACATGCCGTTCTTCAAGCCCGGCCGGGTCGGACCCAACTACTCCGAGTTCCTCACCTTCGAGGGAATCAGCGTGGAGGACGGTCGCAACTACTACATGAACGCCACCGTCGCGTACCGCCAGGCCTGTCTCAACGCGATCAACTACCTGATGCCCGCCATGGGATGGACCTTCGAACAGGCCTACCTGTTCCTGGGCGCCGCGCCTATCGACGGCCGAATCGGCGGCGTCGTCGACATCCCCAACAGCGCCGTGTCACTCAGCATCCCCCTGTCGATCTTCGACCACAACATCCTGCCCGACGAGGCAGGCGGCCGCGAACAGATCGCAGAGTGACCGCGAGGCCGTCAGCGCCGTCCGGCGGCGGCGCTGACGGCCTCCTCCATCGACCAGGATTCAGAGGTGGCCATGCCGCTGTATGAGTACCGCTGCGAACAGTGCGGCCCCTTCGACCACCGCCGGCAAGCAGAGGACGCCAGCCGTCCCCTGCCCTGCCCGCGCTGCTCCGCTCCAGCGAACAGGGTCTACACCCCGCTCGCCAGCCCCTCACGCATCGCAACTGGCGCCCAGGTGAGCGCTGGCGACCGAACCCGCGTGGACCGCGCCCGTACCGGTGAGCCGGTCATCACCGGACGACCAGCCGGGCGACGCCTTCACTCCCGCGGCCATCCGCACTGATTGCCCTGAGGGCGGCGTACTGGGCTCGCGCTGCCCACGTCAGCAGCCTCCGCCGGCACCGCCAGGGTGACCAGAACGGTCACCAGCCGCTCCCCCGGCCCGGTCGCGACGGCCCCTGCTGACCACCTATCGACGTCGAACGTCCCCGGCCCGCCCCCCCCACCGCTACCGGCCGGCTTCGCCTGACCTGGCTTGCCGCGCAACGCCCGGTATATAGAGGTGCGGCTGATCCCGAAGATGCTGCCAATCTGCTTCACGGTGTGCTCCCGCTCGTCATACAACCTTCGGGCGGCCCGCACCTGCAACGCTGGTCACACCCTCGTGTTGCACGCCACCCTCGGCCGATATCCCGATCCCGGCGGCGGCAAAGCGCCGCGCGACATCGTTGCCCGGGGCACAGTGTGCTCGCGCGTTATCGAGCGCGACGTCTGGCGCTGCGGGCGACCGCCAGCAGCACGGCCGGGAAGATCAACACGGTCAGGGCCAGCAACCACCGGCTCTGCCAGCGCTGCGCGAGCAGGAACACTTCGGCGTTGCCGAGCAGGAGGACAAGGCTGCCGGCGAGTGCCGGCCAGCTCGGGCCCGGGCCGGCCGCGGCCAGGCGCAGTACCGCCAGCGGGCGGGCCAGCTGGGGATCCTCGCGCCGCAGATGCCGCTCGAGTCCGGCTTGACGGATTCAAGTCGCCGAAGAAGGTCGTGATCGTCGAATCGCTGCCGATGACGTCGACTGGCAAAAATCAGAAGAAACGTCTTGCGTGAGGAGCACGTGAAACTATTCGGGTGAGAACTGCTTGGGAACCGCGTCAAGCCGGCGGAGAGCGCGCCGCACGCTCTCTGCCTCGCGCCCGAAAGCAGCAGGGAGTAGTAGCTGCGCGGGCTGACTCGTGTAAGTGATCCTCTCACGAGCGCGCAAGCCCCACACGCCGCCGCAGTGTTGTTGCGCGAGAACATACGAGGGCCTCCGCACCAACCGAGTCTCAAGTTGGTCGGTGCTGATAGAAGGATCCACCGGGAAGGCCCTAGATCAGGAGAAGGACAGCGTTGCTTGGCCCTGTTCGTTGTTCATTTCGGAACGTGCGCTGCTGGAACAACTCAACGAGGCTGCCGGCTTGCGGTGCCGGCGCTGGGCTACGGGCGGGGTGGGCTGACGTGGCGGCCGGAACGGGAACTGCGGCAGTTACCGTCGCGAAGTGCCCGGACCTTCCGACCTGCCCCTACCGGCCTACGGGCGCGCCGCGCTGAGCGACCTCATGCCATCGGTGCTGTCCGCGCTGGGCATTTCCGGCGAGCCGGCGACCCTGGAGCTTGCTGCCACGTCCCGCTGCGTCGTCCTCCTAGTCGACGGCTTGGGACACGAGCTGCTGCTCCGGTACGGCGAGCACGCCCCGTTCCTGAGCTCGCTCGCCGGACGCCGGCTGACCGCGGGCTTCCCCAGCACGACGGTGACGAGCCTGGCGTCGTTCGGCACCGGCTTGCCGCCGGGTGAGCACGGGCTGACCGGTTACACGTCCTGGGTCGAGGAGGTCGATGACGCCGTCGCCTGGTTGACCTGGACGACGCTGACTGGAGGGCAAGACCTGCGCGAGCGGCTGGTGCCTGAGCAGGTGCAGCCTGCGTCGACGGCGTTCGAGCGAGCTGCGCTCGACGGGGTCGCCGTAACGGTAACCGCGCCGGCGACCTTCAAGCACAGCGGCTTGACCCGCGCCGTCCTGCGCGGTGGCCATTACCGGGGGGCCGTCACCGCCGGTGACGCGGTCGCACACGCCACCGAAGGGAGCCGGCTTGGGAGCCGCAGCCTGGTCTTTTGCTACACGCCCGACCTCGACCTCACCGGCCACGCGCGGGGGGTCAATAGTGAGGCCTGGCTGAGCCAGCTGCGACTGGTCGACCGGTTCGCCGAGGAGCTTGCGTCCCGGCTGCCGAGCGGCACGGCCCTGTACGTCACCGCCGACCACGGCATGATCGACGTGTCGGAGAGCGCACGCGTCGACTTTGACAGTTCCCCGAGACTGGCGGCGGGGGTCCGGGCACTGGCCGGTGAGCCGCGCGCCCGACACGTGCACTGCCTCCCCGGAGCAGTCAACGACGTGCTGGCCACCTGGCAGAGCGAGCTGGGCGACCGGATGTGGGTCGGTCGGGGTGCCGACGCGGTGTCCGCGGGCCTGCTCGGAGTGCGGGTGACCGACGTCGCCCGGTCACGCGTGGGCGACGTCGTTGCCATCGCCACCGGCGACGTTGCCATCGTGAGGTCACGCGCCGAAACATTGGTCGCACGGCTGCTCGGACATCATGGGGCGCTAACCGCCGACGAGCTCTTCGTCCCGCTGCTCACGACCCACCTAACGTAGGGGCTGCCCTCCACAGCGGGGCCGGCTCGCGATCGTCGAATGCCTGCAAACGGATGAATGGCAGCCGGCCGCTGGCCGCTCTGTCGTGCCAACGGGCACGTGAGCCCTACACGTCTAGCTGGCCGTACCACGCGTGGTGATTCTGTGTGTCCGTTGGGGTCTATTGGGACGCCCAGGTACCCATCCGTCGAGCAGGCTCAGGCCTTCATTGTCACGAGGACGTCGGCGGCGGTCAGACCTCGGTGCGTCTGTTTCTAGAGCACGAGCCCGTGGGAATCGTGGAGAAGGTCGGCGCCAGGCTCAACATCGTCGAGAAGCAAGCCGAGGGGGACCTTGGCCGGTTCAAGGCCTTCATCGAGTCCGAGGGCTCTAGGCCACCGACGCTTGGCGGGGTCGGTCAACCCCGAAGCGACCGTCGCAACCCCAGGCGTGGAGCACGCTGACGCCTCCCGCGGGGACGACGAGACGGCCGGCCTGTCGGGCAAGGCAGTCGCGGCAGGGGTCGGTCTGGCCGCCGCCGGTGTAGCTGCCGCATGCGCGGCAAGAGCAACGCCGGAAACGCCGTGACACCGGTGGCAGACTTACCGGCCGCCACGACCCCGCCAGCCGCTCCGCGACACCGACACCTACGCCCGTCGCCGACGGCGGCCCCCTCACCACGGAGAGCCTAATCGATGCCCTGAGCCTCCCAAGCCGCCGCCGGGCGCGGTCCGGCCCGAGCCGCGTCGAACGATCCGCTGCAGCGTTCAGCCACCACCAGGACCCGCCCGAAGCGCTAAAGCCGAGCCCGACCGGACGCAGTGCAGTTGCTGACCCTGACGGGCCTGCTCGATCCCCCGGAGGCGACCGGTGGGCGGCGCACCCGGCCTACAGCCGCGGAGTGCCGGCGCCGGACGGTGCCACCTACCCGAGCAGGTTCACCGTCCTGTCGTCGTTTAGTCGACCGCGGCGGGAAGCACCTCTTGGGCGAACATTTCGATCATTGCCGTGCGGTGCTCGGGTGCGCAGGCCGGTGAGAAGATCACCGAACTCGCGCCGGCGTCGCGGTATTCGCCTAGCCGGTGGACCAGGTCGGCTGGTCTTCCGGTGAGCAGATAGCGGTCGGCTAGCGGTTCGAAGTCCTGGTTGTAGGTCGCGCTCACCGCCTGGACGGCCTGTGCCCGGGCCCGGGCGGCGTCCGGGGCGACCGCGCCCCACAGGAACACGGCACCCTCGACCGATTCGGCGGAGCGCCCGGCCCGGCTGGCGGCGTCGCGGGCTTGGCTGAGGCTGGCCGAGAGCCGCTGTGGGGTGACGAAGTAGGGCATCCACACGTCCCCGAACCGTCCTGCCCGGCGGGCCGCCGCGGGACTTCGGCCGCCGACCCAGATCGGCGGGTTGGGGCGTTGCACCGGCAGCGGCTCGAGGCTCATCCCGTCGAGGTGTGCGAACTCGCCGTCGGCGGTGACGTGCTCGCCGCGCAGCAGCCGCAGCATGATGTCCAGCGACTCGTCGGTTTTGGCCCCGCGGTGCCCGACGGGGACGTGGCAGGCGGCGAACTCCGGTGGGTGCTCGCCGCCTACCCCGATGCCCAGGTTGAGCCGGCCGTGCGACAGCCGGTCTAGGGTCGCGGCCATCTTGGTGGCCAGCGCCGCCGGGTAGAGAGGCAGGACGGTCAGCGCGGTGAGCAGCCGGACCCGGTCAGTGACCGCGGCGGCGCTCGCGAGCGTCACGAAGGCGTTCGACACCGGGCCGTGGAAGAAGACGTGTTCGCCGGCGGCGACGGCGTCGAAGCCGAGCTGCTCGGCGCGTCGGGCTTGGCCGGGTACCGCGCCGGGGTCACCGGCGGGGTCGAGCATCAACCCGATCTTCACGCGGCCTCGTCGGCCGCGATCCGGCAGACCGGCGCCCCCTGGGCGACGCTGTCCTCGACCGCGACGGTCAGCTCGACTACGCGGCCAGCTCGCGGTGCGGTGACGGCGTTCTCCATCTTCATGGCCTCGATGACGGCGATGACGTCGCCGTGCTGCACCTGCTCGCCCTCGGCGACGGCGACTCGGATCACGGTGCCCTGCATCGGGGTGACCACCGTGTCGCCGGCGGCGTCGGGCTCGGCGCCCTGCGTCCGCCCGCGGGCGCGCACCTGGGCTAGTGGCCCGTCCTGGGCGGTGGCCAGCCCGGGGACCGCGACGGTCAGCCAGCGTTCGCCGATGCGGACCGTCATCCTCGCCGGCTCTGCGGGTTGGGGGCTGTCGTTGTGCTGTGCGGGCGGGAACTCCTGCTCGATCCACCGCGTGTGGACGGTGAACGCGGCCGCGGTGGTCGCGCTGAACGCTGGTTCGTCGAGCACGGTCCGCAGGAACGAGATGGTGGTGGGGACGCCGCTGACTTCGAATTCTCCCAGCGCGCGGCGGGCGCGTTGTAGGGCTTGGGGGCGGTCGGCGCCTACGACGATCAGTTTGGCGAGCAGCGAGTCGAAACGGTCGCTGACGACGTCACCGGCGCGGGTACCGGTGTCGAGCCGGACCCCCGGGCCGGAGGGGGGGTCGAATCGGGTGAGCGTGCCGGCGGCGGGCGCGAAGTTGCGGGATGGGTCTTCGGCGTTGATGCGCAGCTCGATGGCGTGCCGGCGCGGGGCCGGACCCAGCCGGGTGATGGGGGCGCCGGCCGCGATCCGCAACTGTTCGCGTACCAGGTCCAGGTCTGCGGTCTCCTCGGTCACCGGGTGTTCGACCTGCAGCCGGGTGTTGACCTCCAGAAATGACAGCTGGCCGTTGGGTGCGAGCAGAAACTCGACGGTGCCCGCGCCGACGTAGCCGGCGGCGCGGCAGATGTCGGCAGCGGCCTGTTCGAGCCTGCCGCGCTGGGCATCGCTCAGATAAGGCGCGGGTGCCTCTTCGACGAGCTTCTGGTGCCGGCGCTGCAAGGTGCAGTCACGGGTGCCGACCACCGCGACCGTCCCGTGGCTGTCGGCGAGTACCTGCACCTCGACGTGCCGCCCGCGGTCGACGAATTGCTCGACGAAGCACTCACCGCGTCCGAAGGCGGCCTGCGCCTCGCTGACGGCGCTGAGAAACATGTCCGCGACCTCGTCCATGCTCCGAACGACCCGCAGCCCGCGGCCGCCGCCACCGAACGCGGCCTTGATCGCGACTGGCAGGCCGTGTTGGTGGGCGAACGCGGTCACCTCGTCCGCTCCGGTGACCGGGCGGTCGGTGCCGACGACCAGCGGGGCGCCGACGGCCGCGGCGATAGCGCGGGCGGTGACCTTGTCGCCCAGGTCGCGGATGACCTGGGGCGGCGGCCCGATCCATACTAGGCCCGCGTCGATGACTGCCTGGGCGAAGTCGGCGTTCTCGGCGAGGAAGCCGTAGCCGGGATGGACGGCCTGCGCGCCAGTGTCTTTGGCGGCAAACAGCAGCTTGTCGATGGCCAGGTAGGTCTGTGTCGCCGTGGTGCCGCCCAGGGCGACGGCGTGGTCGGCGGCGTTGACGAACAGCGCGTCGGCGTCCTGGTCGGCGTGCACAGCGATGCTGGTGAGCCCGGCGTCGCGGCACGCGCGCACGATCCGCAGTGCGATCTCCCCCCGGTTGGCGATCAGGACGCTGCCGAACTCCCGCGCCGACGGCAAGCTGCTCATGCAGCCCCGCCGGCGCGCCGCAGGACGGTGTGGGCCATCCGCACGTGTACGTCGTCGACCATCTGCCCGTCGAGCACGCCGACGCCGGCGGCGGCGGCGTCGAGCACCGCGCGGGCATGGGCGATCTCGGGAGCCGAGGGTGTGAACACCTCGTGGGCGAGCCGGACCTGGCTGGGATGGATGCAGATCTTGCCCTGGTAGCCCAGGGCGGCGCCGTCCCGGGCGTCGGCGAGGAACTGCTGCTCGTCTGTGACGCTGACGACGGCTTGGTCGATTGCTGGAACGCCGGCCAGGTGGGCGGCCAGGCACACCTGGCTACGGGCGTACAGCACCTCGAGGCCGGCAGCGCTCCGGTGGCCGGCGAGGTCGGCGATGTAGTCCTCCGCGCCGAAGTAGCAGGCGTTCAGCCCGGGGATCAGGCGGCGGGCGTCGGCGACGCCAAGACCGGTCTCGATCCCCCCGATGATCACTGCGTCCGGCCGGCCGTGGCGGGCCAGCTCGGCTTGTAGCGCAGCCAGGTCGGTGGACCGGGCCAGCTTGGGCAGCACGACCCCATCAGCTGGGCTGCTCGCCGCCATCGACACGTCCCGGGCGAACCAGGGCGTGCCGACCGGGTTGACGCGCACCAGCACCGTCGTCGCCGCGGGCGACTGCAAGGCGACCAGCGACCGTGCGGTGACGCAGCGGCCTTCGTCCTTGTCGGCCGCGGCCAGCGCGTCCTCGAGGTCGACGACGGCGACGTCGGGGGCGAACCGCCCGACCTTGGCGATCATGTCGGCGCGGCCGCCGGGCACGAACATCACGCTGCGCAGGCGCAGCATCGGCTCACTCACCGGGACGGCACCGCATCATGGCGGTGCGTACCGCCCGGCAGACTTCCTGGTTGCGCTGGTTGATGCCGTGGTGGTCCAGGGTGACGATCCCGGTGTCGGGCCGCGAGCGCGACCGGCGCACCTCTGTGACGTCGGTGACGACGTGGATCGTGTCGCCGGCGAACACCGGCGACGGGAAATCGACTCTGCTGAAGCCCAGGTTCGCCACGGTGGTGCCCAGGGTGAGTTCCGGGACGGCCAGGCCCACGACCAGCCCGAGGGTGAACAGGCTGTTCACCAGCGGCCTGCCGAACTCTGAGGTCGCGGCGAACTCCGCATCCAGGTGCAGCGGCTGGGGATTCATCGTCATCGTCGTGAACAGGACGTTGTCCGTCTCGGTGACCGTGCGGGTGGTCGCGTGCTCGACCTGCATCCCGACCTCGAACTGTTCGAACCACAGTCCGGACACGCGGCCGCTCACGGCTGGCCGCCCAGCACGACCGACTGCACCGCGTCGAGCCCGGCGACGTCGTCCATCGCGCTGGTGTCGCCCTGCGGCTCGCCATGAACCACGACGTCGCGCAGCAGACGGCGCATGATCTTGCCGGTACGCGTCTTGGGCAGCGCGCCTGTCAGGTAGACGGCGCTGAGCCGCGCGTACCCGCCCAGATCTGAGGTGACGCTGGCGGCGACTTCCTGCCGCACGCGTCCGGAGTCTGCGCCGTCGAGCAGGGTGAGGAACGCGACCGGCACGGTGCCCTTGGTCTCGTCTGGCACGCCGACGACGGCGGCCTCGGCGACCTGCGGGTGCGCCGTGGCGATGGCCTCGATCTCCAACGTCGAGATGCGGTGCGCTGCCACGTTGATGACGTCATCGCGCCGGCCCAGCACCCACAGGTGCCCGTCGCCGTCGACGACGGCCTCGTCGTTGGTGCAGTAGCGGCCGGGGAACGTCTCAAAGTACGCCCGTTGGTAGCGCTCGGGGTCCTCCCACACGGTGCGCGCGAGGGTCGGGAACGGCTGAGTGAGAACGAGGTTTCCCTTCGTGCCCGGCGGCACCGGGTCACCGGCGTCGTCGAGGATCTCATAGACGTGCCCGGGCACGGCGGTGCCGGTCGATCCGGGCTTGAGGTCCTCGACGCCGTAGACCGGGTAGGCCCAGGTGGAGCCGGTCTCGGTCTGGCCGTAGGCGTTGACGACCGGGACCCCGGCACCCAGGTGGGCCGAGGCCCAGGTAAAGGTGTCGCCATCGAGCGGCTCACCCTGCACGGTCACCAGCCGCAGGTCGGGCAACGGGTGCGCCCGGGCGAGCTCGTCACCGTACTTGCGCAGCATCCGCAGCAGCGTCGGTGCGGCGAGCACCTTGGTGACGTGATGCTTGTCGCAGATCTCATAGAACCGGGCGTTGGTGGGGGCGTCCAGTGCGCCTTCGAAGCACGCGACGGTCATGCCGTTGGCCAGACCACCCACGACCGCCTGGATGGGAAAGGTCAGCCAGCCGACGTCGGCGGCAACCCAGTAGACGTCGCCGGCTGCGGGCCCGACCTGCCAGTGCGCGTTGGCCCAGGTCCCCAGCAGGAACCCGGCGACGCTGTGCACCACACCCTTGGGCTTGGCTTCGGTGCCGCTGGTGAAGATCAGAAACGACGGGTCGTTGGCTTCCAGCGGCACGGCCCGGCTCCCCTCGGGTGCCAGCGTCAGCACGTCGAGGTAGGAGATCTCGCCCGGGGCGAGCTGCACCCCGCGGCTGGTGCGGTCGACCACGATTGTGTGGCGGAGGCCGTCCAGTCCCGCGCGGGCGGTGCGCAGCGTGTCGAGCAGCGGCGTCAGTTTGCCGCGGCGGTAGGCCCCGTCGGCGACGATCACCGTGGTCGCGCGGGCCGCCTCGAGTCGTGACCGGACCGCTTCGGCGCCGAAGCCGGAGAACAGGATCGTGTAGATGGCGCCGATGCGGTTGCAGGCGTGGACGGCCGTGAAGGCCTCGACCAGGTTGGGCATGTAGATGGCTACGACGTCCCCGCGCCGCACACCGAGCTTGAGCAGGCCGCCGGCGAGCCGGCTCACCTCGTCTGCAAGCTGGCGGTAGGTAAGGGTCCGGCTGTCGCCCGGTTCGCCCTCCCACACCACGGCGGCGCGTTCGGCGGTCGCCGGGTCCTCGGCCCACCGGTCGACGCAGTTGTCGGCGACGTTGAGCAGGCCGCCGGTGAAGTAGCGGAAGTCGCCCAGCTCACCGTTGCGCACACTGGTCCACGGGCGTGTCCAGCGCTGCTGCCCGGCGACCCACGTCCAGTAGGTGTCGGGGGTTTGCGCGTGCAGCTCGCGGGCGTGGGCAAGGCGGTCGGCCTGGCGCGGCGAGCGCCAGTCCGGCCGCAGCGGCTGCAGCGGCGTGGCGAGCAGTTGGCTCAGGTTGTCGGTCACGGTTTCCCTTCGGGCAGGGGGCGCTGGGCGCGCCGAGCGGTGCGGCTCAGACGGGGCTTACCGGGTGGTGGCGGCGCTGAGGTGACCGGGACCAGCCGTCGGCGGCGGCTAGGCGAGCGGTGAGCTCTGCCCGCAGCCCGGCGGGCTCCACGACGACGTCCACGACCAGCTCGCTTGCCATGTGCAACAGGTTGATGTCGGCCCGCTGCTGCGCCAGCCGCTGCTGCTCGATGCTGGCGCGTTCGTCCGGGTCGGCGATGGCGGCCAGCTGCTTGGCGTACATCGCGTTCACCGAGGCCTCAGCCGACATCGGGCCGATGGAGGCGCTGGTGAGGGCGATCGTGGCCCGGGGCTCGAAGCCCGGCGCGCACATCGCGTAGAAACCCGCGGCGTAGCTCTTGCGCAGCACGACCGAGAACTTGGGCACCTCGGCGCTGGCCATCGCGGTGATCATCTTGGCGCCGTGCCGGATGATGCCTTGGCGTTCCACGGCCACCCCGACCATGAACCCGGGGACGTCGTGCAGGAAAACCAGCGGGATGTTGAACGCGTCGCACAGGGTGATGAACCGGGCGGCTTTGTCCGCCGAGTCCACGAAGATGGCACCGCTTCGGACTTGCGGCTGGTTGGCGACGATGCCGATGACCCTGCCGTCCAGTCGCGCCAGCCCGACGACCATCTCCTTGGCCCACCGGGCTTTGATCTCGAAGAAGGAGTCGGCGTCGACGACCCCGTCGATGACGTCGCGTACGTCATAGCTGCGGTTGGGGTCAGCGGGGATGACGCCGCTCCAGTCGGGCCGGCCCGGCCGGGTCGGCGCCGTCGCCGGCGCCGGGCGCGTCCAGTTCTCCGGCAGGTAGGACAGCAGTAACCGGGCGGCGGCGATGGCCTCCCAGTCCTCGCCGAATACTTCGTCGCCGCAGCCTGAGACGGTAGCGTGCATCATCGCGCCGCCCATCTGCTCGAGCGTGGTGCGCTCACCGGTGACTTTCTCGGCGACCCGCGGCGAGGCCAGGTACATCGAGGCGTTGCCCTCGACCATCCCGACCCAGTCGGTGAACGCGGGCATGTAGGCGCCGCCGGCGGCTGACGGTCCGTGCAGGCAGCAGATCTGCGGGACCCGCCCGGACAAGGCGACCTGCAGCTGGAAGATCCGCGAAGCGCCGCGCCGGCCGGGGAAAAAGCCCATCTGGTCGCTGAGGCGCCCGCCGGCGGAGTCGACCAGGTAGACGACCGGCAGCAGGTCACGATCGGCGCGTTCAAGGATGCGGATCTGCTTCTCGCAGGTCAGCGCACCCCACGAGCCGGCCTTGACCGCGAAGTCGTGGGCGATCACGGCGACCAGACGGCCCTCGATTCGCCCGACCCCGGTGCGCACACCGTCGGCGGGAAACCCGTCGCTCTGGGCGTTGGCCAGCAGACCGTCCTCCACCCAGCTGCCCGGATCGAGCAGCGCGGCGAGCCGTTCGGCGACCGGCAGCTTGTCCGGCCACCGCTCGCCGTCGCCGCCGGCGCCGGCGGTGACGATCGCGCTGCGCACGTCCTCGACCGTGGGAGAGCCCGTCGGCCTGGCCGGGGCCTGCGACCGGACCGGCGCCGGGGTATCAGTCGGGGCCGCCAGGTCGGCCCGTGCCGCGGCTTGGTCAGGGGTTTGGGCTGCAGCGTTGCGGACGCCGGTCACCCGGCCAGGCCCTTGGCCAAGACCTCGAGTTGGATTTCGTCGGTGCCCCCGCCGATCCGCAGGATCCGCGCGTCGCGGTAGTGGCGGGCCACCGGCGTCTCCTCAAGGAACCCGCTGCCGCCGAACAACTGGACCGCTTCGTCGACGATGCGGTTGGCAGCGATGGCCGCGAAGTACTTGGCCATCGCGACCGAACGACCCGTCTCAGGGTGGTTGGCGCCCAGCCGGGCTGCTGCCTGGTAGGTCAGCAGCCGTGCGGCCTCAAGGTCGACCGACATCGCCGCGAGCCGGTGCCGGGCGGTCTGCAGGCTGATCAGCGGGACGTCGAAGACCTCGCGTTGGGTGGCGTACTCGGTGGCTGCCTGCAGGCATTCGGCCGCGTGGCCCAGGCCCATCGCCGCCAGAGTGATCCGCTCGAGCTGGAACGCGGCCATGATCTGGTGGAAGCCGCGACCCTCCTCGCCCAGGACAGCGTCGCGGGACACCAGCACGTCATCTAATACCAGCTCGCGGGTGTCCGAGGAGTGCCATCCCATCTTGCGCAGCGGTTCGCCTACCGAAAGGCCCGCCGTCCCGGCCTCGATGAGGAAGGTGGTGATCCCTCGGTGGCCTTCGGGGGAGGTCCGTGCCGCGACGACGAAGACGTCGGCCAGGCCCGCATTGGTGATGTACATCTTCGCCCCCGACAGGCGGAACCCCTCCGGGGTGGCTGCCGCGCGGGTCGTCATGCCGGCAACGTTGGACCCGGCGCCTGGCTCGGTGACCGCGATCGCCGCGATCGACTCCCCCGACACAATGCGCGGCAGGTAGCGGGCGCGCTGCTGGTCGGTGCCGAAGCTGGCGATGTGCGGGGCGGCCATGTAGGCGCTGACCAGCGCGGTAACGGCGATTCCGCCGCTCGCTCGGGCAAGCTCCTCGGCCAGCACGGCGATCGCGAGGGGGTCGCCGCCCGTCCCGCCGTCCTGCTCGGCGACGGCAAGGCCCAGCATCCCGGCGCCGCCGAGCTCCTTCCACAGTGCCGCCGGTGGGTGCCCGAGCCGCTCGGCCTCGTCCACCACGGGCCTGACCTGCCGGTCGACGAAGCTGCGGACGGTGGCCTGGAAGTCACGGTGGTCCTGGTCGAGCTCAAATGAGACTGCAGAGGTCACGAGGCCGGCTCCCAGCGCCGGCCCGAACCGACGATCGACGGACTAACTAATGTTCGTTAGTACCGTAGGCTCGGGACGTGGCGCGGTCAACCCCGGTCCAGCGCGAGACTGTCCTGCAGGTAGCCCGGGACCTGTTCGCCATCCAGGGATACCGCGGCACCTCGATGCGGGACATCGCCAAAGTGCTGGACGTGCGCGCACCGAGCCTGTACAACCACGTCACCTCCAAGCAGGACATGTTGTCCGCGATCATGAACACGGCGATGGACCGGGCGTTGGGCGCCTTGGACGAAGCGCTGCGCGGCGTCGAGGACGTCTCAGACCAGCTGCGGCGCGCCACCGAGTCACTCGTGCTGGACTTCCTGCGGTTCCCCAACGAGGTCACGATCTGCAACCAAGAGGTGCGCAGTCTCGACGAACTCACCCGGCCGGCCATCATCGACAAGCGCGACCGGTACGGCTACCGGCTGCGCTCGATCATCGACGCCGGCTGCGCGTCGGGCCGGTTTCGCACCGCATCGCCGCAGCTGGCGTCCTACGCCGTCCTGGAAATGGGCAACGGCGCGAAAGCGTGGTTCCGGCCTGACGGCACCTTCAACGAACAGGACGTCGCCGACGCCTACGGCGAGTTCGCGCTCCGGGTCGTCGGAGACGTCAGCATGCCGCTGCCCCCGTATGCAGTCGCACTGACCAACTGACCACCGCCAGCTGACCCCGCTGGTACCCGCCGCCCGGAAGGATGCTCCCGCATATGACAAGCCCCCAGCCCACGGACGGCACCACCACCACGCTGAGCGACACCGACTTCACCGTCCCCATCGGCGACCGCTACTTCGAGGACTACACCCCCGGCGCCGTCCACGAGTACGGCTACATCGTGGTCACCGAGCAGGCCATCCTCGAGTTCGCCCAACGCTGGGATCAGGCGACCTACTGCGGCTACGGACAACCATCCTCGCGGCGCGACCGTCACGCTCGAAGGCGGACCGCGGTCTCGTCCACACCAAAGCCGAACTGTTCAACCAGCACGACCAGCAAGTACTGCACCTACTCCCCATGAACATGCTGCGCCGTCGCGAACCCGGCGGCAGCTGAGCTACAACACCCGCGCCCTCCACCTTCCCGCCGACGGTGGATGGCCAAGGGCGGGGGGCGTTTCGAAGCAGGTAACCGTTAGTGTCCCGGCTGAAGAGGACAGAACGTCGACGGTTGAGCCCGCGCATAAGGAGACCCGTGTCCCTGGCTTCCGCACCTCCCAACGCCCCCTTCGACATCTGCGCTGTCCCGACCGTCACCCCGTTCGGCGGGTTCAGCGACCGAGGGACTCCGCTAGCGATCCAGTTCGTGGGCGCCGAGTTCTCCGAGCAGCTGATCCTTCAGGCCGCGCACGCCTTTCAGAGCGTTACCAGTTTCCACCGCAAGCACCCTGAACTCGTCCCGGCCCCGCAGCTCGAGAGGACCGCATCATGAACGGCATCCACGACGTTGGTGCAGCCGACGGGTTCGGCCCTATCACGGTCGAGGTCGACGAACCGGTGTGGCACGCCGAGTGGGAGAAGGCAGCGTTCTCCTTCTTCCCGCAGACCGCAGCCGCCGGCTACTTCAACCTCGACGAGTTTCGCGCCTCGATGGAGCGGATAAACCCGGTCGAATACATGATTACCCCCTACTACGCGCATTGGATGCACGCGTTCGAGGAGTACCTCAACCGCAACGACCCGGCCTTCGGCGCGGAGCTCGAGCGGCGCACCAAGGCCTACTTGCAGGACCCGTCCGCACCGCTTCCCGAGACGGTGAACCACGGGCTGGCCGACATGATCCAGGCTCTGTCCTACAGCGGGGCGCCCGCCCGACGGGAGATCGACCGGCCCGCGGCGTTCGCTGTCGGCGACCGGGTTCTGGTGTCGCCAACCGTTCCGCTGACCCACACCCGCAAAGCGGGCTACGTCCGCGGGATGGTCGGCCAGATCATCCTGTCGCACGGCGCCTTCGTGTTCCCCGACTCGGCCGCCACCGGCGGGGGGGAGGCTCCCGAGCACGTCTACGGCGTGCTGTTCTCCGCCGAGGACCTCTACGGCAAGGGGATCGCGGCCCCGAACACCACCAACGTCACCGACCTGTGGGAGTCCTACCTCTCCCGGGTCGACAGCTGATCGCCCCCTTCAGAAAGAAGAGACACCTCATGCCTGAGTACACCCACGCATATAGCGGTCCTGTGGTCCCGCTGGAGACCGCCCAGTTCGACGAGTACATGACCGCACGGGTCAAGGCGATGGAGTCCATCCTCATTGAGCGCGGCGTCGTCGCCACCGAGGCCGTCGAGCGGATCGCCAACATCTATGAGCATGAGGTCGGCCCGCAGATCGGGGCCAAGGTCGTCGCCCGCGCATGGGTCGAGCCGGACTTCAAGGAGCGCCTGCTGGCCGACGGCAGCGCAGCCTGCGCCGAGATGGGCGTCAGCGGACTGCAGGGTGAAGAGATGGTCGTGGTGGAGAACACCGACGACGTGCACAACATCATCGTCTGCACCCTCTGTTCCTGCTACCCGTGGCCAGTGCTCGGCCTGCCCCCGAACTGGTACAAGGGACTGGCCTACCGCTCACGCGTCGTGCGTGAGCCCCGCGCCGTCCTGGCTGAGTTCGGCGCCGAGATCCCGGCCGACAAGGAGGTGCGGGTCTGGGATTCTAGTTCCGAGGTTCGCTACTGGGTTCTGCCGCAGCGCCCCGCCGGCACCCAGGACCTATCGCAGGAGGAGCTGGCCGCTCTCGTCACCCGGGACTCGATCATCGGCGTTGCGACACTTGAGCCAGCCAAGGCGGGGGTCTGACGCATGGCAAGGCGCCAGGTGCTGGCCGAGGACGACATCAAGCGAATCCACGGCGAGAGCGCCCGCCCGGCTCGGGATGGTGACGAAGCCTTCCGGATCCCGTGGGAGCTACGCAGCTTCGCCCTCGGCGTCGCCTACTACGAGTCCGATAACTTCCCGTGGACGGACTTCCAGACCGCGCTGGTCGGCGCCATCGACTCTGCCGACGAGCAGAACCAGCCCGAGCACTACTACGCGCGCTGGGTCGAGGCGCTGGAAGCGCTGCTGCGCGAGCGCGGCGGGATCGACGCCAAGGAGCTGGACCGCCGAACGCAGCAGATCCTCGAGACCCCCCGCGACGACACTCACCAGCACCCGCACGACGATCCGGTGGCGGTGGACCACTCGGACGACCACGGGCACGACCACAGTTAGCGACGCGTCGACCCGCAGCATGAGATATGTGGTCGTGAGCCAGACAGCCGGCGGGAGTGTGAAGGTACACGCTCCGCAGATTCTTGGCGCTTAGGAGAGCCGGCATGCTGACCGCTGCCATTCTGAGCACGACCCTGCCCAGCGCCGCCCTACACGGGCCACTGCCGGTCGCGCTGGCTCGGTTGTCCTGGCCGACCACCCTAGGGGTCGCCGGCACCGGCTTTGTCCTGGGCTGTCGGCACGGCCTGGACTGGGACCACATCGCGGCGATCACCGATCTCACTGCCGCCAACACTGATGAGCTCCACCAGCGCGCCGAAGCCTCCGGTCAGAGCCAGCCCCCGACGGAACATTGGCACCGCAGCATGTCCCTGGCTGTCTGGTACTGCATCGGACACGGCCTGGTCATCGGGCTGCTCGGCGCCGCAGTCGGAATCCTCGGGCTGGACCTTCCACCCGGGATCGACCGAGTCTTTGAGTCTGTCGTCGGCGCCACCCTGCTCGTGCTCGGCGCCGTCGTGCTTTGGCAACTCGGCCGGGACCGCGGTGAATACCAGTACGCCGGCCGCATCCGGTTGGTCATCGGAACCGTCCGGCGGGCCTGGTCCCGGGCCCGCCGCCGCGGTCCAGGGCCGGCCCAGCCGCTGGACGACCTCAACCGGCGGACCGCGTTCGGCGTCGGGGTGCTGCACGGCACCGGCGCCGAGACCCCGACCCAGGTTGTGCTGTTCGCCTCCGCCGGAGCTTCCGGGTCGTCGCTCGGCGCCGCGGTGATCCTGCTGGCGTTCCTCGCTGGCCTGGTCCTGTCCGACGTCGGCATCGCTGCGGCTTGGCTCACCGGTCTGCTTGGGACCCGGCGCCTGCCCGCCGTCCAGATCGGCCTGGGCGCTCTCACCGGACTTTCGTCCCTGGCGGTCGGCAGCCTGTTTGTCGCGGGACACGACGCCCTCCTGCCCGCCCTGTTTGGCGGCTGACCCGCGACAACGGTGCCGGCTGCGCAGCGGTCGCAGCACAGGGCCACATCAGGCCTCGCTCGGTCTTGCGCGGGCTGCACTGGGCTTGGCCGACGTGGGCCAGTCCGCCCTGACGCGTCCGTTTGACTTCGACAGAGCTACGACACGACGGGCAGTCACCCGCACACCCCCTTCTGATGCCCACGTCTAGAAGAGAGAGAACGTCGTTGACCACCCCGCGCTCATTTGGTGATGCCACCGCGGTTCCGTCATGCGCATCCGGCCCGTCCGAGGTCCCTCTGCTCGGGGACACAATCGTTGGCGCGCTGCGCCGCACTGCGTCCCGACACGGTGATCGGGAGTGTGCCGGTGGCACCGCTTCCCGACCCTGCAGGGGCTGAGGCGAAGGCGAGGCAGCTGCGGGCTGCGCACTGCGAGGGGTCGGCTCAGTCACGGTACGTGAGACAACCACATAGGGAGCTGGCCTTCGCGGCGCGGGAAGAACCTCGAAGGCGGTCGCCTCCGGAGACCTGGGGCCCAGCACGGTGGGGCAGGCTCTTGGCGGACATGCTGCTCAGGCCCCGGCGTGCATCTCAATGCTCAGCGGCAGTCGGAACAGTCGGTCCTTGAGCAGCTTTAACTGTGTCCGGGTCGATCGAGCTGGACTTGCGACGCGACTGCCACTCGGCGACGGCGTCGTGGGTGCAGTGGCGGAAGTAGTTGAGCCGCCCCTCGTGCCTAGAACCTGACCCAGGTGGGGGTGCGTCAAGTTGATCACGACAGGAACCTTCGCTGGGTCCGCTGAGTCGATGAGGACGTAGGGCTCGGCCTGGGACAGTCGTGGTTGAGGTGACCCGCGATCAGCACGTCGCCTACCTGCGCACTGAAGGTCGGGGAGGGTGCCCCGGCCCCCAGGATGGGCTCGACGCTGGCGGCTACTACCTCCGGGGGGGCACGGGCTCGACGGTAATCAGGTCTAGCAGTTCCGCAGAGCCGAGCTCGGCCTGGAACTCCTTGACAGCGGTCTCAACCTCGATGAGGGAGGGCCCGCGGTCGTCGTCGTCCCTCTTGCGCCGTGGCTCGGCGACGGCGACGTAGTCCTGGCAGGCCTCAAGCAGGACGACGCCCTCAACGGGCCCCCCAACCCCATACCGAATCTGGCTCGTCCGTGCCAGGCAGTCTGGACTTCCTCACCGGGCAAGGCTGTGAAGGTGCCGGACTTTTCGTCTTGCGGACCTCGCCGGGCTGCTGCGGACCGCCGTCTTGACGGGGAGCGCAGCGGCCGGGCGGCCGCTGCACTGGACCTTGGCTTGGCACGCTGATCAACTGCCCGAGCCGATGATAGGCGTGATGTGCGATCCTGCAGTCCGCACTGCGTCCGCAGCGCTGCCGCAGCCAGGAGACCGGGATGCTGTCAGACAACCGCGCCTTCGAGGCGCTCGCAGACCCAACCCGGCGCACGATCCTTACGCTGCTGGCCCGCGAGGGCGAGACGTCGGCCGGCCAGTTGGCAGCCGGCATCGATGCGTTGAGCCGGACGGCAGTGTCTAGTCACCTGCGCATCCTTCGTACGGCAGGTCTGATCGCGGAACGCCGCGACGGTCGCTACCGCCTGTACTCGCTGGAGCAGCAGTCGGTGGATGAGGTGATGACGTTCATGGCCAAGCTGTACCGGAGCTCGCTCTGTGATCTGAAGGCCGTGCTCGAGATGTCGGGACCGGACGGGGAAGGGTAACCGTGGGCACTGTCGTGCTCATCAACGAGGAGTACGTGGCCTCAGCCCCAGCGGCGGTCTTCGACCTGTTTGGGACTGGGCGAGCGGACGCCGGGTGGCTGTTCGGCGCAGCGTGCGACCGCGTCCAGCAAGGCGCGCTGGTGCGCTTCACGGTGCCCTCTGGGCCGTCCGGAGGCCTGCCGACGACCGGGCGGATAACCGAGGTCGAGCCGGGTGTGCGCCTGGTCATCCGCCATGAGGCGCCCTGGCCTGGCCGGATCACGTGCACGACATGGCCCGAAGGCAGCGGCACGAGAGTGCGGGTGGTTGCCGAGATCGATGGCGAAGCCATCGAATGGCTGCTGCGGCAGCAGGGCGCAGAGTTCACGACCCCTCGTGCGCCAGGTCGGCACATGGTGGGTGCGCTGATAAGCCAGTCCGGTCCTGCCAGCGTTTACACCGCGGCCAGCGCCAACCTCGTCCGGCTCGCCGCGGCCGAGTTGAACACCGAGGGCGGCCTGCGTGGTCGGCCCGTCCATGTCGCTATCGCTGACGACCGGACCGACCCTGTGGTCGGTGCGGCGGAGGTGCGCCGGCTCATCGAGGTCGACGGCTGCTCGGTGGTGTTCACCAACGTCACCTCCGAGACATTCCAGGCGCTGCAGCCGGTCGCAGCGGCGGCTGGCGCGCTGCTGGTCTACACGCCAGTCAATGAGGGCGGCTCGGGCAGCGATCGGATGCTGCGACTGGGCGAGCGGCCCGCGGAGCAGACACGGCGCGCGGTTCCTCGGCTAATGGCCGAGACCGGAAGTGGAAGGTGGGCGCTCGTTGGCAACGATTACTGCTGGCCGCGGGCGACTAACGCCCACGCTCGGGCTTCGATTGCCCGGGCTCGGGGTACGGTCGCGGGAGAGTGGTACACCCCGCTGGGAACGCGGAACTTCGGCGACTTGCTCACACGTATCGAGCGATCGAAGGCCGAGCTGGTCGTGTCTTCGCTCATCGGCGCAGACGAGGTGGCCTTCGAGCGGCAGCTGTTCGACTCCGGACTGCGCTCGCGCTGCCGCACCTTGTCGTTGGCGTTCGACGAGTCGACGCGAGAGCATGTGGGAGACCGTGCGGCCGAGGGTCTGTGGACGGTCTTCGGCTACTTCGAGCAGCTTCCGAGCCGAGCCAATCAAGCCTTCCTGAGCAGGTACCGGGACTTCGTCGGCCCGTGTGCGCAGCCGGTCTCGAGCATCTCGGAGTCCATGTATGAGGCGGTGCACCTTTATGCCCAAGCCGTCCGGACAGTGCGCACGACCGACCCAACGGAGGTAGGACGTGCCCTAGCGACAGCCAGGCTCGACGGGCCACGCGGCCCGGTGCGGATGCGTGGCCCGGGACGCCTCGAGCAACCGCTCTACCTAGCAGAGTCCGTTCACAGCGGCTTCGCGATCCTCGACGAGGTCTGAAGGCCGCCCAAGTCCTTGCCGAACGCCGACGCGTGGAGACGCGTTGACGCATCCACATGGCCGTGATTGACTGCGCTCCTCGCACGCCAGTGCCGGCGGGCAGCACCGCTCCGGCAGTCACGGAGAAGAGTCAGCACATGGCAGTTCGGCCCCCCTCTCGCACCGACCTGCAGGAGATCGCCAAGTCCTTCCACCTGCACCTCGACGATGCCGAGATGACGACGATGCAGTCCCTGGTCACGGGCGCTCTGGCGTCTTACGACGTAGTCGACACCAGGGCGGCGCACAACCCCCCGCAGGCGCCGGCCCGTTCCCACCAGACGCCAGCAGGGGCAGACAACCCGCTCAACGGCTGGTACGTCACTGCCGAGATTCCAGGCTCGCCGTCGGGTCCGCTCGCGGGTAAGCGCGTGGCGATCAAAGACAACATCATGGTGGCTGGCTTGCCGATGATGAACGGTTCTCGGTCGGTCGAGGGTTTCCTTCCCGTCGAGGACGCGACCGTGGTCACCCGCGTCCTGGACGCCGGCGGCACCGTGGCCGGGAAAGCGGTTTGCGAAGACCTGTGCTTTTCCGGCGGCAGCCACACGAGCGCTAACGGGCCCGTGCGCAACCCCTGGGACACCACCCGCTCCACGGGAGGGTCCAGCTCGGGCTGCGCTGCCCTTGTCGCCTCCGGCGCGGCGGACATGGCGATCGGTGGGGACCAGGGCGGATCGGTGCGCATGCCGGCGTCGTGGTGCGGCATCGTTGGGCTCAAGGCAACGCACGGGTTGGTGCCCTACACGGGTGGGTTCCCCATCGAAGCCACCCTCGACCACCTGGGACCCATGACCCGCACGGTCGGCGATGCCGCTCTGCTCCTCACCGCGATCGCTGGACCTGACGGTCAGGACCCGCGGCAGGGTGGCGCTCCGACCGGGATCGATTACACGCGCGGCCTGGACGACGGCGTGGGAGGCAAACGGGTCGGCGTCCTGCGCGAGGGCTTCGCCCTAGCGGGGCTGAGCGAGCCGGAAGTCGACGAGGCGGTTAGGCGGGCTGCTCAGCGGTTCGCTGAGCTGGGCGCGAAGGTCATCGAGGTTTCCGTACCTGAGCACGCTGATGCCGTTCACGTCTGGAACGTCATCGCCACGGACGGGGCGGTGTGGCAGATGCTCCGGGGCAATGCCTACGGCTACGGCTACCGGGGGCACTACAGCCCCGAGCTGATGGACCACTACGCCCAGGGGCTGGAGAAGAACTTCGACGACGTGTCGCGCACCGTGCAGTTCGTGGCGCTCTGCGGCCAGTACATGCTCGACGAGTACCACGGCACCCACTACGCGAAGGCGCAGAACCTGTCGCTGTCCATCCGGGCTGCCTACGACCTCGTCCTCCAGGACGTCGACGTGCTCGTGATGCCGACGCAACCCATGCGGGCCACTGTCATTCCGCCGGCGGACGCACCGATCGATGAGTACGTCGTGCGTGCCCTCGAGATGATCGGCAACACCGCTCCCTTCGACGTCACAGGCCATCCCGCGATCAGCGTTCCCGCCGAGGTCAGCGACGGCCGGCCAGTCGGCATGATGATCGTCGGCAGGCACTGGGACGAAGCGGCTGTACTGACCTTCGCTCGCGCTTACGAGCGCCTCGTCGGCGGCTTCCCGGCTCCGCCCCCCGCCGCCTGAGCCCCCCAACGCCGACCGTCGTGCCCCCTAACCGCCTGCGAGAGGACCTCATGAACAGCACCGCACGACGCCGTCACCGCCGCGGCGGCATGGCCGTCCTGAGCGGCGCCCTGGTCGCCCTGCTCGCCGCCTGCGGGGGCTCGGGCACATCGTCTGGTGGGGGAGGCACCGCCGGCGGCAGCGGACCCGTCAAGGTGGGCAGCGTGCTCGACGAGACCGGACCGCTCAACATCTATGGCAGCGCAATGTCCGACGCGACGAAGTTGGCGATCAAAGACATCAACGCCAAGGGCGGTGTGAATGGCCGCCAGCTGCAGCTGGTCTCCTACGACGCACAGTCCGACAACGCTAAGTACACGCAGTACGCCAACACCCTCGCACAGAAGGACAAGGTCGCCGTGGTCATGGGCGGCATCACCAGCGCGTCTCGCGAGGCCATCCGTCCCGTCCTGGACCGCACCAAGACGCTGTACTTCTACAATGAGCAGTACGAGGGCGGCGTGTGCGACAAGAACACATTCAACACTGGCGTCGTACCGAGTCAGCAGCTCGCCGTCCTGGTGCCCTACGCGCTGCAGAAGTACGGCAAGAAGGTCTACGTCCTAGCCGCGGACTACAACTACGGCCGGATCTCTGATCAGTGGGTGAGCAAGTACGCCGGCCAGGCAGGTGGCTCCGTCGTCAAGTCCGAGTTCATCCCCCTGGAGAGCAGCGACTTCGGATCTGTGATCAACAACCTTCAGGCGGCCCGGCCCGATGTCGTCATGTCCCTGCTGGTCGGGGGTAACCATATTGCTTTCTATCGGCAGTTCTCCTCCGCAGGCCTAAACAAGACCCTGCCTTTGGTGTCCGCGACGTTTGGGCTCGGCAACGAGCAGGTCGTCCTGTCCCCGGCAGAGGACAAGGGCATCGTCATCGCCACCCCGTATATCCAGTCTTTGAACAACCCCGAGAACAAGCGTTTCGTGGACATGTGGCACACCGCTTATGGCGCCAGCTACCCGTACATCACCGACTCTGCCGTCACGGCGTGGAACGGCTGGCACTTATGGGCCGCGGCGGCCAACCAGGCGAAGAGCGTCGACCGGGTTGCCGTCACCAAGGCCCTGGAGGGTGGGGTCAGCATCGATTCCCCAAGCGGCAAGGTGACGATGGATAAGTCCCACCATGTCAGCCAGAACGTCAGCATCGGTGAGACCGATGGCAAGCACGGCTTCTCGGTGCTCACCACCAAGGCGAACGTGCCGCCGGCCTTCGAGCAGCAGGTCTGCGACCTGGTGGCCAAGCCCGACACCAACAAGCAGTTCGCTCCCTGACGTGCGGGGCGACCAGCTGGTCAATCTCTCCGCCTCGCTACTGACGAGTGTCGCGTTGCTTGTCATCATCAGCCTCGGCCTGGCCGTGATCTTTGGGATGATGGGAGTCATCAACCTGGCTCACGGCGAGTTCCTCATGCTGGGGGCCTTCTTCACCCTCAGCGCGGTTCGCGCTGGCTTGAACGTCTGGGTCGCGATGCTCGCGGCCTCCCTGGGCGTCGGGATCGTGGGGCTGATCGTCGAGCGGACGCTCATCCAGTTCCTCTACGGGCGCCTCGCCGCCACGATGCTCGCCACCTGGGGGCTGAGCCTGATCCTCGTCCAAGTGGTCGTGCTGGTTTACGGCCCAGCGACGCAGGGGATTCCGACGCCTCTGGGCAGTGTCCCGGTCGGGAGGTACTCCCTGTCGGAGTACAACCTGGTGCTCATCGGCGCGGCGGTGCTGCTGCTCGCCGTCGTTTTCGTGGTCTTCACGCGGACTCGGTACGGCACGATGGCGCGGGCAGCGACCCAACTGCCTGACATGGCGGCGGCGGTCGGCGTCAACGCCAAGCGGGTAAACATGCTCACCTTCGGCTTCGGTGCGGCGCTCGCTGGAGCCGGCGGCGCCCTACTTGCCCCGATCGCCGGGGTCGTGCCCAGCATGGGCCAGGCCTACGTAGGGCGGGCCTTTATGACGGTGGTCGTCGGAGGTCCTGGCGTGCTGACTGGCACTGCCGCCGCCGCGGGTCTGCTCGGGGGGGTGGACTCCTTCGTGTCCAACACCTTCACGTCCTTCTTGGGGACGGCGTCGCTGCTGCTGGTCGCGATCGTGCTGCTACGGCTGCTGCCGACCGGCATCTCGGGTCGACTGCGCAAGCAGCTGTGAAGGCGCCGGGGGGGGTGAACCTGCGCTCAGCTGGCGGGGTCAACAGGCGGGACCTCGGCGTCGGCGCGCTGATGCTCCTCGTCGGGCTCGCCGTGGCAGCCGCGGTACCCGACTACCGAGCCCAGGAGTGGGCGCTCTGGGTCATCTACGGTTTGCTGGCTGTCAGCTTCACCTTCGTCTGGGGCCACGCCGGCATCTTCAGCTTCGGCCAGGCTGCTTTCTTCGGTGTCGGCGGCTACGCATACGGCATCACGGGAATCGACCTGTCGGGTAGCACCCACGAGACGGTCACCGGTCTCGTTGCGGCAGCGGTCGTAGCTGCGCTGTGCGCTGCCGCCCTGGGCTACTTCATCTTCTACGGCAACGTCGGGGACGTGTACGTCGCGATCATTACGCTGGCCGTGACATTGGTGTTGCTGACCGTCATGTCGAGCACGGCAGACCCGAAGTACCACGTCGGCGCCGCAGCGCTGGGCGGCTACAACGGGTTGGTCGGGGTGCCTCCGCTGGAGCTACCCGGTTCCGGCGGACCAACCCTGCTTGGCTCCAACGCGCTGCTCGCCGCCTGCCTCGTCCTGGCCGTCAGCGTCGCTGTGCTGCTGAGCATCCTGCGCCGCAGACCCTTCGGACGCATCCTCGCCGGGGTGCGCGAGAACGAGCTGCGGACCTCGCTATTGGGCTACGACGTGCGCCGCTACAAGTTGCTGTCTTTCGTGATTGGAGGAGCGGTCGCAGGACTCGCGGGCGGCCTCTACGCCGCATGGGGGCTGTTCATCAACCCGTCGGTGTTCGGACTGCAGCAAGCGGCGCTCGTCGCTATCTGGGTACTCGTCGGGGGTCGCAACTCGATTCTGGGCGCCTTCCTGGGTGTCGCCCTCGTCCAGGGGCTGTCCTCCACGCTCGGCGGCAGCGGTGGCTCGGCGACCCCGATTGTCCTGGGCGGAGTGCTCATCGCCGTCGTACTCGCGCTGCCGCAAGGCCTCGTTCCCGCCGCAAGCAGCCTCCTGCGCCGCTTGGTGCCAGCGCTCAGCCCGAGCGTCAGAGGCGCTGTGCACGCTGACGGGCGGCGCGCGGAGCTGCCGCCCCGCAGCACTGCCCTAGCTGCTGTGTCGATCGAGGCGGTGGACCTGCACAAGACCTTTGGCGGTGTCCAGGCCCTGCGGGGGGCTTCGCTGTCGCTGCCTGCCCGCGGCGTGCAGTGCCTGATCGGCCCCAACGGCGCCGGGAAAAGTACCTGCTTCAACCTGCTGACCGGACGGTACAGACCCACCCGAGGACAGGTGCGGATGGGCAACGCCGACATCACCCGTCTGCGTCCTGACCAGCGCGCACGCCTAGGCATGGGCATTAAGCTGCAGGTGCCCAGCTACTACCCCACCCTGACGGCCTTCGAGAACGTCTGGCTCGCGGCCTACGCACGACTAGGGAACGCCGCCGCGTCCGATGCGCGAGCCAGTGCTGTCCTGGCCTGGCTGGGGCTGGCCGGCAAGGACAAGCTGGCTGCCGGGGTCCTGTCGCACGGCGAGCACCAGTGGCTCGAGATCGGCATGGTCGTAGCCGGCGAGCCCGTCGTCGTCCTACTCGACGAGCCGACAGCCGGGATGAGTCGAGAAGAGACTCTGCGCACCGTGGACTTAGTCCGCACGCTGGCCGAAGACGCCACGATCGTCGTCGTGGAGCACGACATGGAGTTCGTCCGCGTCCTGGACGCCCCAGTCACGATGTTCCACGAGGGCAACGTCTTTGCCAGTGGAAGCATCGCGGAGCTGCGTGCCGACGAGCGCGTCCTGGACATCTACCTCGGAAAGGCGGCGACAGCAGATGCTCCGGGCTGAGGCAGTCCGAGCCGGCTACGGTACGACTCCCGTCCTGCAGGACCTGGACTTCTGCGTTGAGGCCGGCGAGTGCGTGGCGGTGCTTGGCCGCAACGGCGTCGGCAAGACCACGCTGCTCAAGACCTTGATGGGGCAGTTGCCGCTCATGGCCGGCACGGTCTGGTGGGAGGACGAGGATGTCAGCCGACTGCCCGCGCACACACGCGCCCGGCGCGGCATCGCTTACGTCCCCCAAGGGCGTCAAATCTTCCCCGGATTGTCCGTCAAGGACAACCTGCGCGTTGCGGCCTACGGCACCGGGCGCAAGGACTGGAAGGGCACACTGGACGAGATCTTTGACCAGTTCCCGGTCCTGCGGGAAAAGGCCGACCTCGCTGGCTCCGGACTCAGCGGCGGCCAGCAGCAGATCCTTGCCCTGGGCCGGGCACTCATGACCCGGCCGCGACTTCTGCTGCTTGACGAGCCGTCCGAGGGCATTCAGCCCTCGATCGTCGGCACCATCGCAACGCACGTGAAGGAAGTGAACGAACGGCACGGGATCACTGTGGTGATCGTCGAGCAGAACCTGGAGTTTGCGGTGCGTGTCGCGTCACACGCCAGCGTCATGGACAAGGGCCGGATCGTCAGAGACCTGCCGTCCGCCGACGTCCTCGCCGACCGGCAGCTGCAACACGAGTACATGGGCGTGTGAATGCATGACATCGAGGAAGCAGGAATCGGTGGACATAGAGGACCAAGTGGACGATGACCGGGTGCGGGCGCTCGCGCGAGCCGCCGGGCTGACGCTGGAGGAGGCCCGGGTCGGCGCCCTGACGGCGTTGCTGGGCGCGTGGTTGCCAGCGGCGAACGAGCTGAGCCGAATAATGCGCGGTCCGGAGCACCGGGAGGTCGTGCCGGGCACCGTATTCGCCCATCCGGCGCCCGAGCCACGGAAGTGAAGCGATGACCAAAGACATTCTGGAGCTTTCCCTCAGCGAGGCCGCCTGCCGGGTCGCGGCGCGTGAGGTGTCCCCCGTCGAACTCGTCGAGGCGTGCCTGGCACGCGTCGACGCGGTGGACGGCTCGCTCAGCGCCTACATCGACGTCTACGCCGACTCGGCAAGGCAGGTGGCGAGCGCCGACGAGATCATGATCAGAGCAGGGCACCGCCTCGGCCCGCTACACGGGGTCCCTGTGGCGCTGAAGGACAACATCGGGCTGGCCGGCTTGGTGACGACCGCGGGCAGCAAGGTTCTTGCGGACTGGCGACCGAGTGAGGACGCCACCGTCGCGCAGCGGCTCAAAGGCGCCGGTGCCATCATCCTGGGCAAGACCAACATGCACGAGTTCGCCTGGGGCGGCACGTCAGCGAACCCGCACTTCGGTTCGGTACGCAACCCCTGGGACCTCAACCGGTTCCCCGCAGGTTCCAGCGGCGGCTCGGGGGCCGCGGTCGCTGCCCGCACGTGCTTCGGCGCTCTGGGCACAGACACCGGCGGTTCGGTGCGTCTTCCGTCCGCCGTCACCGGCATCGTCGGGATCCGTCCCACCATCGGACGGGTGAGCAACCACGGCGTCGTGCCGCTGGCCTGGAGCATGGACACCGTCGGACCGATGACCCGGACGGTCGAGGACTGTGCGCTGATGTTCTCGGTCATCGCGGGGCACGATTCGCGGGACGCAGGCAGCGCCGACGTCCCCATCCATGACTACGCCGCCGACCTCGACCGCGGCGTGAACGGGCTACGCATCGGGATCATCCCCGACTACTTCTTCGCCCACCTGCAGGCGCCGGTGCACGATGCCGTCACCGCGGCGCTGACGACGTTCACCAATCTGGGCGCCCACCTACTTGACGTCGAGGTCGAGGGGATCCACGGCAACATCTCAGCCCAGCTGACGATCGAGTCATGCGAGCCAAGCACCTACCACCAGCACTGGCTGCGTGAACGGCCGCAGGACTACGGCGATGACGTCCGTCTGCTGCTGGAAGCCGGCGAGCTACAGCTGGCCACGCAGTACCTCCAGGCTCAGCGCTACCGGGCACTGCTGCGCTCGCGCTTCCTGGATGCCTTCAAATCCGTCGACGTCTTCGTCTGCCCGACGCTCCCCTTCACTGCCACGAGGGTGGGCGAGACGTTGGTGGAGATCACGGACGGGGCGCCTGAGGACATGCTCGCGGCCATCATGCAGTTCACTGGGGTGCCCTCGCTCACGGGCCTACCCGCACTCAACGTCCCGTGCGGTTTCGACGACAACGGCCTGCCGATCGGCATGCAAGTGATTGGCCGGCCGTTCGACGAGGCAACGCTGTTCCGGGTTGGGGCGGCCTTTCAGGCGACGACAGGTTTCCACACCCGGGTCCCGGTCCTGCCGTGAGTGCGCGGACCCCGGTCGATGACTTCCGGCCCGGATGGAGCAGCTTCGCAGCCTTCTTCCTCGATAGGGACGACGTCACCTCCGCGTTCCTCATCGAGCTCGACCACGAGAAGAGGACCCGTCGGAGCTGGACGGTCGCTGAATGGCAGGCTTGGGTCCTGCAGACGGTGGCCTGGCTCACCTCGAAGGGCGTGGCGCGGGACGGAGCGGTCGCGACGTTGGCGGGCAACACCGCCGAGGCCCTGGTCGTCGCGTACGGGTGCTGGGTCCTCGGCGCCTGCGTCGTGCCCCTCAACCCCGGTGACTCACCGTCCCGGCAAGAGCACGTCCTGCGCGACGCGAAGGTGTCCGTGCTGATCCACGCCGACAGCGCCGGGGCCCGTGCCGGTGCGCTCGGCGCGGCCACCGGGCTGGCCGCCTTGCCTACGTCTGCGCTGGCCCAGCTGAATGCCACGCCAGCCGCCGCGCCCAGCCGCGAGAGCCTGCTGCACGATCTCGATGGCAACGGTCTGGATATGCCAGCCCTACGCGTTTACACGAGCGGCACGACAGGGCTCCCAAAAGGCGTCGTCCTCACGACGGCCAACCTGTTGACCGACTGCGACGCCCTCGCGCTGCGCCTGGCGTGGCCGGCTGACACGCGCCTGCTGACCGTACTGCCCGTGCACCACGTCAATGGCCTGATCGTGAGCAGCTTGCTGCCGTGGTACGCCCGGCTCTCGACCGTGCTGTGCGACCGCTTCCGCAGCGAACGGTTCTGGGAGGACGTCGCCCGTGAACGCGCCACTGTGTGCAGCGTCGTGCCGTCACTTCTCGAGTTCCTGCTGCGCACCGGCCCGGCGCGTCCTGAGCACTTCCGTGAGTTCCTGTGCGGCGCGGGACCGCTCCTCGTCGAGACCGTGGTGGAGGCCGAGGAGTGCTTCACCGTCCCAGTCCGGCACCTGTATGGCCTGTCAGAGACTACGGCCGTGGTGACGCTGATGCCGACGATGACTGACGCCGACCGGCTGGGTTGGTACCGCGAGCACGGGTTCCCGAGCATCGGACCGGCCCTGGCTCACGTCGAGGTGACGGTGGTTGACCCAGCCGGCACTGTGGCGGCTGCCGGTGTGCGCGGTGAGCTCGTCGCACGCGGCGGGGTCGTCATGCAGGGCTACGCAGAGAACACCGCTGCCAACGAGGAGGCGTTCCGTGATGGCTGGTTCCATACCGGCGATGAGGGGTTCTGGCGGCCAGGCCCTAAGGGGGTCAAGTTCTTTTTCGTCACCGGCCGGATGAAGGAGCTCATCATACGAGGCGGCGCCAACGTCTCTCCGTTCGAGGTCGACGAGGTGCTCCGCAGCCATCCCCGCGTCCGGCATGGGATGGCGGTTGCCTTCACGAATCGCTTCTACGGGGAGGAGATAGCTGCCTACGTCGTTCGGGATGGCGAAGTGTCCGAGGAGGAGATCCTTGCGCACTGCGCGCAAAGCCTGGACTTCGCGCGCTGCCCCAAAGTTGTCGTGTTCGGCGACGAGGTGCCGTACACCACGACGGGCAAACCCAAGCGGCTCGAGCTGAAGCAGCGACTCGCAACCGCCCTGGACCCTTACCGGGATGTGCAATTCCGCCGGTCCTCGCACTAAATCGCCGAGGTTCAGTATCCGAACAGTCCCTGAGCGGGTTCCGCAGCTTTCAATGCGGGCCGCGACGAGGTGGTCAGTACTCGGTGGCGACCCCCGACGGCAGCGCTCTGCCGGCCCTGCTGCAGCGTGAGGGTCTCGACCTGTCCCGGTCCCACGCGGTCCGCAGCAACTTCCGAACCCGTCTTCTTCGTCAGGACCGTAGCTCGCAGAAGACCGAGCAGGGAGTTTCAGTGCCCGCCGCGGTCGCGCGGACCCGGTGCGCTATGGCGCCGCCGGTCATCCCGCCATCTTGAATTGTCCCAGGCGGCGGCCGACAGCCGGTGTCGCGGCCAAGGGGATCCGTCCCGTAAGGGGAACCCTCTACGCCCCACTCCCCCAGCGAAACGACAAACGTGCAGGACAGCCGTCGCTGTAAGACCTGCCCGAGAAAATGCCCGTTCGCCGGGGGGCTGACCGGCAACACTGACCCGGTGAGCAAACTGAAGATCGGCTACGCCCGCGTCTTCACCAGCGAACAAGACCTCACCGCCCAACGAGACGCCGTCGCCGCCCTCGGCGTCGCAGCCAGCCGCATCTACGTTGACCATGGGCGAGCGCGCCGACGGTGGGCAGGTCATTCTGGTGGGAGCGGGACGCGCAGGCGGCGGAGCAGTCCGGCGGCGGCGGCCAGCGCGTCGGCTTCGGCGGGCTGTTCGAGGTCTGGCGCAACCAGCGCGCTGGTCCTGCACGACTGCAGCTTGGTTCGTCCTGGGAGGCTACGACCCGGCCAGTAGGCGGCCGAGCAACTGGAAGTACCTGATGGGGTCCACTCCGAAACGGGCTGCGTCTGGTCGATGACGCGGACCGCTGGCTATCAAGGTCGGCTCCCTTGAGGCCGTTGTGACTGAAGACGACCGGACGAGACCGGCTACGACGACACGCACAACAAGGAGTCTCATGGCCAAGCACACAATCGACCTGGCAGCCGTACTGGCAGAATTCTCCACCCTCACCACTCTGGCTGAGTCCTACGAAGGTCTCTGCACCAGCGACGACGCCGTAGAGCGCAAGCACAATACGGATTTCGACAAGCAGTACAGACGTGAACAGGCGGAAGTCAACAAGGACTTGCTATTCATGTCACATTTGGCCGACCAGATTAAAGTGCGCTGCGCTGCGATCTACTGGGAGCGCCGCGGCTATGCCAGCGTCGGAAGCGTCAGGCGCACCGCCGTTACGGCAATTGCCCGCTGACGCCTACCTCGGCCCAGCGCCCTTGGCGTCGCCGCCGATCGGGTCTACGTCGACCACGGACTGACCGGCACCGACAGCGAGCGCCCCGGCTGCGCCAGCCCTCGCCGCCTGCCGCCCCCGGTAGCCCCGGTAGCCGCGCAACGGCTGAGGGCACCCTCGTCCTAAGCGCCGTCACCGAACCGGATCGAGCCGTTGTGCGCCTCCTTCGAGGACAACGTCGCCACTGGTACCCGTGTGTCTATATCTGAATGCGGCGTCCCGTACCACACTTCGTAGACAGCCGCCGGCGCAAGAGATCGGCCCCGAGAAGTCGCACACCGACCCGTTCTGCGTGCCCGGGAGACGAGCGGAGCCAACTACGGTTTCAGCGCCATCCGTGACCGTAACCAACGCAGACCCCTTGCAGTTAGTGACGTATCTGATGGCAGCATCAACATTGATGCTGGAGCCTGAAGAAGACGCCGACGTCGCAACAACGACAGCGACCACTAACACGACAGCCAGGAAACCTAGGACTGCGGCTCCCATAAGCCGCTCGATAGACCAGAATGGGCTGGCCGTAGGTGGTGCCGCTTCAGGCGGTTGCGCTGCCGCAGAGTTGGAAGCAGTGTGGGGCGCCTGGCGAAGGGGCGCGGCGACGAGGTTTCGGCGGTAGTCAGACTCGCACCACAGTCTGGGCAGTAGTTGCCTTGGTTATTGGGGTCGGGTGGCCGGGGGGAGTTTCACCCCCCGGCTCCCACGGAACCGTGCGTGACAGTCTCCCGTCACACGGCTCTTCTCATCCAGGCAGCAGGTAGTGGCGCATCCATTGCCAGTGGGCGAAGC
>JAABUM010001126.1_pt1 | contig 41512 bp, 72 predicted proteins | sample 5559161 | NCBI WGS metagenome assembly JAABUM01 (sample SAMN10711868, study PRJNA513369) | rock metagenome | isolation source: Antarctica rocks | place: Antarctica: Victoria Land, Siegfried Peak nord
ACCTTTTTGTAATGGCCGACTTGACCGTCTCCTTCTTTCAAAAAGGTTAAAACAAAGGAGGCCAGTGAAGCTGTGTTTAAAAGGTGCGCCACAGGCCTCCTATGTTTTAACCTTTTTGTAAAACCGACTTGACCGTCTCCTTCTTTCAAAAAGGTTAAAACAAAGGAGGCCAGTGACGACAAAAGACGGGTGACGCCTAGACGTTTCCGGGAAAATCAAGAGAGGGCCTCCTACTCCATTCTCATAAACCATGCCTGCCCACGCCGCGGCAGTGTATTTGAAACCATGAGCGGCACCTGGCGCGGCGAGCCGGTTGCCGTCAAGGCGCGCGTCCGGTGCCCTAGCCTTCTGATTGTGCCCTTCTGTGATTATGCCCGGCTCAGCGCCGCTGCATGCTGCCCAGCCCAGCGCCTCCGCACCACATCTGTGCCAGATCCGCCTCAGACGCCAGCTCTGATTGTACATGCATCTTCCTCCTGACGTCTATCTTATTTGACCGCATGCCGTGCTCTCAGCCTCTTTCTACTGAACCACAGACAGCAGCACTGGTCAGCAACAGCCGCCGCGCCGCTGCCACTTTCGCAGCCTTCCTCTGACGCCTTCGACCCTGCATCGCCCCGCCCCATGACAAAACAACCAGAAATACTAATGGCAAGAACCCTGAAAAACGCCGCTGCAGATCGGGGAGGACGGGCTCGACCCGCGGCTGCTGGAGGCTGGCATCCCGCCGTGGGCGGGCGTGGAGGCGACGCAGGCGCTCGCGGCGCCCGCCGCCGCCCACCCCAACATCGTGCGCACCCTCACGCACGCGACCGTGGTGCTGCCGCCGCAGGAGGTGCGCATGCGGGCTCGAGTCACCGGCCAACAGTGCCAAGTTATCACTAGAAGCGCTTTGTCAGGACGGTCATTTTGTTTCCGTCGCCGGTGGCATCTGCATTGCCCCCTCGTTAGGCTGTTGCCATATCTGCAGGCTGCCTGTGAGGATGCTTAATCGGCAGACATGTCATCTAGGTTCCCGACGAACCAGCCTGCAGACCTTGCCTCGCCGATGCCTACGCTTTCTGCACAGCGGGCACTGGCGTGAGTCAGTGTCGAGTCAGCCTCCAGCAAGCCTCGTCGGACTGAACCAATTTGAATCAGGAGCAGCGTGCACTACTGGGCTGCTGCACACGATCAAGCGAACTCTGCCAACGGCCCCTGCCGCGCTGTGCCCAACCCTCCTCGACGCAGCTTCACTGCACCACCAAAGCTCGCTTGAAGTTTGGATGAATCCGTAATTTCATTGCCCTGCCAGGGGGCCGCCAGTGCGGGCGAACAGTTCGAGCGGGATGCTAAAGCCAGCAGCAGCGGCTCCGCCGCGGCCCCGCCCGGCCCAAAGCTGCAGGCGCGCACTTCCCTTCCATCTGCCTGCTGTTGAACTGCGCTGCACGTGCCATCTGCTCCCGCCCCTGAGAAAGTCAGCTGCGGCTTGCGGCTCGCGCGCATGTCCTGGCACGCCTCCCGCTGCCCTGTCCTCCGTGTCAAACCAAAGGCTGCAAGGACATGAGCTACGAATCTTTCCCAATGCTGTTGCCCAATTGGCGGTGATTGCGTGAATGCAGACATGGCTACTGCTGGAGCTGTGCGATGTGGGGACTCTAGCCATGGCACTGGACCGCGGCCTGCTCGCCGAGCCGCGCCTGCCCGAGGATCCCCCAGACCCAGGTACGGCACTCTAAGCAAACCCTAAACACCCTGAGTGAGGTTGCAAGACGTGAATCCTTCCATCGTTTCTCACACGGTTTTCAGGTTTGTGCAGAAGCGTGCACGGCCATGCCGCACCCAGCTGCAAGCTCTGCCAAGCAACAGCGACGAGTCGTCTGCTTTTTATGTTCCTAACCGCGGCATCTGACTGCATGTCTGACCAGGCACCATCCATTCAAGGTCCGCCGACACAGCTCCACTGCGCGATTGCACTGCTGGCGCAGGCGCGCCGCCGACGCCGGGGATGGCGGCGGTCGCGGCGACGGCTGCCGAGATCGCGGACGCGATGGCGGCGCTGCACGCGGCGGACGTCCTGCACGGCGACCTGAGCGCGCACAATGTGCTGCTCACCGGCAGCCAGTCGGCGCCGCACGGCTTCACCGCCAAGGTGAGAACTCGCTGCATGGATGTTGTGGGATCTTGACGACTTACCATGCAATCTTGGCCTCCCTCACCGCTTTCAGCCCACAGGAGGATCATGCAGAAGCTGCAGGCAGCTCGACATCAAGGCCACGTGCGCCTGGCATCCAAGCACGGCACGAAGACGATCTCTCGCTGCAGCCGCTCACAACTGTCCACATGCTTCTCTGCCCACCGCCAGCCAGCCGTCCTCTATGGCGCGCCGCAGGTTAGCGACTTTGGGCTGGCGCGCGCGCTGCTGTTCAGCGACCGGCTGCAGACGCACGCCTACGGGACGCTGACGCACATGGCGCCCGAGGTCGTGCTCACCGGCATCCAGTTCCCCGCCGCCGACGGTGCGCCTTCCGCCATCGTCTCACCTCACCTGAGACGCCATCTTGTTGCTCTTTGCTGCGGCGCAGCTTCCGTGGGGACTCTGGGAGTCGGAAACTACTCGGGTCAGTTCCTGAGGCACTCGGGGACGCTGTGCTGCCAGCAGAGACTGGTGGCCGCCTTGTCATTGTCTCCGCATGCAGCTCCCCCAGCCATTCCACCTGCCAGAAATGCGAAGCCGGTCGCAAGAACTGTCTACGCTGTCTGATGTCCCAGCTTTCGAAATGTGCCATTGGTGCTTGACACGACCGTGCTGTGTTGCGCAGTGTACTCCTTTGGCGTCATCTGCTGGGAGATGTTCCACGGCGTGCGTGCCTGGTCCGGCCTCAACCACGCGCAGGCACGGGCACAGCTGCAAAGGTCTGTCTCGCACGCGTCGCCCGCTTTCTGCCCACATTTCGCCCACGTACTGCCCACGTCCGCCCACTTCCTGCCCCTTGCTGGCCCTCCACCCACCCTGCACTGTCACACTGTGCCGGCCGCATTGCCGGCCCAGAGCCAGCCCACTGCCGGCTCGCCACGCAGACAGAGTCTGGGCTCGCATATCAGTTCGTGGCCTGTGTGCAGGTGCTGTTCCAGGTGTGGCAGAAGCGGGCGCGCCTGCGCTTCCCGCCGCTCGGCCACGGCTTCGAGGACTTCACGGTGCGGGTTGGACAACCGCGAAACAACCCACTAGCACTCGACGTCCACATTGCTCTGCACGAGGGCCCCTCTAATAGCTCTGCACGAGAGCCCCCCTAATAGCTGAAGCGACTTCAGACGCCACCTCGGCTGTGCAGCGCGTCGCGCCTGGCCATCGCAGGGCGCACCCGTGGGTGAGCGAGCATGCACGTCGCCAGCAGCTCCGAGACGCAAGGGCCTCTGCATCAACCTCTCGACATGATGAAATGTCCTCAAAACATACACAAAATTACACCTCAAACCCTGTGTTCATGGTACTGGTCGCTGCTGCAGGAGCTGTACGGAAGCTGGACCCGACCGCCCGGCTGTCCTTTGCGGCTTGAGACAGACGTGCCGTTCATTCTCTTTGTCCTTGACATCCCACGACTTACATCCTATATTGCCGCAGGAGCTGGCGGAGCGGTGCATGGAGCTGGACCCGACCGCCCGGCCGTCCTTTGCGCAGCTGACGCCGGTGCTGCGCGAAATCCAGGCGCGCACGGCGGCGCGGGCGTCGGCGTCGGCCGCCGCCTCGCACCTGCGCCACACCCTGCACGCGGCGTCCGAACGGCCGGGCCAGGTGGGTTTTCAAGGTCAAAAGATGTTGAGCGTTTCGAGAGTTGACAGATTTTTGCAGGGCTTGCTGGACAGGCTGGTGAGCATGGATCAGGGTACTAGCAGTGGTTGCCCTGAATGGCAGCTGCGGTGGCTGTTGAGCGGCACGGCTGGCCAAATGGCAGTGTGCGTCGGGGCGGCGCGCAACTCTTGCTGCACACCTCGCCAATGGCAACATGCTGAGCCACTGAACCCCGCCCGCAACACTGCTGCGGGTCTGCCCTCGCTTTCTCATGCCCGGCTGGACCAGGCCTGTCATTGTCCTGATAGTTCGTGGTCCGAGGTGTGGCGCAAAACGCGCTGCCTGACTCCAAAATCTCTGCCCGCCCGCAGGCTTGAAGCGCGCCGGTGGCGGGTGCAAAGGCCGACAGCATCCCCAGCGGCAGCAGCTGCGGCGCATGAATCGACCACGAGGTGCAGCTGCACAGAGCAAGGGCCTGAGAAGGCGTCATGGCCAGGCAGACACACAAAAGAACATAGTGGATTGAAAGGTCAAAGCATGCCCATGACCCGGTGGCCCATCAGGCGCCCCCGCCGATCGGGCACCGGCGGCTTGCAACAGGGGTCACGTGCGCAAGTCGCAGCGGTGCAAAGCGCGACGGTATGCACTTCCCGCGACATAAATGCCTTGCACCCAAAGTTTAAGTTCCAAAGAAAGTCGCAGGCATCACTGCACCACGCTGGATTGAGCGAAGTGACGTCAGCGAGCCTGACCCTTGGTGCACAGGCGATCTGGCCTGCAGCAGGCCCGTGAACTCTGCAGGCTGTAGCAGCCGTTCCTGACAGCACCCTGACCGCTTCCACCAACCGCCATGACGCGTCGCGCCGTACTGTTTGGCTGCAACTATGCTGGAAGCAAGAATGCTCTGTCGGGCTGCATCAACGACGTGCGGGCGGTGCACGAGATGCTGCAGTACGCTTACGGCTTTAACGAGCGGGTGAGATGCTCATTCATCGCCTGTGCAGCTTTTGTAGGGCGGGTGTAGTGAGCTGTTGCACTGTGTCAGCCATGACAAGCTGGTTGCGGCCAGCGCAGGGCCTGGCCGCGTCCCCTCAAGCTGCTGCCACGGCGCCGTTCTCAACTGATGGCCCTTGATCAAACAGGACATCGTGGTGATGACGGATGACCGGGAGCCGCGGCCTACGGGAGCCAACATGAAGGTGCGCCGCGGCAAGCGTGCAGCCGACAACTGGCCGCGCTGCCGACAACAGGCAGCCTGCAAGATGTCCAGACTGCCTGCGCGAACATGTGGGCAGCCTTGGCGGATGGTTTCTGTGGGCTGACCTGACGCACGTGAGCAATGCATGCGTGGCGATGGCGCACCTGCGCAGACTTCCATGTGGCTTCTGAAGCAATTCGCTCGTCGCAGAACGCCATCGCGCGCGCGGTGCAGCAGTCGGGGCCTGGCGACGTGCTGTTCTTCCATTACTCAGGCCACGGAACGCAGGTGAGTGACAGAACGTATCTGGACACCGAAACTCGCCGAGTAAAGATGTTTGGAAGCTGCGCTCCTCAAACTGGGCTCTGCAACATTGTCAAGCAAACCTGGGAATTGACCATGCACCGTGTACATCCGACAGGTGCCGATCACAGACGTTGACCCCAACGAAGAGGAGACGGACGGCTACGACGAGGCCATCTGCCCATGCGACATGGTGCGCATCCGCCAAATATTCAGAGGGGATTCGCACAAATTGCCTCGAAACAAGATGTTTGCGGCTGCAAAGAGGAGGAGACGGGCGGCTACGATGAGCCCATCATCCCCTGCGACATGGTGCGGAAATCGACCGCTGTTGACTGCTTTGAGACTGGCTCTTCCCAATACAATCCCCCCTCGAAACAAAGGAAACAGAAGGACGGCTACGACAACGCCATTTGTCCCTGCGACATGGTGCACGTCTCCGCCTTGAGCGCATCCAGTGTGCCACTGCACAAAGCGCGATTTCTGAAAACGAAATCCCGCAATGCCAGCGGGCAGGAGGTGCGCAGCTACGATGAGGCTATCTGCCCTGCGACATGGTGTGCGCCTCACCTGCCAGAGCTTCCAGCATGTTTCGGTCGTGCAGCCTAAACCCATTTCGTGATTGCCTTCTTGACAAGCGCGGCGCAGATGCATTTGGGTTTCCGCTGGCATTGGTGCATGCGCTGCAGTATGGTGAAGTCATTTCAACAGCCAATTTTTCTTGGAGCATGACTGCTGCCCTGCCAAACAGGTGTCCAACACCTCAATCACGCTGCCTGACTCAACGAGTCTTTGACAACTTGACGACCCTTTGACAACGTGCTTCCTGCTTCCTGCGGCGCAGAATCTGATCACGGATGACGACATGGCGGAGCTGCTGTCGCCGCTGCACCGCGAGGTGAAATGCACCTTTGTCGCCGGTGCGCTTTTATTCGCTGGAACTAGATCTCAAAGCGAAACACGATAGCAAAGTAAGGACTTCCAACACGAAGATTGTCGCCGCTGCACTTTGAGGTGAAATGCCTTCGTTGCCGGTGTGCTCTTTATCTCTGAAACTCTGTTTTCATGACATCTTCAAAAGCATAAAAACTTCGCGGGAAGACCTGCTGCCGCCGCTGCATCGCGAGGTAAAATGCACCTTTCTTGCCGGTGTGCTTTTTCCGACACTTTTCCTGTGTCCTAGCGCCCCTGGTTTACCTGTATGTGACTTCAAAGTAGGACAGCTGAGCGTCAAGACCTGCTCGATCTGCCCCGCTGCCTTTGCACCATGCAGCAGGCCTGCTTGCCGCTTGCGCGCACTGGCCGAGCTATCAGGAGTTTCGGCGATAGTTCAGCTGGCCAGGGTCTGCGGTCTATCATTTAGGATTCCATTTCTTATACATCAGTATAAGAGCGACAAATGCGCAGACTGCTGCCACAGCGAAATGCCGCTGAATTCGGACGATGTGAATCACGGTCTATCTGATGATAGATTCCATCCGGGCGCAGACTGCTGCCACAGCGGCACGCTGCTGGACACCACACTCATCCAGATGGAGCGGGGCAACGCCTCGCGCGCATATGGCTACACGCAGGAGAGCATCGGGCGCGCCGCAGAGGTGCGCTGTCATTCCTTAGGCCTCGGGATGCAGCGGCGCTGCTCCATTGCTTCTGTGCAGCTTTAGGCACCGCCAAGAGCGAAATTGACATGTCCCTTTATGCTGCCTGGAAATCTCAGCAGGCCAGCCGGTCGATCCGAAATCCAAGACAGGCATGTTCAGCCTTCTCCACACAGGGTAGCTGCAAAGAACATCGCTGCTGTGCTGCAGGCGCGGGACTTTGCTGCCAACAGGTCCCTCCCCTACAATGCGGTCGCCGACATGCTGTCGCAGTTCCTGGGACGGGTGCGCCCTCCTGGCAGCCTTTGATACCATTCTCCCTGTGTAGCCTTCGCCTTTGACATTGCATCCGGTTGCATTGGTGCATCTGCAGTCTTCCTTGCGCCCGGGTCGTTCCTGGATGTTTTCATGTCACCGCACGCAGACACTCTGCCGGGCGTTTGCCGGTCGATGCCGTGCGCGGTGCTTTCAGCACGCACGGACCGCGGCAGGCACAGACTCACAATATAAGCTGGCACCCAGGTAGTGCATGTACGTCTACCGGATTGAATGTCGCACCAAGTAACAGAAACCTGGACATGCCTGTCGCCTGCAGGACGTGCCGTACAACCAGATCTTCAGCGCAATCAAGGACAACTTTGGATCCTCCGCGACCAACAAGACGCCCGGCAAGAAGCTGTTCGGCTTTGTCAGTGAGATGGCCAGCATGGCCAGCAGCGGCGGCGGCGGCCACTCCGGCGGCGGCGGCCACTCCGGCGGCGGCGGCGGCGGCTTTGCCGGCGGCTTCGGCGGCGCGCTCAGCAGCATGCTGGGCGGTGGCGGCGGCGGCGGGTATGGCGGCGGCGCCCCCCAGGTGCTTCCTTCTCCTGGCTGATTCACACATACAGGATCAGCATGCTCGGCGGCGGCGGCGGCGGCGGCGGCGGATATGGTGGCGGCGCCCAGGTCATTTCGTCAGAACCACAGGGCGGGGCTCCCATGCCAGCCCCTTGAACCTGGTAGCATTCTTTCACCGCCAGGGGGCAGTTCACCTCACCGCAGGTGCGTGGCTCTGCTGCCGCAGCTGGTGATACGCGTCTTGCCCCCAGCCTGCAGACGTACCAGCCAGCCAGTGGCTCCTGTAGCACGGCGCTGACAGGCACTGTGATAGCAGATGATTTCCTCGAAAGAGGGCAGGGCGCCGGCGCGGCTGCATCCAAACACATTGGCGGAGGAGGAAAGCTGCCAACTCATCCTCTAAGAAAAAGAAAAACACTTTGTGCCAGTTTGAGCTCAATGCTAAGCTGCTATCGCTGTGCATGCATTGAGACACGCTCGCTGGTCGGCTGCACCCCAACAGCTCTGAGCTGGTGCGGCCGCACCCCAACAGCTTTGGCGCAGCGCCGCTGACAAAGCTGTGCTTGGGGCTTTCTCATCAAGTGCCTAAGCTGCCATCGCTGTGCACTACACAGGGTGGGGCGCCGGTGCGGCCGCACCCCAACAGCTTTGGCGCGCGGGAATTCAGCTGCCTGGTGTCCGGCTGCCGCGATGAGGAGACGTCTGCGGACGCGTGCGCTTTTGCTTTCCTACCTGTCCTTTTCCTCATCTCATGATCAGTGTCCCTCCTGTGAGCGGGTCTCTGGGCCTGGTGTGGGCTGCCGCAAGAATGAGACATCTGCACATGCGTGCACGTTTCTTATTTTTTCTCTCTATACCGCCGTCCCTATTTTGCAGTTTGAGCTCCCTCTCCCTGGTGTCCACATAAAGAAACGGTGACGCACACGTCTGCATGTTGCACCTCAGTGTCCAAACACCCGATTTGCTCGACATCAAGGTTTGCTGCTGTGGGCGATGCCTTGGAGGTGTCATGGGAACGTTCAGAGGGATGCCCCTAGAACGTGATTTCAGTGACCCGCGGTTTCCTGCAAGGTTGGCATTCGGTGAGCTTCACCGCCACCATCCAGCGACAAAAATATGTTCCCTAGAATCCTTGATGCTGGGGCAGCCAAGTAACAATGTCTACTACTTTTTGGTTTGAAATCGCACCGTGAATGCGCTACATTGCACCGCAGGTGCCCGTCGGGTAACAAGAGCCAGGCGTTTGGCGCGCTGACCAATGCCATCACGACGACAGTGAAGAAAAACACCTCGGGGCGGCCGCTGACCAATGCGGAGGTCGTCAGCTCGGTGAGTCTGCAGGCTTCCTTCACATGCTCAGCAAGGACTGAAAACCCCAGAAGAAATGCTGCACAGCGCACAACGCAACTGCCAAACCAACATGACCGGCGGCCACTCACCAAGGTGGGAAGCATCTGCTCGGTGGGTTCTGTCAAATGCGGCTGTCAGCAGCGCACCTCGGCAGCTGCACATGCACTCTGCAGCAGACGAACACTTTGGCGCTGTCGGTCGCGGGCGGCACAGCCCACCTTGTTCAGCACATATGAATGGAGCTGGCTCTCGACTTGAGCTGAGCGACAACCTTTCTGTCGGCCTTGGAATACACCTTCCCAATTGAGGAGCTCGAATCTGAAATGCTCATCCACTTCTGAGTGCAGGTGCGCCACTTCCTGGCGGCGGGCGGCTACGCGCAGAATCCGTGCCTGAGCTGCTCCGAGCAGACCGCCAGCTCCTCCTTCATCATCTGAAGGCCGCGTTCGGCTGCAGGTCCACTGTTGTGACGGGTTTAGGGTTTGGTGACGGAAACACTAAACCCTAAACCCACCGGCTGCTCGGTCACTGTCACACGCAGCGCCGTCTCTGGGCTCGCGCTGCCTTCAGAAAAAAGACGATGCTACTTGTAGAAGCTGGCAGCTTGAACACGTAGGCTGCTCGAGCATGGCGGCGAAAACTGTGGCAGTAATGAACTTCAGCGTCAAAAACTGCTCCGCATTCGCACATACTGTTTATGCATCAGCAGCACACGCAACACACTCCATGCAGGCAACGCAGAAGGCAGATGAATTAGAGAAGCCACATTTGGCATTCACCACACTCGTGCTGAGTTGTGCAGCTTCGTTCCACCGCACCTGGCTATGTAGACCAACAGCAGATCGAATCTGGCGCCGTCTGTGCGGTTGAGAGCCGCCGGCTGCCCGTCTGCATTTGTCAGCACCTGCACGAGTGCATTGAAAGCGTCATGCAGCTCCACAACCCGTTCAATGAACCATGTGAAAGGAACATCGTCTTCTGCGTATGCGGGAATGCGGGCTCAGCTGCCGCAGTCGCGGATGGAGGAGATTTGCAGTGATTGCCAACCACTACAAATGCAGTGCAGCGCATCGATCTTCTCCATCAGCAATGGCGTGCGGTTGTTTGCTTCCGATCACAACAGCATTGTAGCATGGACCCGCCTTCGAGCCATTCAGGGCGGTGCCCGCAAAGTCGCCGGTGGCTGTCTTCACTACAAAGTTGTCGAGGGTGACTGGCGCCGCATCTCCGGTGCCGCTCGCCGACGGCGGCTGCTGGCCGATGGGCACCGACTCAATCGAAACAACCACCGGCGGCAGCTGAGCAACCGGCGGCGGCGGCGTGCGAACGGGGTCGGCACATCTGTGGGCGCAGCGGTTGGCGCGATTGCTGGGATAATGGCAGTAGGAGCAGCCGTCGGAGCGGCAGTAGATGGCGACGCAGTCGGGGCCGCTGTGGTGGGCTGCATTGTTGGCGATGCAGTCGGAGACGTGCTGGGCGCCGTTGTGAAGCCTGCCGCCCAAGTGGGGGCTGGGGTGTCGGGGCAGGAGGTCGGCTTGGCCTCTTGGCGGTGGGCTTGGACGTATTGCTCGGCATCGGCCAGTTTCGTGGTCAGTAGCCGCAAAGACGTAAACATAAAGTTCTGCCCCCCAGATTCAGCATTTTCAATACGCAGAGATCGCTGATGTCACCGCCGCCCGTGTCTTGCAACCGTCAGCTGCCGCCGCTCGGCTGCCTTGTCCTGCCGCCCGCTATCATTTCCGTACATGGCCGCGCGAGCCTCGTCCACATACGTCTGTGCCGAGTACCGCGTGATCGGCGCGCTAAAACCGGCGCCCGGAACCAGGAATATGGTTTTGCCACCTGGCAGTGCAAATCCACTCTGGCCCTCGTCACCCTCTGCAGTATCCTCTGCGTGCTCGGCATCCAGCGCGTTGCTCGTTAGCAGAGGAGCCCTGTCGGGGCCGGCAGCCTCCATTGCCTGCTCAGCACCATGTGCTGGAGCCATCTCGGAGCCGTCTGCCGCTGATGCTTCCTGCTGCCTGCCGCCGCCGCCCGCAGCGTCGAGCCCGCCGTCCTCGAGCTCAGCACCGCCCACCGGGCCAGCCGGAGCGCGCCTTCTGCTGCCGCCGCCGGTGCCGGCTGTGATTCTGGCCGGAGCCCCGCTGCCGGTGTGCGGTGCGAACAGCACGCCGTTGTAGGCGCCTCGAGGCGTGCCCTCCCGCCTGCAAAACACGGGCAAGTAGTTGGAACAGCTTCGCTAGACATCCCAAAACACCAGTTTCCCCCCAGTTTCCCGTCATGCCAGGAGCAGGGCTGATCAACATCGGAAATCTAGTAGTACGAAATTCCGCGGCTCGGAATTGCAGAGCTGAAGGAGCTCCCATTTACGCACCAGTCGCCAAACCAGCTGAGGTTGCCGGTCAGCGACGAGAACTCGTCCATGCTGTTATACTCTAGCATCGCGTCACCCGCCGCCGCGTGCGCCTCTTGCACTGAAGCCACCAGCTGCGCGCCTGCATTGTGATTGCACTGCGGTCGATAGGCCTTGGCCAATGCCTATGATTCGAATTGACAGCGCCCGCCGCCGCATCCTATCGTCGTTCCAGCGGCGCCACACGCCGCGCCCCCTTGCATTTTCGGACGCAGGCGTTTGGCAGCCAGATAGGCTGCTGTGACTGCCGCTCTGGTTCGACACACTCGCTGCTGTACTGAGCCATGCATGAGGTGCAGGAACTTCAGCTGAAAAAAATTCAAGGACGTGCCTGCCAGGCGCGCGCGCATCAGCCGCCGGTAAGCGTCCAGCCGCAGGTACAACGTGTTCCGCCTCCGGATGCCACACTGGTTACAGAGCACCTCGATTGAAACTCGAAAGAGGGAGGTGACGAGAACATCCATGTGCACAGAGATGGTGTACCCGCCAGGCGCGCGCGCATGAGCCGCCGGTAGGCGTCCGGCTGCAGGTAGGACAGGTCCTGCCGTGCCCAGTCGACGTCCACATCGTTGAGACGCACCGGCATCAGGTGCTCCCGGTAGAACTGCCCCCTCGACGACCCCTGCAGATCACATTGGCACGCTACTATCAGTGGCATGAGCTTTCAGAGGTTTGGTGCAGGTACTTTGATGGCAGCCAGGTGCGTCGCCGGCTGTGGGTGATCCAATTGGAAATGCACCTTCGTTTTTTTAATGTGCTCTGTCATCCAGGATGTTGGATCATCCAGCAGATAGCATGCAATGCTGCACCCAGTGCACGTCCATGCCGCCTGCTGCGCCACACCGGCAGGAGGCAATGCAGAATCTGATGCCGGATTGCCGGGGTGTCCTGCATCGACCAGCGGCAGCGGCGGTGCATGAGCGCCTGTGCACTCTTGTTGCCGTCTGCGGCGGTGCAGGAGCATTCACGCCGTCTTCCCATCGTCCGCGGCTGGCAAGTCCTGGAGGACAGCGCCCGCGCTCACCTGGGCGCCAAAGTTGAAGTTGCGGCAGACCTCTGGCTGGATGCACTGGCGGCCGCGCCGCACGTTGCGCATCCGCAGGAAGTCGTCCCAGACCCAGTAGCTGCCCGCCATGAAGCGCGTCCTGCAGTCAGGAGTATTTCAAATTGTGATTCACAACGAGAAACAACAGATACCAGCGCCCGCGCCGCACGTTGCGCATGCGCAGCAAGTCGTGCCACACCCAGTAGCTGTCCGCCATGAAGCGAATCCTGCATTTGAGACCTATCGTAGCTGACTCCGACAGTTCGTGGAGCTGATCCGACTTAGACATGGGCCCAGCACAGGAGGACTTGCCACGCTTAGCAGCTGTCCCCTACGCAAACACATGCTGTCGCGGAACATAAGTCAAACCCTGTTGACATTTGACATTCGAAGCAGATTGATCGTGATGCAGGAACCTCAGAAACATCTGACACTGCTGCACACCTTTGCCAACAGCACGCAGCATGTCGTGAAATCAACACATGTGAGCGCTGCACGTCTGGATGTCAGGGTGCGAGGGAGAGTGGATCGCTCTCACCTAACGCTGCTCCAGACCTCCGCTGACAGCATCCAGCCGAGGCCCGGGAAGAAGTCGGTGCGGCGCAGCGCCGCCGCGTCCCGCACGTTCCAGTGCTGCAGATGGCAAACGAGTATGGGTCATAACACAGCGAAGCACGTGCGTTGTCATGAAACATTCTCCACGAGGAGAATAGACCCCGTGTGGCGGGAGCGCTTTTAGTTTGCGCACGTTCCAGTGCTGCATATGACAAGATGGCATACATGAGATGCAGGCGTACGGCCAGTGGGTGTTCTTCTGCGCTTACTACGCACAGCAAAAGGACACAGATCCAAGGGCGCGGCGCGTCTGCCCTATATTTTTGAACATGAGGCAGCACAGCACGTGTGCTGGAAGTGTACCTGTCACTGTCAGTTTGTCATAGGCAATCGACAGAGGCGTACCTGGCCATTGTCGTTCCAGGAGCTGACGCAGTACAGGGTAGGGTCGGCGTCCAGCAGTGCGGCGCCGCGGGCGAATAACGGGAAAAAATCCACCGCCAGCTGCATGTCGTCCTGCGTACAATTGCACGATGATCTAATTGTCAGGGTTTGAGGCATCCAGCAGGGGTGCCCTGCAGGCAAACAACGAAAACAAACCTCTGTCGGCGGCATGTCGACCTGTAGGCGCAGGAACATGATCACTTGAAACATCTGCAGTACTGACTGTATAGGTGCATATTGAGATCCCGCCGCCCCTGTGGTGGGACACGCACAACAGTTGGTGCAGCGACAAGTGAATACAGGACCTTGTCAAGCTTAAGGACTATCACAAATGATTCGAATATTATTCCCGCTGACCGCGGTGGTGATAGCCTCTAAAACGTGGAAGCAGCCGGAGTGCAACAGGGAGCGGTAGATTGCGCCGATCAGCTCTCTCAGGGACGTGAACTCAAGGAAACAGAAGGAAGTTCTCGTGCACCACCAGGATGATGAGCTTGGGGAAGCGGACGCAGTCGAAGAACCGCGCACAGCAGGAAGCGGTGGTGCGCGCCGCTCATTTTTCTTAGGGTATCTTAGGGTATCAAATCGAAGAAAACACAACGTAAATCCTGCGCACCTCCAGGATGATGAGCTTGGGGAAGCGGAAGCAGTCGAAGAACTGAGACAGCAGGAAGCGGTAGTGCGCGCCGATCAGCTTGTGCGGGTTCTTCTCGTGCTTCCGGCGCGCCTCGCTGCCGCGGTGATTCAGGTACCTGCGCAGTGAAAGAAAGCAGCTCTACACATCTGTACATGAGCAGAGCGAGAGAGAGTGAGAGTGAGATAATTGTGACATGGCTGTGTGTCAGACGCACGTTGCAGACTGGAGAATTTATTGCTATGCAGCTGGCAGCTGCGACGTCAGGGTTCAGTGCAGAGCATCGTGTGACGACTCAGGGCTGCGGAAGTTGCAGATTGGATAAAGTTGCAGGTTCCATATGTTTGGTCAAGCGGCAGCGCAGGCGATTGGCTCAACTATTGCCGTGAGGCTCAAGAGGATGCAGCTCAGAATTGCGTGCAAGCCATGACATGAATTCGTGAAGACTCAAGACATCTGTTACGTGAACAGCCTGCGCACCTAATGCCATAGGGCTGAAGGCTGCGGGCCAGGGCTGCCACCTCTGCGTTGGTGCCGTCCTGCGCAATGTGCAGCGGGAAGCGCCGCCTGCCGGCAGCCAGACACGTCTGCATCAGTCGCGCGGTGTCAGGTGGACAGGCGGGACCCCAAGCCAAAGGTGCTGCCGCAGATAGTCAGCGCGATGGAAGGTGCCCATCACCGCTGTCGTCACAACGCCGCCTGCGACGCGCTGCCACGGGTTCTCATTACCCCAGACTTCTCCACCAGACCGCGGTCAAAGACGGGTTGATTCGCATCGAAGTGCCTACCTGTTGGCGGGGTTGCGCCCGTGCGCCGCCAGGACGCTGTCCAGATGCTGCCGAAGGTAGTCCGCCCGGTCGAAAGTTACCGTCACCACTGCCGCCACGACGCCGGCGGTGTCTGCCGCAGGACCGACACACTCCAGGCCGGGCATTGGCGCGGCCGGGGCGGCGGCCGTGGCGGGCCCGCTGTTTGCCGCCGACTCCGCCACCGGTGAACCTGCGGTGGCCAAGCGCCTTCGTGTCGATGGCGCTTCCGCAATGAGCAGACTGGGGAGTGCGACCTCTGCGGGTCCTGTGCTCATACAATCACCGGAATGCGGCACACTCGTGATTCGGGCTAACACAGCACAGCTGCACGGCAACAGCGCGGCTCACAACAGCCAACGAGTTCACGGCCGGCAACAAATCCATGCTGTGCGAGATGCCAGCTCAGAAGCCATGAGGCGAGCACAGCAGGAGTGAGCGGGCGCGCCTGGGCCCGGCAGCTGCGCCGCTGCCTGGTAGGCTGCAGCCCTGAGGCGCAGCGAATAGTCCAGGTGCTGCGCCGTGTTGGCCCGGTCCACTGCGCCACAGGTGAAGGGTCGATGACATGTCTCTGGCTATTGCCAGCTGCCGAGGTCCCCAGCAGGAAGCTGGACGTGGTAGGATAGCAGCAATGACAGTCGCATTCCAGGCTGCTCTGCAGTGCAGGGTAACCTCGATGTCCTGCTGGCAGAACCAGAGGCTTGGCACCCACACGGACTGTTATAGAGCACAGTGCGTCAGACTGCTCACGTTTCATGGCATCGACCTCCTCCCTGGCCTCCAGCAGCTGGCTGCGCAGGCGTGCCAGCTGGTCGCCTCCACGCGCCCTGTGGGCACGCCGCCCGGCGGAGGTTACATTCCCAGACGAATCCGCCGCAGGCACCGCCGCCGGTCCTTCGGCGTTCACGCCTCGGCTGCGGCTGAGCGCCACAATCTGCAGCGCACCCGGCCAGATTTTCGAGCAGTGCGCAGGCCGTGTTGTGCATCAGTGACCGCGGTGGCAGTTAGGTCGCTGCCAGCACCTCGAGCTGCCGCTGACGACGTTGCGCCGTATCGTGGACTCCCTGCGCTGACTGGGCGCATTTCCGGGCCGCCCGTGTCATCTGAGTACCGAAGCGGCGCTGAGAGCATTTTGTCAGCGGCACAGATGAGAATCTGGCAAGCTTGGCACGCAATGTGCGGTCACAGGCTAGAGCCCAAACAGTGGCGTGGAGTGCTGCTCGTGTGCAGCGGCGCATCGGCTCACCTGCCCATTAGCGCCGCCATTGCCAGCTGGCATGCCGGCGACTCGGGGGCTTCCATCCGGCGCGCGGCGCCCCGTCTGTGGCATGCACATGAAGAGTGAGGGGAAGTTCCAATCACATCGATGGGTTTAATTGCCGTTCAGTTGCCAGTACCATTTGCGCCATCCGTGCAGCGCTCAAGCATACGTCAGCGTGTGCGGCGCACCCGCAGCAATCGGACGGCAGCGACTGCGAAGAGGAGCAGCAGCACCAGCCGGAGGGCCAGGCGCAGGCCGCCGCCCCTGTGGCGCCCTGGCGCGTGCATCGCCTGGCAGCCGGCCGGCGGTGCATGTCAGGACCGCATGCTGTGCCGCTGGCGCAGCGAGATGATATTGGCTGTCTTCCAAAATGGGGCGCTTGCTAACACACCGATGCAGAGTGCCCGTGACGAGACCAGAACCGATGCGGAGCGGATCTTATGGCAGCGCGTGGATTAAAGTGTCGACGTGCACAGACAATCTGCACCCGGTGGCGAGATTCTGGCACACACAACAAGCACCTGTTGCGTAGCAGGAGTCCAGCTCACTTCTCGATGAGGCTTGGTAGTGGTCGTGGATCATTTGCAGAAAAGGGAATGTGGCTGAACTGCCGGGAGGTCGACAGCTTACGTAAGGATGACCTACACTTCAGAGCCGACAATTGTGCTGCAGTACTGTGAACCAGCCGCTGTCAGCAGGTGCTGAAAGTGCGTGGTGACGGCGGCAAACGCAGCACGTGCGCCCCTGTGAATCTGCTGCGCCAGCATGGCACGCCTCGTGTGCGCTTCCGCCCTGCCGACTTCATTGCAGCACCCGGTCCAGCAGCTTTGCGGTGGCTCTTCGGTCCACTGCAGAATATGACGACATAAAAATTCTCAGACCTGTTGACATCACAAAGCATCCGTCTGTGCTTGATGATCAGCAACCCCACAAAGCGCACAACACAGACGTGCACAGCGCAACACACCAGTGCAAAAAGCGCCTGGCGACACCCACCTTCCAACGTATCCACCCTGCTGCTGAGATCCATTACGAGAACCTCTAGCCGTGAGACCTGCTCCTCTAGCCCCGCAGCTGATTGGCTGCCTGCGTTGGGGCTGTCCGCCGCCGCATGCCGTGCTGCCACCGCTGGCTCAGACATCTGCGCTGCGACCACGCATGTCAGCTGTGGGCGAGTGGAGTAGACACTCCCTAATGTCGAGCTTCTCAGCACTTCAGCCTCTGAACTTGTTCAAGACATCGCAGAGGCATGGCCGCAGCGGCGCCACCGGCGGCGGGTCCACACCTTACTATGCACCGACTGCAGGTCGTTGGCTGTCAGGCGCGGTCCGAGGTCTCTGTTCGGCTTTGGAAGCACAGCCTGCGGTGCAGGCGCGGGGATTTCAACCTGCATGCTGCCTTGGGTCGTAATGCTGGACCTCCATGCCAGGAATAAGGTGCGCGCTGTCCCACATTGCGGAGATGCCGAAGCTTACCTGGAACGCCATGACCAGTGCCAGGCAGACGACTAGCATGCCGCCCGCCTTCAGCAGCTCCCCGCGAGCAAAGCTCGTCCGGCTGTTGGGCGGCGAGGGCGCAAAAGCCATCTGGCCGGCGCAGCGCGGGCGTCGCTGCGGTTATAACTGCTGCTGGCAGCGGCTGAAGGAAGGTGAAACCGGCTCCTGCGATCTTGTTACAAACGCGGCTCAGCTTTCAGGTGTCTCTAGCCAGCACGGCGCGATGCTGCAGGGCTGCACCTCCGTTTTCAAACGGCAGGATGCAAAGTTTGTAATGCGCCCGAACTACAATGGCGCAGCGTGCAAGGAATTGCAATAGCTGCCAGCAAGCTAGAAGGTTTGATGGGGCGGCGCATGAAGTCAATTGGAAATCTTGTTCGTCGCAACTACATTGCCGCGAAGCTCTCCTACTCAGCTCAGCCCGTACAATCGTGGCTGTACAGAGATCCCTCACCCTGTGAGGACTTGGACGCCTCCCGGTGAATCCGACTATCGCGAGTGCGCAGACATACCGCTCCAGCAGGAGTTTCTGGTGCACATTTGCACGGCCCGATGCCCAGCCATGATCATGGTTTGGGCACCTGCACGTCGTCCCACAGCCCGACTGCTGCAGGTGCAGACATTTCCTCTCGAATCGGCCTCGACTGTAATTCAGAAGTGCGAATGGTTTATTTTAGACAGATTTTCTTGAGGGATGTGATCCGACTCAGCCCAGTTCTGCCAGGTAAATTCATCAGCGTAATAATTCTTGAAACAAGCTCTTGTCGCTGGAGCAGTGCCGCAGATCCCACGGATCCGAAGTGCGCGTTATTACGGCCTCTCCAACCTCCGTTGCATGTGAAGCCGAAGCCTTGTCGTCAGGACACGCCGCGAAAGCGACCACGCCCATGGCTGAACCCAAGCCTGGCAGACATGTGCTCCGCAACCATGCCAGTCACAAAGATCGCCCTTGTCATATTCAATCCAGCCAAACTCAACGTAAAAATGCACAGGATCCAGCGGTGGCATCTTCGTGGCTATAGTGGCAGCCTCCGGCGGTGGCTGCAGCGGCGCTGGCGGCAAAATGCCTTCGGATGCTGCCATTAGAAAGCAGGTGCAGTCCACAGCGTTGGTTTTTAGGGCTTACCCACATGTGTGGCCCTTGCAAGCTGCCGACTCTGGGCCGGGTGGTGCTTGATGTCTCTGGTTTTTTTTCCAACCCCGTGCGGAAGGGCTCCCTTCTGAAAAAGGCAAAAAAAAACAGGAGGGCCCTCGGCGCTCACACCGCCTCGGGAAATTTTAAAACAAGAAAGAACAAAGGAGGCCAGTGACACCGGAGAGGTTGCCAATTTTGCTTTTTCAAACCAGCGCCACGGGCCTCCTTTGTTCTTGTATTTTTGCAACAGTGCGGAACAATGCGGCTCCCTCGTGTTTACGGTGCAAAACTGGGTGGCGCCTAGACGTTCAAGAATGCAGAGGAGGGCCATCTGCTGCACGTATATAAACCAAGCGTTCAGAGCGCCCAAACCGGTGCTGACGGCGGCGGCAGACCTGGCTGAGGCCCTGCATGGAGCGCTCGAGGCAGACACCAGCACTCTGGAGATTTGCCGCTGCGCCGGCGCTGCTGCAGGCGAAAGCCATCCTTTTCCCGCAGATGCGAGAGTCCTGCTGGCGGCGAGCCTACGCAATGCCCTCGTAGCAGCTGACTGCATGGCAAGGGCGCGGCCAGAGGCTGCCGGGCCGCTGCGACGGCTGTTGGCGCGCTGCCTTTTATGCGTGGCAGTGGGTGCTGCTACAAGTGCCAGCAGACAGGGTGAGCGCCTCAACTGCTCTGCATGACCATCGCTTCGTTGTGCTGCATGATCAGTTGTTGCGCCACATGGTCAGGCAGAAGAGTCCTGACGGCCATGCAGCATTGCAATTTCGACCGCACGATTTGAAAAGCGCATTTTGACTTCACACAACTATGACTCTACCACTCGTGCATTCTGAGCTGCGGGATCAGACATGTGGATGTCCTACTGCAGGACACTTGGAGTTCTGGCTGCCCATGCTGCTGGACACCACCTGCATCGCCGTGAAGGCGCTGCTAGTGGTGTCGCAGCGCCTTCCCGGCGACGCGCAGAACTGGTAGTGCTGTTTGCCACGCTACAGCCCACCGCGGCGGCGAGCGGCAGCCCGCTGCCGGAGGCCGCGCCCCGGCTGCTGCTCGCAGCCCAGCTGCTGGCAGCTGTGACTCAAGGCTTGTTGGAGGAGCTAGGTTCCAGAGGCGCTGGCAGCGGCGCCAGCGCTGGCAGCGGCGCCAGCGCTGGCGGCAGCACTGCAGCGGTGTGAGACCTGGCTGGCGCCATGCGCTGCCGATGTGGCAGCACACCTTGCCGGAATCCGGACGGCCAGTCGCGTGTTTAGGGTTTGGCAAGGGGGAACCCGCAGCAGGAGAGAAGAACCAAGAAACTTCAGGGGTCCGCGTCCGCCGTCAGCGCTGGACCAGGCTTAGCAGACACGGCGTCAGCGCCCACTGTAGAGTGTCAGGGAATGCTGTATGTGGGTGAGGCGCAGCAGCGACGGTGGCAACGCACCAGTCAGGCGCAGATGATCAGCGGGCCAGCGGCGCACACACTATAGGCGAGCAGGCTGCCATTGCAGCGCAGGCCCTGGCCTGGCTGCTGGGGACTGCCCTGATCAGCCGCTTGGGCGGCTTCAGCACGGGCGTCGCCGCTTTAGCGCATTGCTGCCCTCTTCGAGGCGCTGGACGTTCTTGAGCAGGCGCATCCAGCGGCTGCCCGGCCAAAGCTGCGCCCTCGCGGCCGCGCTGGCTTCCAGGAGCGCGGCCAGAGATGCGAGCGCGTCCTGTCGAAACTCAGACAGCGACTGCAGCGCATCGCCCCTCTCGAAGCTGTGTTCCAGCGCGGCGGCCAGAGATTCCGCCGCGCCGTCGTCAGCGATGCGGTGTTAGACCGAGGCGCCGGCCGCCAGCGCGCCGCCCATCATGGTTTCTGCGCCCAAGTGCAGGAAGGCCGCTCTCTGCACCATAACGCTGCCAGAGGCGCCCGCCAGGGCCTTCGCCGCGGGCCTGCCCGAGTTTGTTGGGCGGCCTCCAGCCTGTGCTGCAGTACGCCGGCGTTGAGAATCGCGGCGGCGGCGCGGCAGCACTGTATGCAGAACGCGGCAGAAAGAGCTGAAGCGGCACAGTTCCTGGCCCGGCCCCGCGGCTGCAACAGAAGAGCTTTTGCAGCCCTGTACAGTGCCACAGCCGTCAAGAGTGCCCGACCGCTGCTCGGCTGCGAAAGCGCCAGCGTCGACCCACCGCCGCGCCAGCGCGTGGGTGAACATGATTGCTGCGGTCATGGCTCGCCATGCCCGGCGGCAGCTGGAGCCGCGGCAGCGGCGCCAGCAGATCCAGCGGCGGCGGACGGTGGCAGGCCAAAAGCAGCGTGTCAGGGGCCGGCTGCGCCACCGCAGTCGGCAGCGGCGCCGGAGGCGGCTAAACCGCCGGAGGCGGCTAAACCGCCGGCAGCAGATTGGCGCGGTGCTGCAGCGGCGGCAAGTGCGGGTGCTACGGACAGCGTTTCCGGGACGGATCGAACGCTGCCAGCAGACGGAGAGGCTCAGCAGCCGCAGGCAAGCTCGCGCCCTGTTGTGTGTCGATGCAATGGCAGTGTCATCATGATGGCGCAAACCAGAGTGATTTGATTTGGCCATCTTTCCGGCAGCTCTGGTTTGCCATGTGACAACAAAGTGTGACTTCAACTTTATCACTTCGCCAGCCGTGGTGTACCTATAACTTTAAAACGCTGCACCTCGGTACGGGTTCTTGGAAACCTCGTACGATTATGGTGAGCTGGCAGGGCTGACTCAGCCGTCGTCTTCACGACACGACGACACTGCAGTAGTTTTGTAGTTGCAGATTGTGACTTTGAACAGCTCCAGCAGGCTGTCGAGTCTCAAGGAAGCAAAATGATGCATAAGTCAATGTGTGACCTCTGCGGCCCCACCGGGGCCAGGACTGGCGCGGCGGCGCCCGGCCGTATCGCCACACGGCCGCGAGCCACTCGAACGCCAGCTCCCGCGCCAGCTGGCACGGCCCCACGCCCTGGTGCGACAGCGGCGCCCCCGTCATAAATGTAATGCATTGCTAAACATGTACCTGTCGCTATTTGAATCATTGAGCAGAGATCTGCAAGACTTCCAGCGGCACGCCGTGCCCAGCCGCCAGCGACGATGGTGTAGCCGTCGGCGCACACCACTGGGTCATCCAGCTGCTGCTGCGCAACACAATTCAACGGGTTGCGCAACAGCACTTCAATGAGTCTACGTAAGTTGCAAACACAAAAGAAATGGAGAGGGCTGACCTAACCGCACGCGCAGCCGTCGGCGCGCACCACCAATCCTTCCAGCAGCTCCTGAGTAACAGCATTTCAATACATGCCCACAATGAGATTTCAAGTACTGCAGAAATGGAGAGGGTTGTCCTAAGGACCGCACGCGCCGAGTCTAGCAGCTCCTGAATCGTGCACCGACGGAGCGACAGGGTATCGTGTGGACAAAAGTGCAGTGTGGGCGAGGGTGTAGAGCATGCGTGCATCTGATGCTGTGGACATACTGTAGCAGGTCACCTCCATCCGCGCACCCCACGATCCCGATTGGGCACCACAGCCGCATCGAAACAGGATGACCAGATGCGCCCTGGATATAAGCATGTGTTCCTCGAGGTGCCGAGTGCATCGGCAATGCCGGGGGCACACGCCTCATGTTGCCATGATGGTGTCTCTGATTCTCTGCCCGACAGGGTCGGGAAGCAACAACCCACCTCGACCTGTCTGGCGCCATAGGTGCTGGTGCAGGTGCCGCGGTCGAAACTTTCTGCCGCGAAGTCGACGCCGCTAGCATTGACTGTGACAAAAATTGACAATGCGACAGTAAGAATCCGCGCGCGTTGAGCGAATTACACTTCTCAATTCTGAGGATGAAACACTCGCCGATGAGATGGGGCAGCAAAGGTCGCCAGGCGCATCCTCTGGCTGCTGCTGCTGCTGCGGCGGCTGTGGCGGCGGCAGCTGCAGCAGCGTGGGTGGCGGCGGCTGCAGCGGCTGCTGCGGCGGCGACGGCACCGGCAGTGCTGGCGGCTCCCGCGACGGGTGCAGCGATGGGTGCTGCAGTGTCTCAGTATGGTCAGCTGCGTCAGACGCGGCGTCAGCCAGAAGCTGCGACCTCCGCTGCTCTGGGAGGGCTGTTTAACGCCTCAGCCGCCTGCACGATGGGCCGAGCTGTGCCGCTGCCGCCGCCGCTCCTGCTGTTGCTGCTTGCTATGGCCGCCCTCGCTGCCAGCTGGCGGCTTGGCAGTGCTGCGCCGCTGCGCCGCTTCTGCAGCTGCCTGCTGCTTCCTGCTGCCGCTGCGGTCCCTGACTGTCTGGGCACCGCCGCCGCGCTGCTGGCGCAGCCGCCCGGATTTTGTCTGGGCTGCCTGCGCCTCCTCCTGCACGTGGGCAATGGGACTGTGGCTAGACGCAAGGTTGCCATGCAGCACTAATGAGTGGAAAATCGATTCCGCAGCACCAAGCTCACTCTCTGGGCGAGGCGCCCCACTCAAGAACAGCGCGAGATGCTACCATCCTCCATTTTCAAGCACAACTTGGCCGCACAGAAACGTCTTTCGACAAGGATTTGCAGCTCACCAGCAACACGACCATCGCAGCGTCCGCGATCGTCCCGGGACACCGCCAGCTCGCTGATGACGTCAATGTGCGCCACCGCCTCGGCGGCGATTGAGGCCGCCAGCGCCGGCAGCCACCCCTGGCCGTGATGCCCGCTCGCCGCCAGTGCCTCTTGCCGCCGGCCGCCACCCTGGCTCGCTCTCCTTGCCGGCCTGCCGGTTGCAGAGGGCGCTGCCCCACATCAGCGCGCTCGCCAGCCGCCGCAGCAGCGTCAAGATCCAGCTGAGGAGGAAGTCGACGGCCTCCGCCGACGGCCCGGTGGCGGCGCACAGCTGGTGCACAGCCGCATTAGCAGCCAGGAACTCCTCAGCGGCGCCGGGGCCGGGCGGCGGCGCCCTGGCGCGGAAGACATCTCACGCCTGCTCAATCCTGACAGGAGCAGGACCCTGGCGACGCCCCGCGTCGCCAGCCGCTGCGCGCGCCGGCTTTGGGGCGAGACCCGCACGGCGCTTGCACGCCGGACAGCCAGCAAGCCAGCTTGCTGGCGTGCCCGGCGGCCTCTGCAACCAGGGCGCTGTTGCCGCCGTTGGGCCCTGCCAGTTGCTGGGCGCCGACGGCGAGTGGAGCGCGGTCGTGGCGGCTCCGGGCAGCGCGGAATCGACGGCCGCCAGCATGCCGCGGCGGCCCAGCGCAGCCGCCAGGCTTTCGAGTAGGCCGGTCATCTTCGCGGCCGCATCCCAGGCGGCGGGCGCCAGAGGCGCGGTCGCGCCATCCGAGAAGCAGATGATCCCCGCCGCAGCGGCCGCCGCGAGCTGCAAGCGCTCAGCGTGCAGCTGGCCAGCCAGCAGCAGCAGCAGAGTGTAGAGCATACTTGCTGTCTCTGTGTCGATTGTGGCTGCATCGTAGCCAGCCTCAACGGCGGCGGCAACGCAGGTAGCGCCTGGCGGCAGCCTGCACAGTCACCAGGACAGGGTTTCTTGAAGCGCAGCGGTTGCCGGCAAGACGCAGCTGCCATGATCAGCCAGGCACAGGCACGCAGGCTGCTGCCTCCAACATCATGTCGAACCCCTAAGGTTTTGTCACGTCCACGAGCTGCTGCACAATCGTGTCCCAGTTGTGAGGGTAGAGCACTGCCGCTGCGAGCACACGCTTCAGTTCGGCGTCCAGTGGCGCCTCGTACGGCCGCCAGTCAGACGCCATGCCGTTGCGCAACACAATTAGGCTGATGGGCAGTTGCGCAACAGCTCTTAGCTGCAGTCCGTGCAGGCCAGGGGTCGCTAGCTTCTGCTACTCTTGTGAAATGATGTGTGCCAGGCGCCAAATGATAGCAGGGCAGGGCGAGCGCCAGGTGCAGTCGCGCACAGTGACATTCATGACTCCAGCAGATGCTCCAGATGGCAGCAAAACAAGGAATGTGGCTGCACTCCTCAAGGCTGATCAGCCATAGGCCAGCCTGGCATGACCTGTCGCGCTTTTTGTGGAACAGCTTGCCCAGCAGTGCAGATGTCAATTTTTCTGTTGTTGCTTGACCGCTGGAGGTGTCCACTGGCTCTGTGATTCGCAAGCGCTGCGCAGGCCGTAGTTTTTTCAAAAGCCTTCGACTCTTGAAGTGGTGAAGTTCGAGTCAATCCCGTACAGTCGTGCAAGCATCCAGCCACACAATCTCACGCCATAGCTCATTGTCACTGCTTCTGAGAACTCGTTGGGGGGCGCATCACCGCAGCTAGGGTGGCTGTGCCTTCACTTGCAGCAAGCTGTGTACCGGCACGTTTGAACAGGGGGCATGCGATCGGTCTTCACAGCTTGACCCGACCAGTGACCCAGTTCTGGCGTATCCTATGCGCCCACAGCACCGCAGCCAGCCGCTGGGCTCGCCACAATGTTTCCGACAGGGGCGCATCGGCTGCCACACAGCTGCTCGCTGGTAGCGTCCAGACAGGCACCTGCTGCAGCCCGGTGCACCGTACAATGGAGCAGCAGCTGCGACCAGGCACCTGCCCTCATCCGTTCCAGCTGCCATGAACGGCGACGGCAGCGACAGCGGCAGCGGCGACAGCAGCACTAGCGCCACCAGCAACAATGGCAGCAGGCATGCCACGGGTGGCATCCGGCGTGGCGGTGCCGGCCAAGGCGCAGGCGGTGCACGGGGCGGCGCCAGCCGCGCTGGTGGTGCTGACATTTTCCCGGAGGACCGCCACCGGCTGCTGCCGGAGCCCGAGCCGGCGATCCTGCGGCTGCTGTCGCGCCTCAAGCCGCAGGAGCGCAAGGAGAGCGGCGGCGGCGGCGGCGACGGCGGTGGCAGCAACACGGCAGCTGGGAATGGCGGCCCCGCCGACCATGTGGTGGTCCCCATCCTGCCAGCACGCGGCCGGCGGGCGACGTTCCAGAGCGTCGCCAGCGGCGGCGGCGGCGGCAGCGGCAGCGGCAGTGGCTTCGGCGTGGGGGCTCAGTCGCCGGAGGACAGCATGAGCCCGACGGAACGCGGCCACGTGGCGGAAGCACTGCGGGAGCACCACGCAGCATCCAGTGAGAGCTTGAGCGCAAAATTTTACTCATTCCAGCACTTTCGAATGTCAAATGTCAGTCTGACAAGTGCTGCCATGAGCGGAGGCGCAGCAGCAGCACCGGCCGTGTCCAGTCAATTACTTCGGAAAGCGATTTACCATTGCCGCCTTTCTGAAAGCCAAGACCATTATGCCTGCCTTCCGCAGCCGGCGCCGTTGCTCGGCGACAAACACGAGGCGCGGTTCAAGCCAGGCTTTGAGTTTGGGGAGAAAGACCTGATTCGCTGAAGTCCTCCATCTTCCTGTATGCCGAACCCCAAAAGCACCGGGCCCGGCGGCGCAAGTCGGTGGGCTCGGAGGAAGGCGACGAGTCAAATCTGGGCAACATGTGCGTGACCTCGTGCTGAAGTTCTGCCTCGTCTCGCACAGTGCCCCACCAGCACCGCAGCCAGCGGCGCGGCTCGACAGTATCGCAGCCAGACGAGGTGTGGCTCATATTGGGCCTTGAGCTAGGCGAGCCGACCTGACCTTTCACTGAGGACTTCTGCTGACAACCCCATTTCCATCCCCGCACAGTGTTGCATAAGCACCACCGCGTCCGCAGCCGGCTGCGCAGCTCTGCGGGGGCGCAGGAAGACGAGGAGCGCTTCAACGAGGCGATTGACGCACAGGCGGAGCGTGGCAACATCCTCGACATGGGTGAGAATGGAAATCTAGCGACATGCTGCCAGCAGAGCTGCAGTAAGATGAGGAAGGCTCTACACGCTCAGCAACTGCTGCGGCATGCACCATGACCTGGCAGATCACTGGCGGAGTCAGCTTGTCCCTCGTCCTGCAGCGTGCTGCTGACCATGCAATGCTTGACGCATGCAGACATTGACGGCATGCCGTCCGTAAGCTCTGCCGGCGGCGGCGGCGGTGGCGCCAGGGGCGGCGGCAAGAGCGGCGGCGCCGCCGCCAGCGGCCGCGGCAAGAAGGCAAAGCGCTCCAGCAGCGGCGAGTCGTCGGCGCCGGCCGGCCTGGACAAAGTAAAGCTGGAGGAGTGGAGCGAGCAGCACATCTCAGGTGGGCATCATATCTCGTGAAGGGCAGCCGGTCACATCTGACCATGACGCATGTCATCATGAAAGAGCAATCCGGGGCAGCCGAACAGGTCAAGCTGGAGGAGTGGAGCCAGCAGCACATCTAGGGTAGGGTCTATGCAACCTGATCTGTATTGCCTTATTGCGCCGCGCCTGTAGTGCCAATTGCGGTGCCCAGGCTGGACAAGGTCAAGCTGGAGGAGTGCAGCCGACAGCACATGTCGGAGTGGCTTGTGCGCGCGGGAGGCGACCGTGAGCCGCGAGGCGTGGTGCGCCTACGCCAGCCTGGATGATCGCTTCACTCGCCACACAAAACGGCACCACAACTCCGTTTTCGGTTTCCTGCAGAGCTGTACAAGGCGAGCTTGGCGCGGGAGGTGACGGTGAGCCGCGAAGTCTGGAGTGCATACACCAGCCCGGAGCGGCAGAAGCGGCGGCGCGAGCGCGGGCTGCCACCCAGCGTCGTCATCGGCACCGTCACGCAGAAGATCACGCCCTTTCGCGCGCTGCATCGCGACAGGTGTGCGCATGTCTGCATGTGGCATACCATGTAGGCGGGCACCAGCCGCTGGCGCCGCTGGCTGGAGTAGCTCCTAATCACGAATATAGTTTCTAATCATTGTACAACATCGGAATACATGTTTGCACGCAGGCACCACATGCGCCGGCAGGCCAAGGCGGCGAGTACCAGCTGCCGGCGCCACTGGCTGAGGGAGCTGCCGACCAGACACCACCCCGCTTGTTACTTTTTTGTGAGGTTCCAACTGCCCTGCCGCAGGCACCACACGCACCGGCAGGCAAAGGCGGCGAGCAGCAGCCGCTGGCGCCGCTGGCTGGAGCAGCTGCCGATGATGTATCCCACCGCGCTCACGCCCATCCTCATCGGCCTGATCGTCGGCATCATGGTGCGCCTTCTGGTGTGATTGACGGGCTTTGACACGGTTTGACAGTCCAAGTGAATTGAGACATCGTGCGCTTGAGCGCTGCCGACTGTCTTGACGACGGCTTTGGATGCAAGACTGCGCAGGCGTGCTGAATCTGTCTGCTGGAGAAGGACTGAGCTGGCTGGACAAGGAAATCTGTACTGAATTCAATTTCCCTTGCTGCGCACGCAGGACTGCACCTACTCGGCGTTCTTCATTCCGGTGACGACCGTCTTCAACATCCCGCTGACCAGCTGGACCTGGGTCACCATCACCGACCTGGTGGCAGGTGATAGTCTCAAAGTTCCGAGAGCAATCCCCCTCCAGCACGGCCGCCCGCTGCGTGCCCAGCTTGTGATTCTCTGCTCACAACCGCTGCTGTTTATACTTCGACCGTTGGTCAGATCTCGGGCACCCTGCCAGGGGGCCAGTCGCTACAGCAGTACCTTCCGTCGCAGCATCTTGCCGCTGTTGCTGTATCGTGCTTTGCTCCTTCAGCAGCATGCCCTCGCTCCAAGCTCATTGACACCGGCCCCATGCTGCCGCAGCCATCATATTCACCACGGACATAGTGTCGACCTTCTGCACCGGGCTGGTCATCGTCAACAGCCTGCGGCAGGCGGTGGTCATGGACCGCAAGATGGTCGCGGTGCGATCCCTGATGCCTCCATGATCCAGCTATGGTAGACACTGAAACTCTATGCTACCTTTGTGCGCGCTCCATCTCCAGCGCCTCGCCAGCACAGCTCCGCATGTGCTTCCTGGCGCATGATAGGACATCTGCAAACGTGTGAAGGACTCCGAGAGTTGTTGGCTGCCATGCATAAGCCACCAACTGCTGCATCGGCCACTAACTGCTGTATACCCTTATCTAATTTGTGTAACGCCGCCGTTTCACGCAGGTGCACTACATCATCAGGAGCACCTTCGTCATCGACCTGCTGGCCACCGCGCCGCTGTGGGTGGAGGTGCGGCTCTAGGGTCTTGTTGTGCGGCCGGCCCCTTTGTTGTGTAGGGTTCATGTGCGGCTGCCTGCCCCTTGCACGCCGCGGATGCATTCAAACGAAAGTGTCTGCTGTGTGGCACCAGTGCCGCCGCCCTGCAGTTCCGCAACTGACAGCTCGGAGATGGCTGCCTGGGCGGTATCCAAGCCCTTATTATGCATGAGGAAGCCGCCCAGTGCGGCTGTTGATAGAAGATTGCGTATGCCGCCACCCTGTAGAGCAAGTACCCACTGCGGTAGTGAAGCTCTGATGAGTGACAAACGCCCCGCAATCCCCAGAACTTTGACCTACCCATGCGGCGAGCGCGTTGGTCGTCGAGGGTCGGCGCTTGCGGCCAGCGCGCCTCCCTCACCACTGATAGGGCTCTGGTCTATTACCAAAGCTACATGAGCCTTGAGTCGTATTGCATGGTTGTGCGCAGGCGGTTGTGGCTGGCGCCTGCGACCAGCTTGCCTGCAACAGAAGTGGGAAGCTGGTGGCGTCTGACTGGAAATGAAAACAAGAACCGCTTCACATGCCGTGCGCAGGTCATTGTCGCCATGCCTACGGCCAGCGCTCCTCCACAAATCCCCGCGATCAAGAAGTGACAACATCTTCTAAATAATCAATTCAATTGATGAGTGCCTTTGCTGTGCAGGTCATTGTGGTCGGCGCCTACGGCCAGCGCGCCTCCCAGAACGTGCTTGACGTGCTCAATGTGCTGCGCTGCTTCCGGCTGCTGCGCCTCCTCCGCGTCGCCCGGGTGTGTGTGGCTGCTTTTTTTGTTTCCGTTCTGCTGTAGCATGTGTGAACGAAGTAGTGGACAGCGGCGTGCTTGACGTGCTGCGCTGCCTCCCGACGCGGTACCGCTGCGTACTGGGCTACTTTTGATGTGCTAACATTGCCGCTCGACACTACAATGTACACCAAACTGATAGCACAACCCTTCTTGTACTGCAGGCGGCCATCAGGCAGTCGTTCATGCCGACGGCGGTGCGATGGCTCCCCCACGGGCTGGGCTACTTCTGCAACCTGGCCTTCACCGCCGCGCTGTTCATCAACATCCTGGGCTGCATCTGGTACTACACCGCACGAGTCGAGGGCATCCGCCCGGGGCACACCTGGCTCGCCATCGTGGGTGCGCCCCAGGCTGGAGACACAGCATTCATCAACACCGTTCATCAACACCATTCATCAATATCACTCATCAAGTTCCGTGGGCGCATGTGGTACCACACCGCTTTTCGTTGAAGGCATCCCTCGGGGCACACCTGGCTTGCCATCGTGGGTACGAGAGCCCTGAAACCAGGTCACCGTGCTACCTGCCCATTCGGACTCCTTTGGACAACATAGGCTTTGCGTTCATTTGCCGCAGGCAGCAGCGGCGGACACCCGGCAGAGGCGTCCCACGCCGGCACCTTCCATCACTGACATTCACTTGTCAGTGTCTGCTGTGCGCTCGGAAGATGGAGCTCGAGCAATCGTTAGCGTTGAGCTTCGACCGTTGCTTTGGTGCAGGTTGCAGCAGGGAGGACCCGACGCAGGCGCGTCCACGCTGGCGCAGCTCAATGCAGCTGACTGCTGGTTTCCAATCCGACTGGTTCAACGACATGCTGTCATTGCTCTGCTGCAGGCGGCAACAGCGAGGACCTGACGGAGGCGTCCCAGGTGACGCAGTTCATCGCGGCCATCTACTGGGCCACCACCACCATCACCACCATCGGCTACGGCGACATCACACCAACGAGCACCGCGGAGCGCGTTGTCGCCATGATCGTCATGCTTCTGGGTGGGTGCTATACTGCAGTCCACGCTCAACTATTACGAGTCTGAATTGATGACATAGTGCCGAAGCGCACTGCGACACGCGTCGTCGCCGTGATCATCGCGCAACCGATTGCCAAATCTCACGACCTGCAGGCGCTGTGCAGGGTGTAAAGCGAAACAAGCGACGCATGTGGGAGTTTGGCCGGCCAGTGCCAAGCGAAAGCGGCCATCGATGTGTAGAGCGGCGTTCCAAATGCTGCCTTGCATTGCACAGGCGTACTGTTCATCGGCTTCCTGATCGGCGCTGTTGGCGAGTTCCTCGAGGTGCGGCGGCCAGTGCATAGACACAGCCTTCTGTCTTCTGGAGTATCCATTTGATGGATTCTAGTCACTGTATGTCCTGTGGTCCAGTGTGCACTGGGCAGAGAGGCTTGCTGCATTGCTGCTCACGTGCACGGCAGCACGGTGCGATGCCTGCTGTTCGCAGTGCACGGCAGCAGGAGAGGCTGCAGCGAGCGGCGTTTTAATTCTTTTTTTCATGCGCCCAGCACGCCAGCGCCAACGCGCAGCGGGGGCGGCTGTTTCGCGCCAAGATGGAGGGCGTCGACAGGTGCGCCCTGAGGCTCTGTCTGATGAAAAACCCAAAGCTTGAGAGTCCTAGTGCGGCAGGGGAGTGGGATCTGCCGCCGCTCCTGTGGGGCTCGGCTGCGCATGCGCGGGACGCGGCTCATGCTCTTGTGTGCACTGCCGACATCTCCACACAACCTGCACATGGATAGCTGGGCTACGTTCTGAAAGCCGTCTTTCTCATGGCCTGTCGACAACTCATCGACACATCAGATATCCCCACCCATGCTGCATTGCCGCTTGCTCAGCTCCTACCGTGTTTCCGACGAAGGACGAAGGGCGGCCCATAGTTCACCCACACCACAGACTGTGCAGTGTAGGTTCATCAGGTCCACCTCGACGAACCCTCAATATGCTGCGCAGGTGGATGGAGGCACGCAACCTGCCGCGGCACATGCGCGCGGAGATCACCGCCTACTACTCCGACATCTGGACGCGCCACACCGGTGCGGGGCGCAGAAACGTGACACCCCTAGAATGCACATCCGCAGAGCGCCGACATGCGAGCTATGCACATCCTTCCACCAGAGCAGCATTGGCGCACATGCTCACCCATTGCCCTCTTCTCAGCGGCAGTGCGGCTCATCATATGGTTGCAGTGGGCGCGCTGTCAGCAGAATGTGAACGAAGGTGCAAGATGAACAATCCTATTCTCGCTGCAGCGTACCACGACAACGACTTCTTCGGCGACCTGCCGGCGGCGCTGCGCGGCAAAGTGGCACGCTACCGCACCCGCCCCTGCGTCGCCAACTCCGAGCTCGGCCAGGTGCCTTTGCCAAGAATGGCCGCCTTTGGCTTTCCAATGGGAGACCGGCAAGTGTTGTGCCCCTCAGATGATCTGGCACAAAGGTGATCTGAAATAGACCAAGGCGCTGCACGGCAAAGTGGCCCGCTGCCGCACCCGCCCCTGCGTCGCCAGAGGTGGGCAAGGTGCGTGCCCTTCAAAAAAGAAGTCTCTCAATTTCGACCTGCCGGCGGCACTGCATGGCGAGTGGCACGCTGCCGCACCCGCTCCAGCGTTGCCAATCCGACTTGGGTCAGGTGTGTGGGTTGCCAATGCTGTAGGTCTTTGAGTGCTAGACTGCCAGCCACCGCGAGGTGGCAGCAGAAACCTGCGGCGAAAGCGTCTCGTGGTTTTGATCTTGCCGGCTGGCTGCGCTGCTGCCTGATAGGCTCCGGGCGGAATGCAGCGTCAGCATCGAGAACAAGCACAATCCACTGTCAACACCCTGACCAGAGCAGAACAGCGTGAATGACTGCAGGCGCTGGGGCCGCGAGCGCTGCTGGTGCTGTCCACAGTCATCCTGCCGGATGCGCTGCAGCCGGGGCACGACCTGTGCCAGCAGGGCGCGCCCGCCGACAGAATATGGTTCCTCACCGAAGGTACGCCCGCCTTCCGTCTCTGGAATCTGCACTGACATACGATCTTTGAGCGCGCCAGCAGGGTTTAGGGTACGACGGGATCTGGTTCCTCACCGAAGACACGATCCGTATAGCATGTTGATCTTGAACTTTATTCTTCTTCGCGTGGTCGTGGCTGTCTTGCAGGGTGCGTCCGACATACAACAACAATCGCCGTGAGCCATCCTCTCGTTATATGCCTGCTGCGGGCTGCGTGTTGGGCATTGCGCACAGGGCGCAGCATGGCGCGCATCACCGCGCCGATAGACCGTGGAAAATCAATTTGCCGATCTCACTCGAGCGCTGCAGGCAGCGTGCTGGCCATCGCGCACGGGCGCAGCATGGCGCGCATCACCGCGCCGGCGGTCCTCGGCGAGTCCGCGCTGCTGGCGGCGCTGTCGGGCACGCCTGCGAAGCGGCCGCTCACCTACAGGTGCGCAGGAAGCAGGCGCCCAGCAGCTCGTTCACAAGGCTTCAAGCGCATCGAGAAACGTTCGGACGGCAGGCAGGCAGGCAGGCAACTTAGGGTCTTACTCATGTTGAGATACCCCTGGGCAGGGCTACTGAGAGCCCAGGCACGCACTTCTGACGACGCATGCGTTCCAAAAGGAAAGCACTCGTGGCAGCTGTCTGGCCTCGTCACAGCGAGTGGCTGCTGGCCAGAATGCAGCGTCTGTACTTTGCTGCCTGAAAGTTCGGATGGCGCCGCGTTCGCCAGGCAGACGCTGGCTAAAGAAGAATGCGACAATTCCTACTTTAACAGCACCAGATGCAGGATGCAGGACCTGACTTCACTCCACATGCAGGACTCTAGCATTTGCTGCTTGCGGGGAGCTTGTCGTCGGAAATCCGTTTTGCAATTTCGGCTTTTTGAGTCGATTTTAATCCACGTCAAGACGCAGATGTAATCGCCTCTGAGTGCAGGGCATCTGAGTTTGTTGCTGCCTGCGGGAGCCGACAGTTGACGACGCACTGCGCATGCGCTGCAGGATCTGCCTTTCACAAACGGGTGAGTGATTTGCACACTGAACACCTCACACGCAGACATTCTCCACTGCAGGGCGTCTGTCTCGTGCTGCCTATGGGAGCTGGCGGTCGACGACGTGTTGCGCATGCGTACGCTGCAGCCCGGCATCCTGGACGATTTGGCTGCCCACTTCATCCACCAGGCGGAAAAGTCGCTGCGCACCATGGACCCCCTGAATATGTGCGGAACTTCCTCATAAAAGGACCAAAGCTTTTTCATCTGAAGAAGTCTGATTATCCTGGACGATCTGGCGGCGCAGTTCACACCAGGCGGAGAATTCACTGCGCACCACGGACCCCGCGTACCTGTGTGTTCATTTTCTTTCCAAAAAAGGAATACAATCGAATGCTTGCATGATTCAGAACAGCCTAGAAGACCTGGTGGCGCATTTTATCAATCGAGCGGAGAAATCGCTGCGCACCATGACCCCATGAACCTGTGAGTCTCCCCGTTTAAGAGGTGACTCCACGGACATCGTTTGCCAAAGTTGAAACCGATCTGCCGCCCCGTTTCGTCTGATAGGTGGAGAAGTCACTGCACACTGTGGACTTGCAGAACCTGTGAGTCTCGCCACTCCATCTCCGTCGGGCAAAGGGCCAGAATCTCCATGTGTCTTGGCTTCTGGGCGCGCTTGATGGACGCAGCATGTGCAGTATATTGAACATGCTGTGTCGGCACATGCGACGGCGTTTTCTTGTTTGCATGAAAAACTGCTCAAGGGCGGCAGCACCGAGATCTTCTCACGGGATTGCGCCTGCCGGAGAGTTTCATCAGAGTCCGTGTACACGTCTGTCGATGGCTTCTCACGCTGTCAAGTTGCTTTGATGCAGGCGGCGGCTGTTTCCGGAGGCGGCGGCGCCGGCGGACGTGCTCGCCGGGCTGCGACGGGAGCTGCACCCGCCCGACGACCCGCACGTGAGTTTCAGCGACCCCCATTTCAGCGGCAGATGGTGCTGAACCCGGCTGGACGAAGCCGCAGAGGCATGGTGGACTGCGGTTGTTCACGCACCATTGTTCAACACATATTGCACTTCGATGCCCCGCGCCTCCTGCATCCTGAGCGGCAGCTCATACCCCCCAGCCTGCGGCACTCTCGCCGCAGCCCCCGCAACCAGTTCCTGGTGCCGACCAGTAGCGCCTCGTTCTGGGCGTCCATCAGTAGCTCGTAGTGGAGGCCGCCTCGCGGCTGGGCGCACAAGCTTGATGCGTTTCAGCAAAGTGCAGCTGGAACAGCCAAGTTGAACAGCATTGTCCGAGGGACCCAACTCCCGCCGCTGCATAGGCAATCCTGCACGGCGACGATGTCCCCTCTATCTGGGAGACAGTTTAAAGGGAGATGAGCACGCGGGGGATCGTGCCGACCGTCAGAGATCAGCTGGGCACCGCAGACCGGCGCTGGCGAGACACCGCGGTCGCAAGAGGAAGATGCAGCCACAAGTCAGATGGCATGCCAGCTGCCACCTGATTGGCCGGCAGGCCGGATAGCGTGTGCCGTATGGCGGCCCGACCAGCCAGTGTTGCATCATGTTGCTGCAGGCTGTAGCGGCAGAAGTCATTGCCGCGCTGGCCCGAATCTAACCCCTTGAACTTGCACGGTAAGCGACGTGACACCGCTGACTTAGTTGGCTTCATTCACAGTGTATGCTGTCGCCGTAGGGCATCGCCGCGGGCTTCAGCATGGCACTGGACGTGGATTTGGGGGCGCTGGGGCGGCCGCCGTGACGCCGTGATGCCGATGCTGTTTTGAAGAACAACTATATCCTGATGTGCTTTCTTCATATCTGGACACACATCCTGTTGGCGCAGAGCATCGCCGCGGAGGTGGTTGCGGCGCTGGACGTGGATGTGGAGGCGCTTGGCGGCCGCCGCGACATCGTGATGCCAACGCTGGAGAAAGTGCGGGAACTGCTGGAGGGGTCGACAGAGGCGCCGCCAACGCCCAGCAGCCTGCGCACCATTGGCCGCAGTAAGCTTGCTATTCGCCCAAGTTTGCAATCAGAGGTTCATAAGCCTGTCCCTGCAATCACAATAGAGTGCGGGTGCTGCTGGACGGAAGCGCCGCTGACTCCCAGCTTCAGCCGGAGTGCATGCTTCATACTCCGTCAGGATGTCTTGCAGTTCATCCCCAGAAGAATGAGGGGCTCTGATGAAATTGCGGACAGAAACGACTCTGACGGCGTTCGGCCTGCGCACCACCTCTGGCCGTAGTGCGTGAAACAGGTGTTGATTCATTCCGTACACGCGGCGCACTTTCAGCAGCTCAATGGTGCAACCCAATCGCATGCTGTGAGGCACCATGGTCATACCAAGGGCATCGCTGTGAGGCAACTGTGCCGCTTGCACCGCTGTGCAGCTTGGGAACGGCGCCTGGGAGACCCTCATTGAGCATTTCGCCGTGTTCGTTTCTCGTTTCTTCTGTGCTCACACGCGGCCTCGGGGCAGCATGCTCGTCAGCTGCGTCTTGGCACACCGTCGCCCGGGCACAGACTCTCACTCTCGAGTTGGTGAACAATGTCATAGCCAGATGGCCTCTGTGCTGGTCGCGACACACCCTAATGCAATGCAGCCTGCGGCCGAAGGGTCATCAGCTGAACAGTGCCTGCTGCTTGCAGATGTGATCACATCGCTGCGGCTGAACCGTGCCGGCAACGCTCCCGACGAGCCCAGCGGCGGCGGGACGTCCATCGGCCCTCCTGGCAGCGGCGGCGGCGGCGGCGGTGGTGGGCCGCCCTCCCAGCGATCTACCGGCACCGGCGCCAAAAATGACAGCACGGATGGCGACGGCGGCGGCGGGGATGGCGGCGAGTCCGGCGGACGGCGGCCGACGCGGTTCAACGCACTGCGCACCCTGGACAGCCGGGCGCCGGTGCGGTTCCTGACCTGCTGGGGAAACATGTTTGACTATGCAGCTGGTCCCAAGCAGACAAGCAGGCAGAGATGGAAACAGGTTTCGGCAAGCCTTGCCACCTGGGCAGCACATGCACTGGTGGGTCGATTGCTGCATTGAGGGCAACGACTTGCCCAAAGGGAGCGGAGTCGACGTCTTCAGCCGGTAAACGGACAGCGTAAGCCTGGCCACCACTCCATGAATCCTGAAAAGCTTTACAATCCAGCTTCAGTCCGTAACCATCGGCACAGCCAGTGCACGTTACACGTTGATAATTGTTAAGGCAATAGCTCTTAAGCGTGGTGGCGCAGGTGGACCCCAAACGCATGAGCCTCGCGGAGGACGCCGCCTGGACTCGGCACGCTGGCGCCGACGACGATGCGGCACAGGATTGGAGAATTGCAACTGTACATTGAAGTTGCCTGTGATTTCTGGGCTTCCGGCAGGTTGACCCGGAGCGCATGAGCCTGGCGGAGGCCGCCGCCTGGACGTGGCATGCGGGCGCGGACGACGACGCAGCAAAGGTGGCGGCGAAGGCGGCGGCGCACAGGCGGGTTTCTGCGGCAATGGCGGCGGCCACCGCGGCGCCATCCGCCAGCCACTCGGCTTCTCACCGCTCCACATTTGCGGACATCGCCCTGCAGGTGCGGACCGACCTGTCTTGTCAACCTGTCGACAGTGTTGGCTGCAGCAATCACGTTATAGCTAGAGTGCACGGCCCCCGCGCCAGATGCCGCTTGCAGCTGTAGCAGCTGAGGCCCCACCGCCAGACGCACAAATGCAACAGCTGCCACTGGCTGCATGCGCAGCACCATCGCCTGTACGAGACGTTAGCAGCTCAAGTGACTGTCGATTATTCTGCGAAATAAACTGAAAACGCCTCTCAGACGGATCAAACTTGCTCAAACCCACTGCGGCCTGCAGGCGCGACGAGCGTCCAGCAGCGGCGACCTGCCGCCGCTGGCGCCACCCCTGCCGGCGGCTTCCCGTCACGGCGGCATGCTCTCGGCGCAAGCCAGCCCCCAGTCGACAGCCGCCGCTGCGGCAGCCACCTCCGCGGCAGCCGCCTCCGCAGCGGAGCCCACCGCGCAATCGCCCGCGCCGCCGGAGGAGTTGTTCCCTGCCGAGCTGTTCCCAGCATCGGAGTCAGGCTCTGAGGCTGCCTCAGCTGACGCGGATCGCATCGCGGCTGCCGAACGGGAGGCATCACGGCATGTGCGCTCGCGTGACGGCAGTGAGCCCCGCAGCTGCGGCAACAGCGCGGCGGCGACGCCTCCAGCCGCGGCCGGCGGCCGCCGCTGCCCTGGCAGAGCTCCCGCAGCAGTCATGGTCGCGTCGACAGCGGCGCGGCGGCCGGCGCGGCGGCCGGCGGAGGGCAATTGCCACCGCCGCTGCCGCCGCCGCCTCTGGCAGCGCAGCAGCAGCTGCAACCGATCCAAGAGCGGCAGCAACAGCAGCCGCAGCCGCCGCCACCCATGTCGGAGCGGCTGCTGACGGCGGAGGAGCAGCGGGCGCTGCGCAGCCTACTGCAGCACGCCGGCCCCGAGGAGATCAAGGACATGCAGGACCAGGTGCGAGACCTCTGTTGACAGCCCCACGCAAAAAGTGGGGTCCACCCCGAAACCCCACAGCTACACATGCGGGGCCCTAAGATTGAGAACGTGCAACACCAGGTGTTTGGGGATCACGAATCATGTGGGAATCTGTTGGCAAACTGCTCAAGAAGTTCCAATGACATCCGGCAGGCGCTGCTGGTGGAGGAGCGCCGACTGGAGCACCAGATCCGGGCGGCGCTGGCGGAGGAGGCCGCGACGCAGTCGGCGCGCGACCCGCTGCGCCACGCGTGGCCCGAGCACGCCGACGGGGACGCGACGCCTTCGGACGCCTCCGTTGCCGGCGGCGGCGGTGGCGGCGGTGGGGGAGAAGGAGAGTGCACAGCCTCTGGCAGCGGCGGCAGCGGCAGCGGCAGGCAGTCGGATGCCGGAGCACCAGCAGCGGCAGCGCCGACGGCGCCAGCAACAGCTGCCGCGTACGACACGCGGCAGGATCCGTCGGCAGATCAGGGCGGCCTGGTGGCCAGCCCGCTGTCGGATTACCAGGCACGAGACCGGGAATTCGAGCGGCAGGAATCCGAGCGGCGGCGGCGGTAGTGCCCGCCCGCCGGCTGCGGACACAGCTCGCGGCTGGTGCAGCTGCAGCCTGGCAACAGTCGGGACCGTTTTTCAGCTGTAGGATCAGCGCGGCACAGTGGCGGCGTGGCATGGCGGCGGCTGCCAGCGTGGGATGATCCAGCGCGGTTGCTGGGAAGAATGTGGCCTCAGCGTGCACACTGCTTTGCTGTCTCGTTGCCATTCAAGTCAGCACACCCAAAACGGGGTGCAGTGCTATGGCAACAGTCTGCGCATGCTGTCGAAGCAGGATGCACTGATGCTCGTACCGCACATCACTGCGGCGGTGATTTGCTCTATAGACAATTAGCCGAGGACAATACGCTGGAGATGTGGAGGTATGGTCTGTCGGCAACCCCCTAAAACACGGTTTCAGCGGACCGGCAGCTCAATAGCAGCATAGTTTACACAAGGGCAAACAACGGCAACTGTAATGTAGAGCACGAGGGATCATGCCCAGCGCACATCCTCAACGAAATCAAAATGTTCTGACACGACTCCGAGCCCACCTCTAGCCAGGTCACAAACCCAGAACACAACTCCTGTCCTGCTGCCAAGACTGCCAAGTCTGCATAATCGGCAAGACCGCGCACACACCTCGACGGCTGGCACTGTTCCCCAGACAGTGCCGCTTGCTGGCGCGCAATCCGAGAGGCAGACCCAGGCGGCACACGCACCGGCCCCAGACGCCTCTCAAACCAGCTCAGCAGCGAGCCAAATAGGTAGACGCCTGGACAGGTTCCATCTCCACAAGCTACGTATCATCAACCAAGACAGTCGCCGTTCTGTACGAGCCATTCTGCACGGAACGTGAATCAAAATGCTCAAGTGCTGCGCTGCCAAGACCCCTGGGCGAAAAACCCCTATTGTCTGATAATCACCGCTCCTCACCGACACCTACACAGTGCTGCCTCTCCCCCATTCCACACTAGGCCACTTGCTGCCGCCAGCCTTCTGTACAGGATCCGCCGCCTAGATAGTACATGCTTCAGGTAAATGCGCCGCTGATGTCTGCCCAGCGTGGTTTTGAGCCCTGTGTTCCGATCGCCGTCGCCGCCGCCGCGGGCTGCAGATTGCGAGCCCGCTGCAGGCGGCGGCGCATGACCTTAGCTCCTGATTCTGCCTCCGCTCACCGCGCGGAGCGCCGCCGGCAAGCAGCGCGCCGGGCGCCGCACTGCACTGCTGTTTCGTCCAGCCAAAAGCTTTTGCCAGGGCTTCCCCCACCTTCCCGCCGGCAGCGCGCTTCAGCTGCTGCCGCCAAGCAGTCTGCAGTGTCTCAGCCGGCGGCGAGGGGCGCGCTGGGCGCGGAGCCGCGCATCTCGGGCGGTAGGAAGTCGGGCCGCGCCATGATCGCATCCAGTCGCTCCGACGCGGACCTGCTGAGAACAAGGGGGTGAGTGGTAAGAACAGAGGCAAAATACTGACATTAGTCAGGCCGGCAGTGGGGCTGCGCCATGATTGCGTCCAGAAGCTCGGACGCCGACCTGTGCAATGCGGCAACAAGACAGAGCGGTAAAAGAAAAAGTGAGCAATGTGTCTGCCTGTTCGAGACCGGCGCTTGACTCAGGAGATTTTGATCGGAGCAGCTTTGGGGGCGACTTCACAGTGCAGCCACCACAAGGCCACCACTCGATGCCGCGTGAATGAACTGCCAATTCCTAGGAGGACACGCTTGCTGCTGTGTGCTTTCCACCGTGTGTGCTTGACGCTTAATCACGCATTCGCAGTATGGGGAGAGCGGAGCCAGCGGGTGTTCCGGCAACAGCCAGCTACAGCCTGCCGCTGCAAGCCAAAGCGTGGCGAGGACGAATGTGGCTTACGATGCAAGGCTGAGACTTCAGAAAATTGTGTCCCATGTTGCTACCTGCCTACCTACCTGAAAGCGCGGTCCAAGAGCTTTGCGCTGGTAGACACGTGAAAGCACAAAGCTGTGGCGCAATTGGCAGCGTCATCACCTGGCTGCTCGCTTTACGCGCCTTCCGTTCATTGGCAGTCTTGCTTTGGAGTAGCTTGTTTGAAGGTCTCTGGTATCACAGCTCCAAGAAGCACTACCTGCTGGAGGTGCGGTCGAGCGCGATCTGTCTGCTTGCCGCAATGCGCTAAAGCATCAAGAAATGATCACACAAACAGACTTCAGCTCAAAAGACCAGTACCTGCTGAAGGCGCGGTCCAACAAGTTACGCTGGCGCGCCATCCGCGCCTTCCGCTCGTGCGCGGTCTCGCCGACCGGTGACCCGCCCCAGCCGTCACAGTAATTTCGCTGCGCCGGCAACGCATCATCGAAGCCCGCGTCTCCGTAGGCGCCGGCGTCGTAGGCGCCATCTGCCGCGAAAGTTGCCGCGGTTGCCGGGCCGGCATCATAGCCGCCATCTGCCGCGAAAGCGCCGCCAAATGTGGTTCCTCTGGCGGCGTCGCCGAACGACACGTGCGGCTTGCCGCCTGAAAGCGCGTCGGCGCCCCCGGCGCTGCGCTGCCGCGTGAACGCCGGCCGCGGACCCAGGGAGGGAATCGCACGACTTGGGCTGTCGGGAGGCTTCGGCGACGCCGGCTCGGCGCGGGCGGCTGCCGTGCCAGCAGCTGCGGCGGCCGGCGCGCCAGCAGACGCAGCGGCGTCCGCGGCAGCCGCCTTGCGGAGGAAGGGCAGCACGTTGGAGCGCGCCGGCGCCGGCGGCGCCGCCTCGACGGGGTCGGCGTCAAACATCTCCACCTGCACATGCAGCGTGGCGCGTCAGAACAGCCAGGAATACACATAACATTGCAGGTGCAGATGCAGTTAGATGCTCATGACACGAAAGCAA
>JAABUM010001129.1_pt1 | contig 41469 bp, 45 predicted proteins | sample 5559161 | NCBI WGS metagenome assembly JAABUM01 (sample SAMN10711868, study PRJNA513369) | rock metagenome | isolation source: Antarctica rocks | place: Antarctica: Victoria Land, Siegfried Peak nord
CGCCGTCGAGCCCTGCGCCGCCGGCGCACCGCTCCGCGGCTTCGGGGCTTGACCGCGTAGCCAGTCCCTTGCCGAGAGATGGCCGTTCCGACGAAGGGGTAGAGCGTGCTGGCAACCTTCAAGCCCCCTCGTCAGAGGCCCCGATGGGAGTGATCCCTCATGGCAACGACAATCAGCCTTCGGGAACATTTTCGGATGAGGCAATACGACCGCTCATCGTAATTGACGCGCTACAGACGGGATGTCGGGACGGCAAAGCGCAGTAAGCGGAGAGACCTGCCGGGTTCGGGGCGAGCCTCGGCAGGAGTCGGAGCCCTCATAGTACCGATGCGGCCATGGCCGCGGGACGGGCGGGAAGCAAAACCGCCTGGAGGGAAGGGGGGTAGGGAGGTGGACGCGTGAAGGCCACACACGGACAAGCGCCAGCACCGGCAGTGCCGGCAACGGCTAGGCAAGGTGCAGAAGCTCGCGACTGGTCGTGGGCGGCAGACTGCGTGTGGACGGAACGCATGGTTGCGGCGCTGGTCAACGGCGTCAAAGGCGGCTGCTGGTTCAGCCTGATCGACAAAGTGTACGCTCCCGCCACGCTTGCGGCGGCCTGGACCAAGGTCGAGGCCAACAAGGGTGCGGCGGGGGTGGATGGTCAAAGCATAGAGCGGTTCGCGGCGCGGTCGGAAACCTATCTGGCCGAGCTTGCGAGCGAGTTGCGGGCGGGCACGCACCGTCCGCAGGCGATCCGGCGGGTGGACATCCGGACATCCCTAAGGACAACGGCAGAACGCGACCGCTCGGCATCCCGACGGTCAAGGACCGCATTGTCCAAACGGCGATGAAGCTCGTCATCGAACCGATCTTTGAGGCGATGTTCCTGCCTTCGAGCTACGGCTTCCGGCCAGGACGCGGTTGCAAGGACGCACTGCGGGAGGCGGATCGGTTGATCCGCAACGGCTACACCTTCGTGGTGGATGCCGACCTGCAAAGCTACTTCGACAGCATTCCGAAGGATCGGTTGATGCACCGGGTCGAGACGCGGATCAGCGATGGCCGTGTCCTCGCGCTACTGCGGAGCTGGCTCGACCAGGACGTCACGGCGGGATTGGAGCGGTGGACCCCCACCGCGGGAACGCCGCAGGGGGCTGTGATCAGCCCGCTGCTGGCCAACCTCTACCTCCATCCGCTCGACGAACTCATGGCGGGCAAGGGATACCGGATGGTGCGCTACGCGGACGACTTCGTGGTGCTATGCCGAAGCCGGAACGAGGCGGATGCCGCGCTTGCAGAGGTTCGGGGATGGGTAGAGGCTAACGGCCTCACGCTGCACCCCGACAAGACGCATGTGGGTGACTGCCGCCAACCCGGCGGCGGCTTCGACTTCCTCGGCTATCGGTTCGAGGCGGGTCGCCGCGTGGTCCGCAAGAAGAGCCTCGACCGGTTGAAGGACCGGGTGCGGTCGATGACGAAACGCCAGCAAGGCAGAAGCCTGCCGCGGATCGTCGCCGACCTGAACCCGGTCCTGCGCGGGTGGTTCGGCTACTTCAAGCATGCGCGTGGCAGCACCTTCCGCGCCCTTGACGGCTTCATCCGAAGGCGGTTGCGCGCCATCCTGCGAGCGCAGGAGAAGCGGCCCGGCTTCGGACGCTGTGCTGACGACCAACGACGCTGGCCGAACGCCTACTTCGCGACCGCCGGGCGGAGGAGGCTTGGGACCATGGCCTGCGAAGCAGGACAGGGAAGCCTCCGCAGGGTGTTCGCCCTAGATACGGCCTGGCGGGCCGCGCGCAATCCCCGATGAGGAAACCACCAACTGGAGAGCCGTGTGCGGGAAAACCGCCCGCACGGTTCGGAGGGCGGGGAGGGCGAAAGCCCTTCCCGACCCCTACTGGGCTGCGGAGGGCACCTTCGCCTTGAAGGCCGGCGCATGATTTCGGCGCGTTCGCTTGCTCATCGTCTCTCCCGATCCGCAGCCACCTTGGCCGCCGTCAGGCAGAAAATCCACTCAGCCCTCCTGTTCAGATTCCCCGAGCCACCTCAAAATCCGGGATAAAACACCTAGTACTACAGTTGCACTCTATTCCACGTTTGGTAGTGGGCGAGTGTGGCTGCGGCTTGATGCCTTCGTCGCCAGAGTGACCAGGCGAGCACTGCCGATGATCCATGCGCATTCCTCAACAGAAGACGGGCGATGAGCGTGCGGATTTCCGGCACGCTTGGCAAGAGGGCGGCGATGCGGTTCAGGCGGCGATTGCCGCCGTGTTTGGACTCTGTTTGTTCGCTTTGCCTTGATCAAAGGCGTTCCAGGTGAAGCGGCGCAGGTCGGCTGCCAGGCGCGCCAAGAAGGCAGCGCTGGCCATCACAAGGGTCATGTGACGGTGCCAGCCGTGCCAGGAGCGCGCTTCACAGTGATCGAGACCGAGGTCGCCCTTGGCGCGCTGAAAGCATTGCTCGATGGTCCAGCGCAGCCCAGCGACGCCGGCGAGTTCGGCCAAGGTCGTCCCGGTCCGAGCGAAGACGAGGTAATAGGCCCGGCTTTGGGGGTCGCGCCGGCTGCGACGGATGAGGAGCCAGCGCTCGAAACCCTCCTCGCAGGTCCAGGGCAGCCGGATGCGCGACCAGTCGTAGAGACGGAGCCCTTTGGATCCTTCGCCGGCCGCATGGCATTCCCAGGCTTCGGCCGCGAGATCGTCGGCGATCGTTGCCGGGTCCGTCTCCACAAGCGCCCATCCATCGAGGAAGCGCAGATGATGGTTGGACCGCACAGGGAGGACATAGGGTTGCGCGCGTTCCTCGAGCATGTCTTGGTGGCGAAGTCCGTCGCCTCGGGCACACCTGCTTTGGCCCGACGGGCCTGATCCGCGGCCCAGCTTTCCGGCAGGTAGAGCCGTCGATCGATCAAGGCCTGACCGAAGCGGCTCGCATAGGCGACAAAGACGCCGACTTGACACGTCTCGATGCGCCCGGCCGTCCCGGAATATTGCCGCGCGACGCCGACCGATTGGGTCCCCTTCTTCACAAATCCTGTTTCGTCCACCACCAGCACGCCATCCGGGTCACCAAGAGCTTCGAACACGTAAGCACGGATCTCGTCGCGCAAGGCATCCGCGTCCCATCGACTGCGCCCGAGAAGCCCTTGCACCCGGGCCGGTTGAGTGTAGCCCGCTTCCTTCGCCATTAACCAACCCGTCTTGCGCTCGATCCCCGACAGAAGCCCGTCGATGAAGACGCCAGCCGTTTCGCGCAATTCGCGCCGGCCAAACACCTTCCCGATCCGCTGCTTCAATGCCGCTAATGCTTGCTGCCACTCCAGCAGCGATCCAGACCACCCCGCAACCGACATCGCATCCCCCTGCCACCGCCGCAGGAGTGAGTCAGTCTCTGTACATACATGCAACTGTAGTACTAGGATGCGAGACGTGGTTCAGCTTGCTTTGTCGTTATTGTAGTCAGCACGACATTGGCATTCCCCCAGTCCCTGAGCGTGATCAATACGGGCTCCAAGCTTCGACCCTTGGCGGTCAGGCTATATTCCACCTTGGGGGGCACCTGTGGGAAGACCTCGCGCGAGATCAGCCCGTCCGCTTCGAGCTCACGAAGCTGATTGGTCAGCATGCGTTGCGTGCAGTTCGCCATGTGTCGGCGGAGCTCACTGAACCGCATGGTTCGGCTCAGAAGATGATAGAGCACTACGCCCTTCCATTTTCCATCGATCAGCGCCAGCGTTCCCTCTACAACGCACCCGGGATTGCAGGCGAGGTCGCGATGCCGAGCTCGGGTCAAAATGGTATCCTTTTCGACACTATGTGTAATTTATGTGCGTTCTTGCGCAACACGATGATACGCGGCACATCGGTCTCATTCAATCCTTCTCGAGACCGGAATGCACATGCGCGCCATCGGCTATCAGAAACCAAGCCCGATTGAGGATGAGGCATCCCTGGTTGACATAGAGTTGCCGGAGCCGACCCCGACGGGCCGCGACCTGCTCGTCGAGATCAAGGCGGTCTCTGTCAATCCCGTGGACTACAAGGTGAGGAGAAGCGCCGCGCCGCTGGAAGCCGGAGGTTGGAAGGTCTTGGGCTGGGACGCCTGCGGCATCGTCAGGGCGATCGGCCCGGACGCCACGCTGTTCAAGCCCGGCGATGAGGTCTTCTATGCTGGCTCAATAACCCGGTCCGGCACGAATGCTGTGTTCCACCTCGTGGACGAGCGAATTGTTGGCCGCAAGCCGAAGAGCCTCGACTGGGCGGAGGCTGCCGCCGTCCCCCTGACGGCGATCACGGCTTGGGAAGCACTTTTCGACCGCCTCGACGTTCGGAAGCCCGTTCCGGGAGCAGCGTCCGCCATTCTGATCGTTGGGGGTGCGGGCGGCGTCGGCTCCATTGCGGTGCAACTCGTCCGGCAGCTCACCGACCTTACCGTGATCGCGACGGCGTCGCGCCCGGAAACCCAGCAATGGGCCCGAGATCTCGGCGCCCATCACGTCGTCGACCACTCGAAGCCGCTGTCGCCGGAAGTTGAGGCGCTTGGCCTCGGTGCCCCGGCCTTCGTGTTCTCGACGACGCAAACAAACCAACATTTTAAGGAGATTGCGGCACTGATCGCCCCTCAGGCCCGGTTCGGTCTGATCGACGATCCGGCGGACTTCGATCTCATGGCGTTCAAGCGCAAGTCCGTGTCGATCCACAACGAGTTGATGTTCACGCGGCCCATCTTCGAGACGCCGGACATGGGGGAGCAGGGCAAGCTGCTGAACGAAGTGTCGGGCCTGCTCGACCGAGGCACGCTGCGCACCACGCTGACGCAACGCCTGACGCCGATCAACGCCGCCAACCTCAAGCGGGTGCACGCCCTGATCGAGAGCGGCAAGGCGCGCGGCAAGATCGTGCTCGAAGGCTTCCCCGCCTCGGCATGACCGCCCAACCGCGACGAGGCGGGCGATCGGTCCCGCCCGGTGGCGGCCCGCTGAGCTCGGGGCTGAGGTGGCCTGCCGTTCCCATGCGCGGCAGTCCCGCACCCCACGCCTCGATGACAAGTCCCTCGACCGAGAACATCCCTTGAATTGGAGGAATCGACTATGCACGCGAAACACGGCGCACTCAAGGCGATGATCCTCGCCGCGGCCACGGCCGCGAGCTTGGCGGCGCTGCCCCACGCCTTCGCGCAGAGCGAGCCGCGCGCCTATGACGTGCCCGATGCCGGCGCCGTCACGCTCATCGTGAGGATCACCGTCGCGAGCGATAGGCGGGACGAGTTCCTAGCCCTGATCGCGTCCCGCGCCCGGCAGGGCCGCTCGGATCCCGCGGTGACGGCCTTCCGCGTGCTCGGCACCGACGATCCTTCGACCTTCGTCACCATCGAGAGCTTCCGGACCGCAGCGGGGTTCGACGTGTTCGAGCAAGCGCCGGCGTCGAAGGTATTCATCCAGAAGTTAACGCCCCTCATGACGCAGCCGCCGCAGGTGCAGCGCCTCCACGGCCTGTCTTGAACCGGCAGCTTCGCGCCGATGACCCATCCGACGTGTGAGCGAGACGACCGATGCCGCCTGCCTATGTGGTTTTCACCAAGGGGAGTACCCTCGACCAAGCGGAGCTGGACCTGTACAAGGCCCAGGTCGGGGCCAGCTTCGAGGGAGTCGAGGTGAAATTCCACGCCGCCTACGGGCTGCACGAGGTCCTGGAAGGCGACCCCGTCGAGGGCGTTGTCATCCTCGAGTTCCCGGATGCCGCCGCCGCCCGCTCCTGGTATTTCAGCCCCGCCTACCAGAACGCGGCAGCGCACCGCTTTAAGGGTGCCGAGTACCGGTGCGTGATCGTCGAAGGCAGGCCCGCGACGTGAGCGCTGCCGGGAGACGGGTGCTGACAACGGCTAGCCGATGACCGTCCGCCGGCCTTGCGGATCGCGGGCGCTTGGTACGGGTCAGGAGCATCGACACGCACCAAAACCGGTCGCGGCCTGTGCTTTACGCGGCCCCGGCACAGGCAACGGCCGCTTCAATCCGGCGCGTGGCGGCCATCGTCCTGGCGATGTCGTCGACCATGCCGTCGACGGGGCACGGCAGGTGCGCGGTGACGTAGGCCAGATCGTCGAGGATCAGCAGATGATACTTGTCGAGCTTGGCGATGGCGCTTTCGAGCGCGAGGTCGCGACGCGCTACTTGTAGCTTCTGCACGAGATCGGTGGTGCGCGTGAAGAGGACGCGCCAGCCGTTTTCGACGAGCGCAAGGCCGAGTGCGCGCGGCCAATCTGGTCGGCGTCCCCGATCGGCAAGTAGAGATCGTCGACATGCCCGCCGACATGCAGGGCATCGTCCCCGCGTTTTTCGAGAGCATGGGCGACCGCTCGGTCTACGCCGTCTCGCCGATCCCGTCCGAGTGGAGCGAAGCGAAGGTCGACGACTATCTACGGTCGCACAACGACTACTATCTCGAGAACCTTACGATCCACGAGGCCATGCCCGGCCACTTCCTCCAGTCGCCGCACCTTAAAGAGAACACGTCCGCGTTGCGTCGCGCGCTCGGTTCCCGGGAATTCGCGGAGGGCTGGGCCGTCTACGCGCAGCAGATGATGGTGGACGCGGGCTACCTTTGCGACGACCCGCTGTTCGAACTTGCCGAGCTGCAATGGCGTCTCGGTTCGGCTTGCAACGCACTCCTCGACATCGGCGTCCACACCGAGGGGTGGACGCGGAAAAGGGGCGTGGACCTTCTCGTCCGAACCTGTTTCCAGAAGCAGTCCGAGGCGGCGTCAAAGTGGAACCGCGCGACCCTGACTTCGACACAGCTACTCACCTACTTCGTCGGCTATTCCGAGCACGTCGCCCTCAGGGACGAGATCCGGCGACGGCAGGGCGCCGCGTTCGACCTCCGGCGCTGCAACGACGCGGTGCTCGCGCACGGGATGCCGCCGGTACGGTTGGTCCGAGCGCTGATGCTGGGCGGGGCCATCCGATGATGTGAGATGGCCCGATGTAAGTCCGCACCTGCGGACGCAGCTTCCGGCTTTGCTGGTCTGCCCCGGCACGCACCGTCGTCGTAGTGGTCCTCGTAGGACATTCGGAGACGCCACGATGGACGGCAAGGTCGCACTCGAGGAGCATTTCTCGACGGAGCTCAACAATCGGAATTGGGATGCGAAGGGTGAGGAGGTCCGTAACGGGAAGGCGTACGCCCAGGATGTGGAGCGACGCCTGCTCGATCCGGATGTCTGCGTGGCCGAGATGGACCGCGCCGGCATAGAAATGTGCAGATCGCAGCAAACGCGCCGGCGGCAGCCAGCGTCAGCTCCAAGGTCAGCGGTGTCGAGGCGAAGCCGCTCGCCACCAGAGCTGCCCCGGTGCCGAAGAAATAGGTAGCGATCATCGGCCGCCGGCCGAAGCGGGCGGCGAGCCAGCCCTGCGGCAGCGACAGCAAGCCGTACAGCACGAACATGCCCGTCGCGAGCGCCAGGATCGGCCCGTACTTGTGCCCAAAGGCCCCGCCCTCGGCCGCCATCGCCAGCACCGCCGTGGGCAGGATGAGCAGGCTGTAATGGCACAATGCGTGCGCGACGTTGATGAAGGCGATCAGCCGGGTGTTCGGCGTTATGGTGCTGTTCCCCTGGGCAGCACCGTTGTAGCCTGCACCGATGAGAACATCCGGCCAGTTTCTGTCGCCAACCAGACAAGCCGCGATCCGGCCCTTCGAGACTGCCCCCCGCCCGCTGGTCGGCTTCGCCATGGACTACCCGGCCGGGCTTTCCACGGGTCAGCACGCGCACCCGCGGGCGCAGCTGCCGTATGCCGTCTCCGGCGTGATGCGCATCGACACGCCCGAAGCCGCCTACTTGGTGCCGCCCAGCACGGCGCTGTTCCTGCCCGCCGACGCCCTGCACGCGGTGCGGATGGACGGCCCGGTGGCGATGCGCGAATTGTTCCTGCGCGAGGACGCGGCCACCCGCGCCGGGACCGGGACGGCCGTCATTACGGTGTCGCCGCTGCTGCGTGAGGTGATCCTGGCCGCTCGTGCCGAACCGCTGAACTGGGACCTGAGCGGGCGCGGGCACCACCTGGCGGAACTGGCGTTGGACGAGATCGCCCGGGCCACCGCCCTGCCGCTTGGGCTGGCGATGCCGCGGGACGAGCGGCTGCGGCTGGCCGTGGCGGCGCTTCGCGCCCATCCAGGCGACACGCGCGGTCTGGAGGGCCTCGCGTCGATCGCGGGCGCATCCAGCCGGACGCTGGCCCGCCTGTTCCGGGCCGAGACAGGGCTCAGCTTCCGCCAGTGGCGCCAGCATGCGCGCATGACCGAGGCGATGGGCGCGCTCTCCACGGGGGCCAGCCCGGCCAGAGCCGCAGCCGTCGCCGGCTACGCCAACCAGCCGGCGTTCGGCGCCGCGTTCCGAGCCCTATTCGGCATGACACCCGGCCAGGCCCGGCTGCTCAGCAGGGCGTCTCGGCCTTCTTCAAGCCATCCAGCTGGGGTGAATTACAGCGAGCCGCCGCCGTGAGACACGTTCCACTGTTACTTTCCAAGTCGGCTTCAGCGGATTGCCAGAATGGGCCTCAGCAAAGTGCCGGTTTGGAGAGCGGTAATAGCGGAGCCGAAAGTACATTCCGGCTAGGGCGGGGCATGTCCCACGCCTTTGGCCCCGTGCCACGGCGCCTGAACCTACTCCGCGCCCCTGTTGTGCTGGTCGAGAAGCTCAGCCCCGAACTCCGCGGCCGCCCGGGCGAGACGCCTTGCGGCGTCCCGCAAGTCCGTGATCCCGTGGCCAGAGAAGCCCAGGATGAAGCCGTCCGATGGGCTAGGCTCCAGGCGGGTTTCAGACAGCAGCCAAGCTTGCACCCGCGCTGCATCCCTGATCCGCGCCGCAACGCCCGGCGACGGGTCGGGCTTCAGGCGGGCGACGAGGTGCAAACCCTGGTCTGGGACCGACACCTCCAGCGCCGCGCCAGCGTAGGCGGCCAATGTGTCCGCGACCGCGTCGCGGGCCGACCGGTAGCGTCCGCGCATCCGCCGGATGTGGGCGGAAAACGCGCCTGCCGCCATCAGGTCCGCAAGGGCGCCTTCAAGAAGCCTTGCGGGGAAGCGGTCCAAGGCAGCCCGCGCGGCCAGGACAGGCCCAAGCAAGGACGGCGGCAAGACGACGTAGCCCATGCGCAGGCCGGGGAAGAGCACCTTCGAGAACGTCCCGAAATAGATGACCCGCCGGGCAGCATCAATGCCGGCCAAGGCGGTGAGCGGCGGCCCGTTGTATCGGAACTCGCTGTCGTAGTCGTCCTCCAGCACCCATGCGTCCGCGTCGTGCGCCCATTCCAGTAGGGCGATCCGCCGGTCCATCCGCATGGCGACGCCAGTCGGAAACTGGTGCGACGGAGTCACATAGGCGACCCGGGCGCCCGCGGCGCGGCGCCGGCCCTCATCCACCACAAGGCCGTGCCCGTCGACGGGGACCGGGACCGGTCGCCCCCCGGCAGCTTCTAGCGCCTTCCGGGCGGCGGGATAGCCGGGGTCCTCCATCCAGGCCGTGTCGCCGGGCCTGAGCACCGTGCCCAGGCAAAGCTGCAAACCCTGCTGCGTGCCGCTGACCAGCACGATATGGCCCGGGTCGCAGCGCACACCCCGGCTGACGGCGAGGTGCTCCGCTACCCGCTCGCGCAGCTCCCGGCCGCCGCGGGGGTCGCCGTAGCCGAGATGGACGGGATCGAGGGTCCGCAGGCGGTTGCCGAGCGCGCGGCGCAACCGGTCCTGGAACAGGGCATCAACGCTCGTCCGGCCAAGGGCGAACGCCTCGCGGCCGGGGGCCATGTCCGTCGCCGGAACGCGCTCGGGCACGGCTGTGCCGAGTGGGACATGGTTCGCGACGAAGGTGCCCGCACCCACCCTGGCCTCGACCAGCCCATCTGACAGCAAGTGTTCGTAGGCGCCGACGACCATGTTCCGCCTGATGCCGAGCTGGGCCGCGAGCGCCCGGCTCGGCGGGAGGCGGCTGCCGGGCGGGAGCCGGCCGGCAAGGATCGCATCGCGCAGCGCCTGGTGGACGCGCGCGGCCTGCGGGCCGGTCATCCCGTCCAGTCGCAGCGGTAAGTCAACCGGGCAGGCCCCGGCGGCACGATTGGTTGGCAGCGGCATCCGCGATTGGACCTTCTGTCAACCAATTTAGCTCTGGCATAGTCGGACCGCAACGCCAGCCGGGGACCACGGATGACAGACATAGAAATGGCCACCTATCCGGTGAATGCGCGCAACCGGGTAAAGCGCCGCCACGATCGGGGCTTCTACGATCAGGAGACCATTCACGCAGTGCTGGATGCAGCCATCCTGTCGCACGTATCCTACGTCATCGACGGCTTGCCCTACTGCACGCCGACACTGTTCTGGCGCGAGGGCACGACGCTCTACTGGCATGGGAGCAGCGCCAGCCGCATGCTGCGCAACCAGTCGACCGGCCAGCCGGTTTGCCTCGCCGTGACCCACCTCGACAGCCTCGTTCTCGCGCGTTGCGGGTTCAACCACTCCGCCGACTACAGGTCGGTTATGGCCTTCGGCAACGCCCGACAGGTGGACGACCCGGCGGAGAAGGAGGCCGCGCTGGTCGCCATGGTAGACCGCTTCTTCCCCGCCCGGACGGCCAGCCTGCGCGAGAGCACGTCGCAGGAGATCAAGGCTACGTCCGTGGTTGCGATGGAGATCGAGCGCGCGTCCGCCAAGATACGCGCCAAGGGCGTCGCGGACGACGAGGAGGATTACCTGCTTCCGATCTACGCCGAGCGCCTGCCCGTCCGCATGGTGATCGGCGAGCCCGAGCCGTGCCGCCGCTTGATGAAGGGCGTCCCGCGTCCGGACTTGCTCGCCGGCTACCGCGCGGGCCGCACTCTTGAGGAGGCGCTGGCGGAGGCCCACGCCGTGACATACAAGCGGTGACGTTGGGCAACCCCGCAACCACTCGAAACGACCCCGCCGTGATGACCGCGGGCATGATGCAGGTGGTCCGTGAGCAACGGCTCGGCTTTGTGGCGACGGTGAACGCGGACGGCACGCCGAACCTCTCGCCCAAAGGCACCTTCGCGATCGTGGATGCGGCCACGGTCGCCTTCGCGGAAATCCGCTCGCCCGGCACCCTCCGCAACCTCGCGGCCAACCCGGCGGTGGAGGTCAACTTCGTGGACCCGTTCACGCGTCGCGGCTGCCGCCTGTTCGGCAGGGCGCGGATTGTACGGCGGGGCGAGGAGGGATTTGACGGGCTCTTGCTGCTTTTTGCCGATCACGGCGCCCTCGTGCCGCGTACGCGGGCGGTCATCCTCATCACGATGACGCGGGCGCTGTCGCTCTCCTCGCCCGCCTATGACGATGGCGCATCGGAAGGCGAGCTGCGGCGGACCTGGACGGAACGCTTCCGTGCGCTCCAACCAGGCGGGCGCTTCATGGAATGACCGCCAGCGCGCTCGGGTCCGAAACCGCCACGTCGCTCGCTGCGCTGATTCTGTTGACAGGCCGGGCGCCGAACTGAATGCGAAGGCTGTGCCATAGCGACCGCGAGGGTGAGGTTGGCTCGAGATCGTCGATTGTTCACGCAACACCTGCCTACCACCGCCAGCGTGAGCGCATCTGCGAGCGACCCTTGGGGATCGTCGCATCGCTAGCCGACGAAGCCTCCGCTGTTGGCAAGCGGCCGCAAGGTCCTGATGCTGTGCGGCTTCGCGACCGAAGTGGTGGTAATGCACGCCGCGCTTGTCGCTATCGGAAACGGCTACCGTGTCCTCGTACCCGTGGATGCGTGTGGCGGCATGTCGGCGCGAACGGAAAATGTCGCATTGCTCGGTCCGGACGCGGTCGAAGGCGGCATGAACGGGCGTGATCAATGCGGCGGCCTGCGGCGAAAGCGCCGGACCGGCATGCATCGCGAGCGTCACGCCGACGGCCACCGCAGGCAGGAGGGCTTGCACCCGAGACGCATCGCCTCCTACTCTCCCACGTCGGCGAACAGGAACACCGCATGGAACGACCCGACTTCATTCGCCACTGGTCCGAGCTGGAAGGCGCGGACGACGCGATCTACCCGGGCGACACCGAGCGTCTCGCGATCGGCGCGCCGCTCGGCAAGGCGCTGGGACTGACCCGTCTCGGCATCCACCACGAGCGCGTGCCGCCGGGGCGACGGACCTCGTACCCACACGCGGAAAGCGCGCAGGACGAGTTCGTGTTCGTGCTCGATGGCCATCCCGACGCCTGGATCGACGGCCAGCTCCATCGTCTCCGACCCGGCGACGCGGTCGCGTTCCCGGCGGGCACCGGCGTCTCGCATACCTTCATCAACAACACGGACGAGGAGGTCCGCCTGCTCGTGGTCGGCGAGCCGAACAAGCCGGAAAACCGCATCCGCTATCCCTGGAACGAGGCCTATGAGGCCAGTTGCGGCGAGCGATGGACCGACTGGCCAGCACGGCCAGTCGGTCCGCATGACGGTCGCCCCGACCGCGCGTCTGACGACACCGGAGCGGCGTCATAGCCGCCTCAAAATGAGGTGACCAGAGGCAGAGTCGGCAAGCTTTCGAAGCGGCATCGCGAGTCGTCGACCTTTGTCTAAAGAGGACCAGTCGTGGACTCCAGACAGGGACGATGCTCGGCTGTCGGTTGCGTTGCGGCTCTGTGGCTAATCTCGTTCGCTGCTGACTTCGGACGCGAACGCGATGACCACCCTGATCGTCTTCAGCGGCCTGCCCGGTGTCGGCAAGACCACCATCGCGCGCCTGCTCGCTGGCAGTCGCGGTCTCGTCGAGAAACACCACGCGTTCAGGATTGAGGTCGAGTTGCCCCTCGAACCAAGCCTCGCGCGCCTCCATCACGTCCGGGCGGGTCTGCTCGCTGGCGTGAAGATCCCCTTTTGTCGGACGCCGGCCACCTTGTGAGCAGCGAGGTTGTCCATGACGACTGTGTCGCCCGGCTTGAGCGCGGGCCCGAGCGTGTCGGTGACATAGGACAGGAAACGCGCGCCGTTCGTGGCGCCGTCCATGAGTTCGACGGCGCCCCTAGGGCGGCGGTGACGGTGGTGGTCTTGTAGTGGCCGTGAGGCACAGCGAGGCGGCAGCGCTCACCTCGCGGTGCTCGGCCGTAGCGCCGCTCCATGTTGGTGGCAGTCGCGGTCTCGTCGAGAAACACCACGCGTTCAGGATTGAGGTCGAGTTGCCCCTCGAACCAAGCCTCGCGCGCCTCCATCACGTCCGGGCGGGTCTGCTCGCTGGCGTGAAGATCCCCTTTATGGATGGCCCGCCCCTCCCTCTGCATCAGCTGATAGCATGCTGCTGCACCCCAGGTGAGGACGGAGCGGAACCATGCAGCTTTCCATCATCGGCATCGATCTCGGCAAGACGTCGTGCAGCCTCGTCGGCCTGGAGGCTGGCGGCAAAGTCGTCCTACGTCGGCGCCTGCATCGCGACACCGTCGTCGAGTTCTGCTCCAAGTACCCGGCCTGTGTCGTTGCTATGGAGGCGTGCTGCGGTGCGCACCACATCGGCCGTGCTCTGGCCGGCCAGGGGCATGAGATCCGCCTCATGTCGCCCGAGTACGTGCGCCCCTATGTCAAAGCACAGAAGAACGACGACCGGGATGCCGAGGCGATCGCCGAAGCCGCAAGCCGGCCCACCATGCGCTTCGTCACCCTGAAATCGGAGGAGCAACTCGACATGCAGACGCTCCACCGCGTCCGTGACAGGCTGGTCGGTGACTGGACGTCGCTGATGAACCAGATCCGCAGCCTGTTATTGGAGCGCGGCCACGTGGTGGCGCAGGGCCGCGCCAGGCTGGCCGTCGCCCTTGCCGAGTTGCTCGACGGCGAGAAGCGTGTTCTGGCGGACCGGATCCACGAGTTGATCGTCGACATGCGCCGCCAGTGGGTCGCGCTCGACGAGCGCATCAAGGCTTTCGACACGGAGTTCGCCGCAGCCGCCAAGGCGCAGGACGGGGCGAAACGGCTCCTGTCCATCCCCGGCATCGGCGCACTGAACGCGACGGCGCTGGTGGCAGCCGTGGGTGATGCAGGGACCTTCGCTCGAGGGCGGGACCTCGCGGCCTGGCTCGGCCTCGTGCCGCGGCAGGTGACGACGGGTGGGCGGCCGAAGCTGCTCGGCATCACCAAACGCGGCAGCAAATACCTGCGCAAGATGCTGATCCAGGGCGTGTCGGTAGCTAGTGGCATGTCCGGGATTGGTAGCGGGCGACATGTCCGGATTTTGGTCCGGAGGGTCGCATGCTGCCGGAGGTTCGGATGGCACGGATCACCGATGCAATCGGGTTGCATCGATCGAAGAAGCTGAGCTGCGTGGAAGCGGCCGAGATGCTGGGCATGAGTGAGCGTCATTTTCGCCGATTGCGGGACGCCTACGAGGCTGAGGGTGCCGAGGGGATCATCGATGGGCGGCGCGGCCGCGCCTCTGGGCGGCGTGCCCCGGTGGACGAGATCGAATGGATGGTGGAGGAGTTCCGGACGCGGTACTTCGATTTCACGGTCAAGCACTTCCATGAGGCGGTCGTGAACCGGCCGATGGCCGACGGGGCGTCTTTCAAGCGCAGCTACACTTGGACCAAGAGCGTGCTGCAGTCGCGCGGCTTGGTCACGAAGGCGCCGAAACGGTCCGTGCACCGCAAGAAGGGGACCATGAGGAAGTGTGTGGTCCCCGCGACGGCATAGGGGCAGGCACGATACGGTTGGCTGGTGCCCGACCTTCGACGCAACCGAAGCCTGCCGCTGACCCTGATGCGGTACCGCCCGTCGCCGATGCAGCCGGCGTCGTGCAGGTCAAGCGCCAGCAGATGCAGTGGACCCGGCGGGGCGCCCACCTGTTGCTGCAAACCCGCACCCGCGCCTCGATGGCACGCTCCGGCGCTTGTTCGAGCGGTGGTATCCGGGGCTGGCAAACGACAATCCATCCAGTGCCGGTCAAGCAGTGGCGGCGTAAATACCACACACTTCCTCTTGGTCCCGCCATCCTGGCCCCGTCACCGCGAAGCTGTGCAAAATGGCCGTTTGGAGTTCTAACCGCCACAGCCCTTCGAACCGCCGTCCAGCGGTCCGCGTGTAGCGGACGGTGTGCTTCGGGTCGCGGTGCCCGAGGTAGTCTTGGATGAGCCGGAGATCATAAGCGCGGTTCGCGAGCGCGAACCCGCTGGCCGTAGGCGCGTTCCAGCGCCCGCGCGATGGTGCCGGCCGTATCCACGCTGAGGCCGGCGCGGCGGTCATAGCGGTCCTTGTGCACGATCTCGCGCGCAGCCTCTCGGAACGCCGCCGTCCGGTATGGGTCCTTGGCCGGCCTGTGTGGGCCAGGGCGCTCATGATCCCGTCGCGCTACCATGGGTTTCTCCACCGAGAGCCTATGACAGGATGCCTTGCGCGAGGAGAGGAAATTCAGTTTTCGGCCGAACTGGCTGAGCCGTTCAGCGCCTTGTAGAGCGCGGTCTTGCTGACCTTCACCCGTGCGGCAGCCTCGCGCACTTTCAACGCGGCGGCGAGATGGGCCTTTGCTCGCGCCAGCTTGTCGGGGGTTACAACCGGCCGTCTTCCGCCCTTGCGCCCGCGAGCCTCGGCTGCTTTCAGTCCCGCGCTCGTGCGCTCGCGGATGAGATCGCGCTCGAACTGCGCCAGCGCCCCGAAGATGTGGAAGAAGAGCGTGCCGCCTGGCGTCGTGGTGTCCACGCCTTCGGTGAGCGAGCGGAAGCCCACGCCCTTGGCGTCCAGCTTGCGCACCGTCTCGATCAGGCGGGCCATCGAGCGGCCGAGCCTGTCGAGTTTCCAGACCACCAGCGTGTCGCCGCGGCGGACGTGTCCGAGCGCCCCGGCCAATCCGGGCCGCTCGGTCTTGGCGCCCGATGCTTGGTCCTCGCGGATATCCTCGCAGCCGGCCTTGGCAAGCGCGTTCTTCTGCAAGTCGAGGTTCTGCTCGGCCGTGCTGACCCTCGCATACCCGATCAGCGCCATCCGAGCCGTCCTCTTGTCCGCTTTGCCGTCCGCCAATCAACCCGTCCGCAAAGCCGCCGTCAAGCAGGGTTGGCGGACAGCTTGGCGGCAGGACGTCAGACATTCGTTTGTGGGAATCCAGACCGGGCGTGATTAGACTGCTAACCCGAAGTTACGATCTGTTCGACACGGGATCGATGCTCGGTTCCCCAATCGCACAGCGGCAATAATGCTTGCACGAGGGTCATCCCGAAGGGAGTGATGGTGTAGTCCACCTTCGGTGGAACCTCCTGGTAGTCGCGTCGGGTCAATACGCCAGCCGCTACCAAGTCACGCAACTGTTGTATAAGAACCTTTTCGCTGATCCCCGGCAGCTTCCGCCTGATTTCTCCGAATCGCTCCGGCCTGGCGCGGAGATGGTACAAGATCAGGGGCTTCCATTTCCCGCCCATGACGGCCAGCGCCACGTCAAGGCCGCATCGTGCCTCATCTGCAACCACAGCCACCTCCGGCACTTACCTTTAGGTAGGTTCTGCCCAAAGCCGCAGCATCGGTCCATATGGTTGCTATCATCAAAGGACCGGAAGCCAGCTATGAGCGCCCAGCAAAACATTCAGATCGCCCAAGGGCTGCTCGAAGGTATCAGCAGTGGCCGTGATCCGGCCGAAATTGCTGCGCCGTTCGCCAGCGACCTCGCCTTTGAAATCCAGGGCGACGACGGCGTCATGCCCTGGATCGGCCGCAAGACCGGCCGGGGCGCGATGGCCGACTTCATGCGCGACCTGCGCGCTATGACGGAGCCGCTCGCCTTCGACGTCGAGGACGTGCTCGCCAGCGAGAACCGCGCGGTGATCGTCGGCTCGCTGCGGACGCGGATCAAGCGGACGGGCAAGGTCACCGCGACGCAGTTCGCGCTGGTGCTGACCATCGCCGAGGGCGTCGTGACGCGCTTCCAGATGCTCGAAGACAGCTTCGACCTATCCAACGCAGCGCGTTGAGGGATGACGACGTTGCAGGATCGCCTGATCGGCACATGTCACGTAGTCTCGTACGAGGCGAGGCAGGCGGGAGACGAGACGATTATCCCATGGGGGAGAACCTGGAGGGCCGCATCACCTATACGGAGGATGGCAACGTCTCCGTCCACATCATGGCGCCGGGGCGCCTGAACTTGGCGTCCGGTGACATCAGCCAGGGGACCACGGAGGAGTGGGCAGCCGCGGCGCGGGGCTACTTCGGCTACTGCGGGACGTTCGAAGTCGATGAGGAGCGAGCCACCGTGACGCACGTCGTGGCGCTCAGCCTAGTGCACCGACTCAGACGGAAGGTACACCTACCGTCTGAGATGAATCGGTGCACCGCCTCCAAGCTGGTGGGCCGACCATTCCAGACGGATGAATCATCCGTCTGGGTCGGACCACTAGTGCCGAACTGGATCGGCGAACAGCAGGTCCGCCACGTCGAGCTGACTGGCGACCGCTGGAGCTGAGCGGCCTACCGACGCGGATCGCCGGCGTAACCCGCACCGCCCACCTCGTCTGGCGGCGCGCCTCCCCTTGAACGCGGCGCAGCTCTGAAGAGGGTTTGCCCTCCAGCGCAGCGACAGCACATCTGAGAGCGGGTCCATGGCGATCCGGACGTTTGCGAAGATAGTGCGGACGCTAAAGCATGGATCGTCTGCTTTCAATAGCATATCAACCCGCCAACGCTGCTGGGTCGAACGAGCGCCCAGCTGCGCGCGCTCCAGCGGGACGTCAGACCGGAAAGAGAGAAAGGTGAGTAGAAATGCCCGTGAACAACGCCGTTTGGCTGCCAGAGAAGCACGCCCCGTTTGAGATCAAGCCCGCGCCGTACACCTCCCCTCGTGAGAACGAGGTCGTGGTCAAGAACAGCGCTGTGGCGATCAATCCGTTGGACTGGCTGACGCAGTCGATGGGTGACCTCTTCTTCTCGTGGATCAAATACCCATTCGTCGTCGGTTCCGACGTCGCAGGGGAAGTGGTCGAGGTCGGGACCGGCGTCTCTCGATTCAAGGTCGGTGACCGTGTCCTGGGTCACGCGGTCGGCGCAGACAAGAAACGCAACAGTTCGGCGGAGGGAGCTTTTCAGGAGTACACGGTCCTGCTCGCTCACATGGCGTCCCCGATCCCGGATGGGATGGCTTACGAGAACGCCGTTGTCCTGCCGCTGACCTTGTCCACCGCGGCCTGTGGCATGTTCGAGAAAGACCAACTGGCGCTTCAATATCCTTCGGCCCATCCCAAACCGACCGGCAAGACCTTGCTCATCTGGGGAGGCTCCACCAGCCTCGGCAGCAACGCGATCCAGCTCGCCGTCGCGGCCGGCTACGACGTCATCACGACGGCCTCGCCGAAGAACTTCGGCTACGTCAAGAAGCTGGGCGCTACCCAGGTTTTCGATTACAAAAGCAGGACAATCGTCAAGGACATCATCAAGGCCCTCAAGGGCCGGACGATCGCCGGCGCCCTCGCCATCGGGCTCGGGTCAACCGAGGCCTGTCTTGACATCGTTCACGCGTGCAAAGGCGACAAGTTCGTCTCGATCGCTACCACCCCGGTTTCCTTCGACAAGGCGCCCACGGGCCGTGGTAGGACCTTGTGGCTGGTTCCAACCATGGCGCGCATGATCGCGTCGACCGTGGCCATGACGGTCAAAGCTAAAATGAGGGGGATCCGCACCAAGTTCATCTTCGGAACCACTCTCTTCGACAACGAAGTCGGTCCCATGATCTACGTGGACTTCCTGCCGGATGCGCTCGCCCATGGCCGCTATGTCGCAGCTCCTGCTCCGCTCGTCATAGGACGGGGGCTCGACAAGATACCAGCGGCGCTGGAGGCTCAGAAGAAGGGGGTTTCCGCTCAGAAGCTGGTCGTCGCGCTATGATCGCGCTTACCCAGGATGCGGACGCAGTTGCCCCGGCCGGAGGCGATCCGAAACGTAGGCTCTCGAAGATGCCGTGGCTTGGGGGCGCCGTGCTCAGCACTGGCGTAGCGCTCTTCTCCTATCGATACTTGGCAAGGGTCGGTCCCGTGCCGCCAACCGTGGCGCACAACCGGTTCCTCGATCAGTGGATCATCGTCCACGCCACCAGCGCAGCAACCGCGCTCCTGCTCGGCCCGGTTCAGTTCCTGCCGGCGGTGCGCCGGCGCTGTCCCGGAGTCCATCGCTGGACAGGGCGGACATACGTCGTTGGCTGCTTGGCCGGCGGAGCCTCTGCCCTCGTCCTCGCCGCAGGCGTGTCCTCGGGCGCCATCGCCGGGGCGGGTTTCGGAGCCTTGGGCGTCGTGTGGATGTATGTGACCGGTCAGGGCTGGCGCACGGCGCGCGCGCGTCAGTGGCCGGAACACCGGCGATGGATGATCCGGTCGTTCGCCATGACCTTCGCGGCCGTCACGCTCAGGATCTACATGCCGCTCGCAGGGGTGCTAGGCTTAGACATGATGAACGCCTACCCGGCGATCGCATGGCTCTGTTGGGTGCCAAACGCGATCCTGGCGGAGTTGTACCTGAGGAAATACGGGGCGTCGTCCGCCGTGGCCGCCATCCCGCGCTCTTCTCCTCCAACGGCTCCAGTTGCGGCGCGAGCGTGTCCAATGCCGCTCGCCGTCTCTCGATAAGCCGAAAGCGGTTCGGCACACGGCTGCCTTCAGCGCCACGCGGGGGACAGCGGTTTCGCGATAACCATAACGGCGAAGAGGAATCACCATGCGGCTTTTCGTGACGGGAGCTACCGGCTTCATCGGCACCGCCGTCGTGCGGGAACTGCAAGGGGCCGGGCACGATGTTCTCGGGTTGGCCCGGAGCGACAAGGCGGCTGAGGCCTTGGCACATCAGAACGTCGGGGTGCATCGGGGCAACCTCGGCGACACGGACGGCCTCGCCGGCGCCGCTGGATCGTGCGACGGCGTGATCCACCTGGGCTTCAACCACGATTTTTCCAAGTTCCAGGAAAATATCGCAATCGACCGCAAGGCGGTGCAGTCCATGGCGGAGGCGCTCCATGGCTCGGACAAACCGCTTGTCATCGCGTCGGGTATCCTCCTCGCATCAGGACGGACCGGCACGGAAGCCGATGCGGCCGATTTAGGCGAAGGAGCCAGTGGCCGCGGTGCCACCGAGACGGTGGTCATAGCCGCTGCCGAGCACGGCGTGCGGGGCATCGTGATTCGACTGTCGCCTTCTGTTCATGGTGAGGGCGACCATGGTTTCGTGCCGCAGCTGATTGCCACTGCCCGGCAGGCGGGCGTCGTCGCCTTTGTCGGCGACGGCGCCAACCGCTGGCCTGCGGTTCACCGGCTCGATGCCGCCCGGCTGTTTCGACTGGCCGTCGAGGGTGCTGCGCCCGGCGCCGTGCTTCACGCCGTCGCCGAGGAGGGTATCGCCATGCGTGCGATTGCTGAGACGATCCGGCAGGAACTCGGGATTCCAGTCCGGAGCCTCAGCAGGGAAGAAGCGCCCGCGCATTTCACCTGGATGGCGCGCTTCGTACAAATCGACAAACCGACCTCCAGCACGTTGACCCGCAAGACCATGGGCTGGCAGCCGCAGCACAAGGGCCTGCTCGCCGACATGCGGGAGAGTGGGTACTTCTCCTAGTCTCGCGGCTGATGCTGAGGGCAGCGCGGCCGTCGTTCGCTCAACAACGCTAAGAGCGAACGAACCAGGAACGGCCGACATGAGTCAGCCCGTCTCGCGACTGAGCCCTGCTGCGGCGACCTCGCGATAGACGGTCGATCGTCCAAGCCCGAGCTGGCTAGCCGCCTTGGTCGGCGATAGGCCGGCCCCAACCAGCTTAAGAGCAGCCTGTATCCTGTCAGCGTCGAGCGGCTGACGTCCCGGCCGTTTCCCCTTCGCCCTTGCGGCCGCGATGCCATCCTTAGAGTCCGTTGACAACTATGGGTGGGCGAGTCTTCGGATCATCAACCCACCCATGGCGATATCGACCATGGCTTCGGAGACGTCCATCCTGGCCTCGTAGGGGGCACCTCAAGGTTTGTTACACGGACAGCGGTAAGTGGAACGTTTGACGAACAGCGCTATGGTTTGGCAATCGGCGCATTGAGCGCCCGGTAAAGCGTGGCGTGATGGCATTTCAGGAGCTTGGCGGCTTCGCGCACGGACGTACCCTCGCCGACGAGGCGCTGACCTAATGCGACCTGCTCGGGGCTGAGCTTGGACGGTCGACCGAACCGGACGCCGCGCGCCTTGGCGGCGATGCGCCCGCTGCTGGTGCGATGGTGAATGAGCGCGCGCTCGAACTCCGCGATGCCTGCAAACACGGTCAGGACCATGCGGCCCGCGGGCGACGTCGTGTCCGCCCAGGGCTCGGCGAGTGATCGTAAGCCGGCACCAGCTTCGTTCAGCTTCTCGGCGATGTCGAGCAGGTCCTTGGTCGAGCGCGCGAGCCGGTCAAGCCGGGTGATCACCACCACATCGTCGTTGCGGAGCTGCTCGATCAGCCGGACGAGCTCGGGCCGGTCGCGCTTGGCGCCCGACACCTTCTCCTCGAACGTGCGGCGGCACCGGCTTCCTTCAGCGCCGCGCGTTGGAGGCGCAGGTCCTGGTCGTCGGTGGACACGCGCGCATAGCCGATCAGCATGTCGCAGATGTGCATCGAAAAGATTGCTTTTAGCAACAGATTTTTGCGACAACTCCGCGCCCGGATTTCCGTGCGGCCCGACACCGTCGCGGAAGTTACAACATTTGCGAAACGGTCGCGGCAGCTGTCGACCCCTACCGGCTATCCGTTCGATTCGGCGCGCGCTCGATGACAATCCGGGCAATGTCGGCGCGGATCAGGCCGTACGCGCCGAAGCAAGGTTCGAGTTCGATCAGCCACTCGCCCGGCTGGCATCCAACGCCGAGTTCCCACGGCTGCACCTCGCGATCCTCTGCGCAGCGCAGCCTCAAGCCGCCGATGACATTCTGATGGCTGAAGCCGCGCACGTCCGCATCGATCCAAGCGGCCAGTTCGAACGCGAAGATCGCGCTCTTGCCACGGCGGTAGAGCGCGATGCGAAGCGTACTCGGGCCTTGGCGGTTGAGGAGCAGGCTAACGATCTCGGCGTCCCCGAACTCGGGCTCGCCCTCGAACCAGTCGATGAGATCACGGCCACCAGGGATGGCGGCAAGCGACACAGCAAGCTCCTGCCGCGCCTGCGTCTGCTTCCGGAGAGCTTCATCCATCGACGGGATCATCGCCGCCATCCTGGCATGGCCGTCCCCGCAGTGTCGAGGAAGGACAGCTTTCCACCAATCTTCCCCATTGCCTTGTCGCATAAGCCGGAACGTTCGCGACCGGAGGAGGATCACACGCCACGCGACAACTCGCGCTACGGCCCCGCCCGCGCTACGCTTGTCCCGAGAAGGGGGAGTCGTATGGCCCGACGCGACCTTTTGACGGGAGACGAGCGACGGGCGCTATTCGGCGTTCCTTCAGATCACGCCTCGCTCGCCAAGTTCTACACCGTCATGCCGGAGTATCGGTCGCTGATCGAAGCGCGGCGCGGCGACGCCAATCGTCTTGGCTTCGCGCTCCACCTGGCCCTTCTACAGCATCCTGGCTTTGGGTTGCGACACGACGAGGTCGTCTCCGACTTTCTGGTTCGGCACATAGCGGACCAACTCGGCTTGAGATCGGGCGCGATGGCTGACTATGCCCGCCGCGCCCAGACCCGGCTCGAGCACGCCTGGGAAGCAATGGGAAGCTTGGGCCTGCGCGGCTTCGAGCCCGGCGACGTAGCCTGCGCGCTCGACGTCGCGACCGAGGCGGCGAGCGGAACCGAGCGCGGCATGGCGATAGCGACCGCGATCGTCGACAACCTTCGCGCAGCGCGTATCGTTCTACCGGCGCCAGCCCGCATCGAGCGGATTGGGATCGCAGGGAGGGCAAAGGCGCGCAAGCTCGCGGCCGACATCGTAGTGGACGCGCTCACGCCCGAACAGGTCGCGGCCCTGGACGCGTTGCTCGTCACCGATCAGAAAAGTGAGGTGACCCCGCTCGCTTGGTTACGCGACACGGGCGACAGCCCGTCCGCCCGGAATCTTGCCGGCATCCTTGCACGACTGTCCTACGTCCGCGGTATCAGCATTGACGCGCGAGTGGTCGAGCGCATCCACGAGCGCCGGTTCCGCCAACTCGTACGTGAGGGAGCGGTCGCGCCGGCATTCCTTCTTTCCGACTATTCGCTCCGTCGCCGGCGGGCGACCCTGGCCGTGGCCATGATCGACCTCGAAGCCCGGCTCGCCGACGCCGCGGTCGAGATGTTTGGTAAACAGACCGGACTCCTGTTCGCCAAGGCGCGCGCCTCGCAGAAACGCCGCTACGAAGCGACCACCAAGGACGTGGGCCGCCTCATGCGGCTGTTCGGGTCGACGATCGGCACGCTGCGCGTCGCGCGCGAGGACGGGCTTGATCCTTGGGTTGCGCTTGAGACCGACGTCGGCTGGGAACGGCTGATGGGCGTGGCCGATGAGGTTTCCGCTATCGCGGATCTCGCTCGTGACGAGCCGCTGGTAAGGGCGTCCGACAAGTACATGACGCTTCGTCGGTATGCGCCCGCTTTCCTGGACGCATTCCGGTTCAAGGCCGCAGGCTCGCGCGATGGCGTGCTCGCGGCCGTCAAGCTCGTGCGCGAGCTGAACGCGACCGGCAAGCGCGACGTGCCGGTTGACGCGCCCATGCCGTTCCCGAAGAGCTGGAAGGCCGCGATCACGGAGGGTGGGAGCATTGATCGCAGACGCTATGAGACGGCGACCGTAGCCATGGTGCGCGAGCGGCTTGGCTCGGGCGATCTCTGGGTGGAGGGCACCCGTGACCACCTCCGGTTCGATTCCTACCTTCTATCCCGTCCAGACGCCGCAGCAATCGCGGCGAACCTGCCGTTCGACACGGACGTGGACCGCTATCTCGACGGACGTGCAACGCTGCTCGACTGGCGACTGCGCCGTTTCGGTAACGCGCTGAAGCGGGGCACGCTCGACGGCGTCGAGCTGAAGGGCAACGAATTGCGCGTGGTCCCGCTTGCGGCAACGACACCGGCCGCAGCCGACCAGCTCGATGCCCTCGTCGACCGGCTCATGCCGAAAGTCCGCATCACCGAGCTTCTCGCCGAGGTGGCGAGGCGCACCGGCTTCACGTCAGCCTTTCTCGAACTCCGCTCGGGGCGGTCCCATCCCGATCCCGAGGCTCTACTCGCCGCCATTCTGGCGGATGCCACCAATCTCGGGATCGAGCGAATGGCCAACGCCAGTCAGGGCGTCAGTTACGCGCAGCTCGCCTGGACGCACAGCTGGTATCTCTCGGAGGAGAACTATGCGGGCGCGCTACGCCACCTGATCGATGCGCAGGCCGAGCTTCCGCTCACCCAGCTCTGGGGTGACGGCACCACGTCGAGCTCGGACGGGCAGTTCTTCAGGAGCGGTCGCCGCGGATCGGCGGGCAGCATCAACGTGCATTACGGCTCGGAGCCCGGGCAGAAGATCTACACCCATGTCGCCGATACCTACGCCCCGTTCCACGCCCGGCTGATCTCCGCGACCGCGGCGGAAGCGCCTTACGTCCTTGATGGACTGATTGCGCACGGAACTGGCATCGAACCGACCACGCATTACGCCGACACCGGCGGCAGTTCCGACCATGTGTTCAGCCTGGCGCACCTGCTCGGATTCCGGTTCGTGCCACGCCTGCGCGATCTCGCCGACCGCAAGCTCGGTACGTTCGAGGGGCACGGGCGCTACCCGGCGCTGGCGTCGCTGATCGGCCGCCCGATCAACACCGCGGTGATCCGGGAGAGCTGGACGAGATCGTCCGGCTCGCCGCGTCCATCAAGGCGCACGCCGTGCTGCCCTCGGTCATGCTGAAAAAGCTGGCCGCGCATCGCCGTCAGAACCGGCTCGACTTCGCGCTCCAGGAGGTTGGCCGCATTGAGCGCGCGCTGTTCACGCTCGACTGGCTGGAATCAAAGGCACTTCGGCAACAGTGCCAGGCCGGACTGAACAAGGGCGAAGCCCGGCACTTCCTCGCCCAAGCCGTGTTCGTGCACAAACAGGGCCGGTTGCGTGACCGCACGTTCGAGGACCAGGCGCTGAAAGCCTCGGGGCTGAACTTCGTCACCGCCGCCATCGTCTACTGGAACACGCTCTATATGGGCCGGGCCGCTGAGCACCTGCGCCGATTGGGCGTGGCCGCTCCCGATGAACTGCTCGCGCGCGTCGCGCCGCTTGGCTGGCGGCACATAAGCCTGACCGGCGACTATCTCTGGCAGAACACCGGCCACGGCGTTGATGATGACGGGTTCAGGCCGCTCAACCTCGGCCTCGGACGTATGGCCAAGGTGGCGTGAGCCCGGTCGAGGCTATCCCAACACAGGTGTTCCTCAAATGTTCAGCTTACCGCTGTCCATGTGACAAACCTTGAAGTGCCCCCTACAACGCGCCCGCCAAATTTATCCGCCTGAATAGAGTGACATCGCGCGCCATCAGCTGGATCGAGGTCACGACCGATCTCATCCTCGCAAGCCTGCATGAGCCGGATTTGAACAGGCTTGAATGCACGCGGGCGGAGCTCATCGACACGCCCCGCAGCGCCTACCGGATGACTGCGCGCTGGGCCGAGGCTTTCCACCGTGCCGATCCGGCCATCTCCGGCCTTGTCTGGACCTCCCGCCGCTGTGATCCGGATAAGGCCTATGTGTTCTTCGAAGACCGTCTCCCATCGGGAGCGCTTGTCGTTCAGGACCGGATAGAGGTGGCCACCTCGGCGCACCATCTGAGGCAAATCAGAGATTTCGGGCGCCGGGCGGGCGTAACGATCACGATTTGAGCACCGAAAGATCAGCCTTACGGGCTGACGCGAGGTGCTGCTCGACGGGTACGGGTCGGCTTCGTCACATCGTCGAAGTCGGGCGCCTTTGCAGGCTTACCCTTCTTGGTTGTCGCTGTCTTGCGAGGAGTGCGCGGATTCTTCGGAGCGACTACTGCGGTCTCGACAGCCATCTCCTCAGCGGCCTCTGGAGCGATCGCGTTTTCAGCACTGACGGGGGCCGGGCGGAGCTTGGAAATTTCCTCGAGATCCTCGCGGGCGGTCGCTCGGCTCGATTGAGCCAGGTCGCGAAGCTCTGAGGCGACGAAGGTCGCTTCATCCGGTTGCGCAGGGTCGACTTGCCGTTCAACCATGTCGGCGATCTCATCCAGCCCTCCGACGTTCCGCAGCAGGTCGTTCTGCGCCTCGGCCATAATATCGAACAGGGTCTCCTGGTGGCGCCCTCGCGGACGGAAGATAGGGGTCTGCTCGCCCTCCTTTGCGCCTTCCTCGAATTCGAGGGCGGGCTCAACCTCCTGCGATCCCTCTTCAGGCAGCGGTTCGGAGGGCTTGGCTATCAAGACGTTGAGGAGCACGGCTTCCGGACTGGCCGACTCGTTCGCCACCGGGCGTCGTCCGAGCGAGGGTGGCGCAGGCGAGGGGTCCAACTCGTCGCCGAAAGCCGGCCGCGAACGGGTGGACGACGTTCTAGCCGGAACCGCCGCTGCCATCGTCGGCAGCTCGGGCCGAATCGCCGCAGGTTCGCCCCCGGTGCGGGAAGCCATAGTGGTCAGCGGTGGCACGCCGGGCGGTGGGATGCTCGGCCTTTCAGCTCTCAGCGCATCCTGGGCCACCCCAGAATCCTCGCTCGCCTTTCCGTATTCCGGCGAGAGGAGAGAAAGCAACGGTTCCCTGAGTAAGGTGAGCTCGGGCACGGACCTGAAGGTCGACGTCCCCGAGCGGGTGAGCGCCCGGAACCATCGATCCTTGTCGTAGCGGATCTTGGTTGTGAGAATCGGGAACTCGTTGGCGATCATCAGGATCGAGCTCTTTCTGGGTAGCCGGATCACTTCGTCGGGCCGCATCAGCGGCACGCCGGTCAAGGATTTAGAGGCGGATGACTCCCGGAACCAGCCGCCGCCGCGCAGGTTCGTGGTCGTGGTCACGACGGTCTTCTGCCCGAGCTGATCCGACACGTAATTGGCCGTCGCAAGGTCATCGACACCGACGAAGAGTTTGAGGGCGCAATTGGCCACGATGCTTTCCCGCGCGGCCCGGCCGTAGATCTCGTCGAGCTGGCTGATGTTCTGGAGGATCGCCGCCATGCGGAATCCGTAGCCTGCGCTGAGCGGGATCTGCTCGACGATCGCATCCATCCGTTGAAGCTGGCGAAACTCGTCGAGCATGACGAGGACGTGGTGATCACCCTTCGCGGGCATCTCGCGCGTCATGGCGTCGTAGATCTGCTGGACGAGGAGACGGATGAGGCTGCGATAAGAGGTCAGGTCGGAGGGGGCCGGGCCGATATAGATCGACATGCGTTTGCGGCGCAGTTCGCGGATGTCGAAGTCGCTGCGAGCCGTGACGGACGCGATCAGGGGATTGTCCCAAGGCGCGAGAGCGGTGGTCAGGTTGGCCAGCACCGATCCGCGCGTGTCGCCCGGCTCGGCGATGATCTGGTTGAAGCGGCCGACCACGAAGGCGCTCAGCTCCGAACCCTCGGCCTTGACGATGGCTGTCAAAAGGGCGCCGACGTCGCGTCCGGTCGAGAGAACACGCAGTGCGGTGCGGATCGTGCGATCGGCGTCCGAAATCTGGTTCGACTCGAGCACATAGCCGAGCACGCCGACGAAGAGGTCCCGCGCCTTCTGCGACCAGATCGACTCGCCGTGCTTGGGATCGGGGATGAGGAAGTGCGCGACGTTGGTGAGATCGGTGATCCGCGACGGACCGTCCCGCACGAAATCCAGCGGGTTGTAGCAGTGCGAACGCCGCGAGCCCGGCGCGAACATGAACACCTCGTCGCCGGCGGCCCGGCGGGCCGCGGCCGTCTCTCGAAAGTTCTCCTGCTTGATGTCGACTGTGATGGTCGAGCCGTCCCAGGCGAGGAGGTTCGGAATGACGAAGCCGCGCCCCTTGCCGGAGCGGGTCGGCCCGATCACGAGGGGATGGCGGGCGTCGTCGTTGCGCAGCAGCGTGGTGCCGTGCCAGCCGAGGATGAGGCCGTTCCTGGCATGCATGTTGGCGCGGAAGAGATCGCCCCCGCGGGCGAAGCGCGCGCCGCCATAGAGACTCGGGGGCTTGATGACGAAGAGCGCGATCCAGCCGCCGAGGAAGATCGCAACCGTGATGCCGGCCGCGATGGCGGCGTTCCTTTTCACGCCGTAGGTCGCCCAATAATAGGCGACGTGCTTGAACGAGAGGAACGGATCGCTCTTGGTCAGCCCCGCAAGCAGTGCCCAGGTCCTGAAGCTGACCCCGGTGGTGGCGGCATAGACCAGCGACCAGACGATCGCCATGGCCATCAGGACGACGATCGTTCCAGCGGTCCAGAGAGCGCCGCGTTTCATGAGGCGGTACCCCGACCCATTCGCCGCCTCCACTCGGCATATTTAGCGAAGTAGATCTCGTCCCAGCGCCGGACCCCGCCGTCGCGCCGGAGCTGGACAACGATCGGCAGGACTTCGCGGATGTAGGAGACGATCTGATCTTTTGAGAGCCCGGTTCCCGACATCAGCACCTTGAGGGCCAGCGCTTCGTAGGCGCCCCTGGGCGAGTCGGCGTGAACGGTCGACAGCGAGCCCGGGTGGCCTGAGTTGATGGCCTGGAGGAAGGTGAAGGCCTCCGCGCCGCGCACCTCGCCCAGGATGATGCGATCGGGTCGCATGCGCAGCGAGGCTTCGAGGAGGGACTGCACGGTGACCCGCGCCTGGCCCTGGTCGCCCTTGGAGGCGACCAGGGGGACGAAGTTCGCCTGCGGCGGATGGAGCTCACGGGTGTCCTCGATGGTGAGGATGCGATCGTCCGGCGGCAGCGCCTTGAGGAGGGCGTTCAGCGCCGTCGTCTTGCCGGTCGAGGTGCCGCCGGACAGGAGGATCGAGACCCGCTCTCGGAGCGCGAGTTCGATAAAACCGCGCTTGTCGCCGCGGTCGAGCAACTGGCACAGGGCGTTGTCGAGGAGCGAGAGTTCGTCATCGCCGTCGATCGTGGTGGCGTCGAAGGCGCCCATCGTCTCGTAATCGTCGAGGGACAAATTCTTGACGACCTGCTTGCGGATGGCGAAGGCGCCACCTCCCGGGGCGGCCGGAGGAAGCACGGCCTGAAAGCGCTCGCCGGTCGGCAGCGCGGCCGAGAGGAGGGGGGTTTCCTCGCTGACGCTCTGGTCGGAAAAGCCGGCGACCCGTTCGGCCAGGAACCGGATGGCCTCGGCCGTCATGGCGGGCACCGCGAAGCTTTGCATGGCGGAAACGCCGAGGTGCTCAACCCACACCTCGCCCGGCCGGTTGACGACGATCTCGACGACGTCAGGGCTTGCGAACCATTCGCTGAGGGGCAGCAAGGCCCGGGTCAAATGCACCGTTGGACGATGACCCAACGGCATCGTCAGGACGGACTCGGCCATGGCGGAGCTCCTTGATCATCTCGCGCAAGGGGTCGGGGTAGAAACTTGAAAAGTCGAGGTCGCGCCGAACGAAAATCATGATGCGGGCTCCCTGGTCGACGTTGATGGTCGGCGGGATGTTGATGGAGTTCTTCAGCGCCTCGTTGGCGATCTGGGTCATGGTCTGGGACGTCTGCTGGGCCGCAAGCTCGCGCGCATAGGCGTCCTGCTGGTTGCCGGGCTGGCTGGTCGAGGTGACATAAGTGCCGGTGGCCGGATTGAAGGTGCTGGTCGAGGTCGAGTTGTAGCTCTGCGTATTCTGGCCGAGCTGGGCCAGGTATGCCGAGCCGCCGCTCACGACCGAGAGCATGATGGCGGAGCCGAACCGCTCGAAATAGTGATTGTCGACCTCGCCCTCGAGGCCGGTGCGGCCGAGGTTGTCGGTGCCGGGTGAACCGAGCTGAACCGACACGCCATCATGGCGCAGGATGCGGGTCCAGACGATGAAGACGCGGGTCTGGCCGATGGCGAGGCCGGACTTGTATTCGCCGATCAGGCGCGAGCCGGAGGGCACGATGATGCGCCGGCCGTCGAAGGACCACACGTCCTCGGCCGTGACGGCGCGCACCATGCCGGGCAGGTCGGACTGGATCGCGGTCTCCAGGATCCCGCGGATCATCGTCCCCTGGGCGATCAGCGCATCGGTGCGCCGATTCTTTGTGGCGCGGGCGATGTCGACGCCAGCTTGCGACCTGCTGTTCAGGTAACGGGTATTGGCATCGGTCTCGTCATAGGCTTTCTGCGAGGCCGAAGCGTCGCTGACAGGCCCGGCCGCGACGTTGAGGCCGGCATCCGTCACCACCATGGGTGATTTCAGCCGTTCCCATTTCTGGCGTTCTTCCTCGGCGAGGTGCCGGCGCTCCTCTTCCGCCCGCCGTCGTGCATCTTCGTCGTCATTGGATTGAGCGAGCGCCGGGGGTGGTGCGACGACACCCGGCGGGTTCAACGGCGGGAACTGGGGTGCTGCATCGACCGGCGGTGCCGGCGTTGGTGCTAAGGCAGGGGGCGGTGGCGCGGGTGGCGGCGTCAGCACGATTTTACCCTGGTCCAGCGCCGGGGCAGGGGTATCGATGACGGGGGCACGGTACTGGGTTGTGCGGAAATCGTCACCGTCCGCCGCCGTCATGGCGCGGACCGGGACCTTGTTGCCGGTCCACATCATCCAGACCACGAAGGCTACCGTGACGCCACCCACCAGGACCGACACGCCCTTCGAGGCGCGATTGCGCGGGCGTGAGAGCCGCGAGGCCGCGGTGTCCTCGAACTCCAACTGCCTGAAATCGTCGCGTGTGGGCATGATCACCTCGACCGCGAAAAGAAGGGTGCCGTCGCCGAGGCGCTCAGCTTCTGCCGGGCCGTAAGGCTCCATCCCGGTCGGATCGGGCGCAGAGGGGCGCAGGTTGAACACGCAGGTCGCAACAGCGCCGCTGCGCAGCGTCCACTGCCGGCTGATCTTGTCGACGACGAGGAAATTCCCCTCGCGCCGGAAGTTCTGGAGGCTCTCGTTGCGGTTCTGATCGACGATGAAGATCGCCGGAACCTCCCCTTGGAACTGGAACCAGGTCTTCTTGCCGTCGTCGAAGGCGGCGACCGGCTTCAGCACGTCCGAACCCTTGTAGCCGTAATCGGTATTGGCGTGCTTCACGCTGAACGCCTTGCGGTTCGGGTCGTTGATGAGCCTTGCGGCTTCCTCTTCGAGCTTGGCGTCCCGATCCTCGCCGGGATAGCGGAACTTGATCGTGTAGACTTGCCCCCGGACAGAGGCCTCGTTGGAGCGGAGCGCGAACACGTAAGTGCGCCTGTCACTGACGATGTTCATGTTGGTGGCGGCGTGCGGCGCGACGGGCTTCAGGAAGACGATGTTGCCGCGCTTGTTGGGCTCGACCTTCCAGGCGACGCTGTCGCCGAGCGTGATGGTCTCGATGTGCTCGCCCTCGCCGAGGATGACCATCACCGACGTGCCGTAGGTCGCGTCCACTCCGACGACATTGCTTTCGTTGTAGACGATCGTGCGGATGCGGGGATCGGCCCGGCCGGGCAGAGGCTCGGCCTCCGGCCAGGCCGGCGATGCCGAGAGAGCCAGCAGCGCCACCAACGCGAGGGAGCGCCGCATCATTGCGTTGCTCCCGTCGGGGTCAGCTCCGGTGCCGGCATCGGCATGGACGGCGGCGGCAGATCGCTGACCGTCGGTGCGGCTTCCTGATCGCGGCGATAGTCCGTTACCTGGAAGCCGAGCGGGTTTTCGAACCGCCACTCGTTCCGCATCGGCGCGTGCGTGTAGCGAAACCGCACGAGCGACGTCCAATAGGATTCGGTCGTGTTGGTCGGGGTGCGGGTCAGCGTCGAGAAGCGGACGATGGCGGTCCGGCTATTGGCGAACTGCACGGAGCGTATGGTAATGGCGACGGTGCCGGTGCGGGCCAGCACGCGCGCCGGGTTCGCGGTGTTTGCCGGCGAATAGAGCTCGACGAGGGCGCGGGCGGCCTCGCCCGTCGAAAGCAGCTGCGCCAGGTCGAAATTGTCTTTGACGGCTTGAGGATCGTAGGTTTCCCGCGCCCGCAGGTAGCGGACCACGTTCATCTGCGTCACCGCCTCGGATTGCTCGAGGTCGCCGGGTGCGAGCGCCCGCTTGACCTCCAAAAAGCCCGTCGTCTTGTCGACCTCGACTACGTAGGGCTCGAAGCTCTTCAAGGGGATTAGCAGCCAGAGGCACCCGAGTGCCATCAGGGCCACGAGCGTCATCATGGTGGCGGCAATCCAGGCGAGCGCGCGCGAGCGTTTGACGCTGCGCACGACGTCGTGCTCCCAGGTGGCGGCTTCCGAGAAATACCGCGCGTCCACCGCGCTGGCCGAAGCCGCCCCGCCCTGATCCGCCATCGTCACCTCGATCCGTTGCGCCGAGCCGCTCATCAGAAACTGTCCCTGGTCTTCTTCATGCGGGCTTCGGCGGCGCGGCGATCCTGCAGCAGTGCATACTGGCGCTCGGTCCGATCGTGGCCGACGGCGCGGAGGCGACCCATCCGGGTCAGCCCATAGCGCGTCATCAGCGCCCGCCCGGCGGTTGATCGCTCGGGATTGAGGCTGCGGGCACTGGCGAGCGCGGCACCGAAGGCAGTGAACCGCAGCGCCGCGCCCCCGGCGATGGCCTGGGATACCGGGATGAGCTGCCAGACCAGGAACACGCCGATGAGGCCGACCAGCACGACGGGCGCGATGTCCTGGATGCCGGTGGAAACGCTCGAGTTGGAGTTAGCGAGCGCCTGCACGACGGTGTTGATCATGGACAGGTAGAATCCCGCGACCGCGTAGACGAGGATTTGCACGACCACGAACTGGACGAGGACGGAGAGCCAGCCCGCAAAGTATCGCGTCGTGAAGCCGTAGAGCATCAGGACGACGAAGATCGGCGCGAGCGCGAGCATCACCCAGATGATGATCTTGGCGAAGATGACGAGGAACGCCGTGAAGCCGACGAAGAGCGCGACCACGATCCACACGATCGAGCCGTAGAGGTAGGGTCCCGGGTTGGTCACGCCGGCGTTGGCGACGATCTTGGACGCGGCGTCGACGCCGACGAGGTAGATGTTCGAGATCGACTGCTCGATGTTCGAGCTCGAGGTGCCGGCGGAACCCGCGCTGCCGATATTGGTGATGATGACGTTGCCAACCGCCGCAGGCGCCTGGTTCACGACGTTGTAGACGAAGGTCTGGAAGTCGCCCCAGGTCATGGCCAGAACGTAGATGATGAAGACCCGGAACAGCCGGAACGCCATGCCGGACGCGGTAGTGTCGCCGCGGCCCTGCCAGAACGACCAGCCCCAGAAGATCACGTAAAGGGTGAGCAACAGCGTGAAGACCGGTCCCATGGCGCTGGCGAGGGCCTGATAGGTGTTCTGCGTGAAGTTGTTGCCGAGCGTGTCGACCTGCTGGAACAGCTGGCTGATGAAGTTGTTCATCGGTCCCGCTTCCCGTTCGGCTCGGCGTCGAACTTCGTGGTGTCGAACGGCGGCGGGCCGTTGAGCCGCCGCATCGGACCGCAATCGCTGACGGGTGGACCTTCGGCGTAGGACAGCACGCCGTCGCTCGCGTCGCAGGGTGCCTTGAGCTCGGAATGACCGCAGGCACTGAGCGAACCCGCGACCGCGACGATGAGGGTGAGACGAGCCAGCATGGTCAGTGCGGGCTCAGCGTCATCTTGTTGGGGTCGAAGGCCGTTGCCGCGGCCGACGACGATTGCAGGGCGATGTCCTGGGTGTTGCGAACGTTCTGCGCGGTCAGCACGCTGTTGATGCTGCCGATCATCTCGTTCATCGTCTGGCTGCCCTGGATGACGAGCTGGCTGTTCTGGTCGATCGAGGCTTTCAGGTCCTGCCCCTGGCCGATCATCTGCGAGGCGGACGAGAACGCCTGCTGGCGGGTTTGCGAGGCCGATTGGGTGGCGGAGATCAGGCCCGCGAGGGCCGTGACGGTCGAAACCGCGGACCCGTAGCTCTTGTCCTGCGTGGTGGATTGGCCGTTGATCAGGCCGGAAATCGTCTTGACCAGCGACAGGCCGTTGATGAGCGTCGCCGCGGCCTGGGCCGAACTGCCAGACAGGCCACCCCAGGCCAGCGTTCCGGTGGACAAGATCGACCCGAGGTTCGGCGCCTGGGCCACGTTGAAGCCGCCGCCGAGCGCCGATTGGGAGAACTGGCCGGCCGAGCTCGTCCGATCGCCGGTCACGGCATTCAGCACCTGCTGGCTCAGCTGCTGAATCTGCGCGTTGGAATTCATGATGGCCTGGGTGTTCGATGCGGTTTGCATCGCCTGCGCCAGGTTGGTGTTGTCGATCACCGGCACCTGGGCGAGAGCGGGCCCGCCGAGGATGGTCGCGAGGCCGAGGGTCACCAGGGTCTTGTTCATGCAATCCTCCTAATTCAACGCGTTCTGGAAGGCGGCGAGGTCCACAGAGATCTGCGGACTGGCGACGGGCGCGTTCGGGACGGCTGCGGCTTGGGCCGGGGAGACCGGCGACGTACTGGCCGCGATGCTGGCGAGAAAGGTCGCGACGTTCGAAAGGTTGTCGGGGATGGGCGTACGGCAGGCCTGTCCGAAGGTGAGCGTCCCGCAGGCGTTCAGCGTTCCCGGTCCGGCCTGGGAAGCGACGACGGAGGGAATGCCCGGCATGACGATCGATGTCGGCGCACCCGAAAAGCCGATGGCCCGGGCGGTGTTGCTGCGGATCGCCGTATCGAGAAGGACCACTGCCGTGAGCACGGAACCCCAGGTATTCACGGCGTCGATGCCGCCTTGCCAGAGCTGGATCTGGTCGGCGCGCATGCGCGAATTGACGTCCATGGCGTCCTTGGCGCTGTCGGAGCCGCCGATCGCCCCCGATCGCGTCTGGAGCAGCGTCAGATTCGCAGTCTGCGTGCCCTGCAGGCTGCCGGAGTAGCTCGTCGCATTGTCGGCGGTCGCCTTGGGGTCGCTGAGGCTCGCCGCTTGCGTGGTCGTCGTGTTCAGCGGCGGAAACGAGGTCGGGTTCGTGGGACCCGTACCGTTGCCGCCCGCGGCGAAGTTGCCCGAGTTCGGCATCTGGCCGGTGGCGTTGTAGTTGGCCACCGCGCCTCGCGCGCCGGACAGACTGCCGGTGTTGTAATAGCCCTCGACCAGCGACGAGAACTGTCCACCTGTCATGTCGGTCGTGCCGCCGTTTCCGGTGACGGCCGACGCCGACACGCAATTCGTCGCCGGAGCATTCGGGTTTTGCAGAAGGCAGGAGGCGCCCCCGAGTCCCTGCTGATGCGCCAGGTAGGCCTGCTCGAAGGTCGGGGTTTGACCGAGCTGCTTTGTCAGTCCCGAAACATCGTCCTTGGTCAGCCGGGCCATCGCGTCGGCATTGTTGTCAGGATTGAACTTGTCGCCCCCGTTGCCGTACTTGTTCCAGGTTCCGTCGATGAACTGCCCGAGGCCGCCGGCCGAGCTGCCCGGTGCCTTGGCGCTCGGATTGCAGTGCGACTCGACAACGGCCGCGTTCTCGAGGAACTGGGCCGAGATCCCGTTGTTGGCCGCGGCGCGCGCGATCGCGTCGGCGCTGGACCTGCGCGAAACCGAGCATTTGAGCCCCCCGCTCGACGTCGACCGAGCGGTGGACGACGTATTCGTCTGGCCGGTGTTGTCGGCCTTTTGCGTCTCCGGCTTGAGGCGGGCATCGTCCGCGACCGGCACGTCAGCGAAAACAGTGCCGGTCCCGATAGAGAACGCCAGAACTAAGAATGTCGCGCTGCGATGCGCTTTGACCCGGACGGAATGGTAGATGTAGTTTCGGTCGGGGGTCATGTCGCGCCCCCGTTCCGGAGAGCAGCATGAGGTTCGCGTTCGCCCTGATCGCGCAGGTCGGCGCCGCGGCCGCGGTGGCGCAGGATCACGCCGCTTGTCACGGCATCTACTGTCCGCAGACGAAGGCGGCCGATTATGCGGCCGAGTTCGCGCGCTATGTGGCGGCCGACAAAACGTGGGAACAGGTCAAGGGTCGCAACGTCCTCGTCTTGAAGTACTATGACCGGAACGGGGCGCTGGCCTCGGTCAAGACCTACCGGCAGACGAGCTACATGGAGCCGGTGAAGACACCGTCGGATGGGATCGCTTTTGCGGGGCAGGGGACGCCGACCATCGCGCTTTACGGCCTGTCCCCCTGTAAGAAGCCCGGCAGCTTCGACTTCAAAGGCCAGACATTCACCTGCGACACGCTCTGGCAGGACCGGCTCGAAACGAGCCTTTACGCCACGCAGGCTGTCATTTGCCGCGCCTACACGGACCAGATCGACAAGCCCGTTCAGGCCGCGACGTGCCTGCGGGCCGAAGAGGGCTTTGGGACCAAGGCCCGCGGCGGCGCGGTCATCGACGACACGCTTGTGGGGCTCGGCATTGCCACCATCGACCGGGACGCGAGCGGCAAGCCGCTGCGGCCCGAATTGGTGACGCTGGCGGCAAGGGGCGCGAAAACCTTCGACGCGATTACGGCGCCGTAAGCGGGAGCGAAGAGCGCGGCTCACGGCCGTGCCTCCCAGCCGCAGAAAATCGGCAACCAGGCCTTCGGATCGTCGCCGACCTCGGCCCGGAGCCGATCGAGCTCCGCCACGGTCTCGACCCGGCCCGACAGAACCTTGATCAGGTCCTCCATGCCGCGAAGGCGGATGCGGGCGATGACCGAATCCCGTCCGTGCTTGATCAGGAAAGCGCGGGATTGCGGGTCTGTCCGCAGGATCCAGTCCATCTCCCGCTCGGACAGGCGGAAGGCGCCCACATAGGACTCGTGGTCGGCTTTGGGATTGGGGAAGAACAAGTTCGTCGCGCTCTGCTCGATCAGCGTGTTGGCGGATCCGGAGCGGACGATGTCGGCGGCGCTCTGCGTGCCGAATCCGATGACGCCATTCAGCTTGCGAATGGTCTTCATCTTGTCCTTGATGAAATGCGCGAATACCGGGTCTTCGAGAAGCCGCCAACCCTCGTCGAGGAAGATCAGCGCAGGCTCGCCGGTCAAGAATTCGTCGATGCGGTGGAACACGTACATGAGCGCCGCGGTGCGCGTGACCGGATCGTCGAGGACCCGCGTCATGTCGAAGCCGTACACGTTCGACCAGGCGAACCGATCATCGGGATTGTTGAACAGCCAGCCGAGTTGATCGGGGCGCACCCACTTCTCGAGCCTCGCCACGAGATCCTCCTCGCTGGCGCGAATGCGGCCCCGCAGCAGCGAGCGGAAGGCGTCGAGCGTGCGTCCCTCGGGTTCGCTGAGCAGCGTTTCGGCGATGGCCGAGCGGATGACGCTTTCCTCGCTCGGCGGCAGGGATCGGCCGTCCGCGCGCTTCAGTATGAAAGCGAAGAGCTGGAACAGGAACTCGCGGTTGCTGCCGGTGTCGGGCAGCATCAGTGGATTGAAGCCGGATGGCGTGCCCGGATGCAGGGTCTCGTAACGGCCGCCAAGCGCCCGGATGAAGATCTCCGCGCCGCGATCCTTGTCGAAGAACACGCATTTGGCCTGCGGCCGGATGCGCTGCGCCTGCGCCATCAGGAAAGACAACGCCACCGTCTTGCCCGATCCGGACGGTCCGACGACCGTGAAGTTGCCGAGGTCGCGTTCGTGGAAGTTGAAGAAATAGGCCGTCTGGCTCGTCGTCTCGAGCAGCGAGATGGCCGACCCCCAATGGTTGCCGGACGCCCTGCCGCTCGGAAAATTATGGAGCGACACGAAGCCGGCGAAGTTCTTGGACGAGATCAGGCCCGCGCGGGCAATGTAGGCAAAGTTCCCGGGCAGCTGCGCCCAGAAGGTTGGCTCGGCGTTGAGGTCCTCGCGGACGAAGATCATCGATTGGTCGGTCAGGGCCGCGCCGACCGCCGTCGTGCAACGCTCGACCTCGGCCATCGAGTCGCCGAGGCACATGACGCTCAGGTGATGGAAGCCGAAGATCGAGCGCGAGCCCAAGAGCTCGTCGCGCGCGTCGTTCAGGTGCTCGGTGATGATCGAACCGGCCTGGTCGGCCATGTCGACCTGGCGGCTGACGAGCTCGATCCGCTGCTGCGTCGCCGCCCTGTCGACGATGGCGAAGGACTGCGTGACCACGAACTCGTGCGGGATCTTCAAAAGCCCGTCCATCATGGTCGGACCCGTATAGGCCGGGTATTCCCGGACGGAGAGCATGGCGCCGTAGCGGCTGTCCGACGGGTGGGCGGCCCCCACGAACTCGATCGCGTTGCGGCCGAAGTTGATCCGCTTCATCGCGATCGCCGCGTCGAGCGGCATGCGCGGCAGCCGCATTTTCCGGAGCACGACCCCGTTCAGGAGCTGCACCAGGAACTCGAGCGGTTCGCTGTAGTGGGTCCCCTCGACGGTGCGGATGCCGAGAACACGGCCCCCGTAGTCCTGCAGCACCTCACGGATCGAGGTCACCGCATCGTGCAACTCGCGCAGGTCCTCGCTATCGCGCGACCGGTCGCCCTCGACGGTCCGGGCGCCGAAGAACCTGCCGGCGAGACCATCGGCCCTGCCGACCCTGCCTTGCAGCGGCCGGCGCACGATCGTCAGATAGGTGTCGTTGACGAACATCCGGCGCTCGGCCAGGAGCGCCATGTACCGCCGGTTGAGTTCCCGGGCGAAGTCGCTGGCGAACTCGCCTTCGAGCTCCGGTTCGATCTCGCGCCGGACGAGGTGGCTGCAGACCGCGAACCGGCTGTTGCCGAGGCTGCGGAGGATATCGGCCCGGCCTTCGAGCCTGTTGTTGATGTGGGCCGCGTCCGCCGTCTCGAAGCAGAACCCTTCGAGCTTGAGGACGCTGAGCAGCAGGCCATCCTTCGTCCGGAGTGTCTGTTCGTCGACGTGCCGGGTGTAGGGCACGTGGCTCGAGACGGGCCGCTCGCGTCGCGACACGGCGCCGAACTTCATCTCGTCGAGCACGACGCGCGCCACCATCGGACCCTCATGGACGGTAGCTGTCGAGGCCCCAAAGGGCCTTCGACCTGGGCGGGCACTTGGTCATCCTCACGCGGAGGATCTCAAAAATGCGGTCGTCGCGCAGCGTCAGCACATAGCCGGCGGCGTGGATCGGCAGGACCAGGAAGCCCGAGAGCAGGTTCTTGGTCACCAGGAACACGACCGCTGTGACCACCATGTTGAACATGGAAAACATGTACGGGACGCCGAACAGCGTCGGCGTCCGGGTGAGGGCCTTCACCAGCGGCGTGACCTCGAATTCGGCGTCTTCGGCCATCGTCTCAGCCGCCCGTGCCGACCGCGGATTGGAAGAAGCTGACGATCTGGCTGGCCCCGAAGACGAGCACGATGCCGAAGATGATCGAGCCCGCGAGACCCCAGGTCAGCCGCCCGGCCCAGGCCGAGAAGCCGCAGGCGATAACGGCCAGCACGGCGAGCGAGGTCGCGATCTGGCCGGTCAGCGCGGACACGAGCTGCTGCAAGGTCGATTGCACGGGCGACAGCGTCCCGCTCGACTGCGCATAGGCTTCGGTGGTCAGGAGCGCCGACACCATCAGGGCGCCGGCAAGCGTCTTCAAGAGGGCGCGATGCGTCATGCTATTCCTCCACATGCAGGACGAAATCTTGGGACCAGCCGGAGCTGGTTGCGGTCTGGGCTGCGGCAGCGCCTGGCATGCGGGCGCGCGCGATGCGGGCCGGCCCAACGGGCCGGGGCAGGGGCCAGGCGTAGAATTCGTTGAGGACCGAGGCGACGTAGCGCACGGTTTCGGGGAAGGGCGGGACCCCGCGATATTGGTCGACCGCGTCCTCGCCGGCGTTATAGGCCGACAGGATGAACATCGGATTCCGGTAGCGCTCGTGCAGCGCCCTCAGGTGCCGGACACCGCCCCGCACGTTCTGCGCCGGATCGCAGATGTCGACCCCGAATCGCGTCGCCGTCGCCGGCATGAGCTGCATTAGGCCGATCGCCCCCTTGGGGGAGACCTGCTCGGCATGGAAGTGACTCTCGACCTTGGCGACCGCGACCACGAAATCCGGATAGAAGCTCTCCTCGGTCGCGATCTTACGGACCAGGGCCTCGGCCTCGGACGGGGTAGGGGACCTAGTGGTGTCGCATATGGTTCCCCGCGGGGGCGACGGCAAAGCCGGAGCTGCTGATGCTGGCGCTGGAACCGGCGCACCCGGGACCGAGGGCTCGACGCCGGCCCGCGCGACGCCATCCTGATCGACGTTCAGGGTGATGAACTGGGCGTTCCGTTCGGCCGCCTGGCTCGCGCCCGCGACGCCCATCGCGAGCACAACCGCCGCCAAACCCCACCGCACTGCCCGCATCCCGCCTACTCCAGAAACTAAATCTACCACAAACTAGAAATACCTTTCAGGATGTGCAATGACATTTTGGACACACGGGCGTGCGTTCGCGCGCCGCTCGAATTGGGGGCGCGGGATGCGACGTCGCGGTCGATCGATGGTGTTCGGTGTGCTAGCCGCGGTACTCTTCCCGGCATGGGCAGTCGAGGCTCAGGGTGCCTCTTTCGGCTGCAAGGTTCTGCTGTGTGCGACCGCGACCGCACCGGGTTGGTCCGGGATCCCTTATTGCGTCCCGGTGATGGAACAGCTCTTCACCGATCTCCGGAAAGGCAGAGGGTGGCCGCCTTGTGAGGAAGCGACTGCTGGTTCGACCTCGCCCGGAATAAGTCAGGGCTGCGCTTCCGGAACGACGGGTAATAGCATTCCATGCGGCCAAGCCGGCAAGTAGCCAAACCCGAGCGGGCTGACCCCATGTCGTCCAAAACTCAAGATTGCGGCGAAGAGCAGGGCCCCTGCATAATGCAGTATCGTGTCGGGGTCTCGATAGTAGCCGTAGCGACCGTGTGCGCCCTCCTACTTGGCCCGGAGGCGCAGGCTCAAGGGGCTGCGTCTTCACGTAAATGGCAGCCGGTCGCAACGGACACGACCTTCGAGACGGGCGATACTTGGGTCACGAACGGGCAAAGGTTCCGCCTCTACGGAGTACAATCTTGCCTACGGGGAACCGCTTACACCGGACCCGATGGCCATAAGCACGATTGCGGGGACGCCTCGATGCGTATGCTGGTCGGGCTTGTCAGGGCATGGACACCCGTTTGTACATCGGTCGGTGTAAGCGCCGAGGCTCACACGATGTTTGTCGTGTGCTACGCCGACGCTGCAACGTCGGCGGGACCACAGCGGATCGAGCTCGGCACGGCTCTCATAGCCAGCGGCTTCGCTTTCGCGGCTCTCGATGCGAGCGGCGGCCCGGTCAACCTCTCCTACATGGTCGCGGAGAGAGCAGCCCGAGAGTCCAAAACCGGGCTATGGTCCGCGCCCGACCTCCCGAACCCGAACACTCTCTTGTCGAACGCGATCAGGAGCCTCCGGCTTGCTCCTTAGAGTCATCTCTTTGAATGCCGCTCGAAGAGGTTCAGCGCCGTACTAAGAGGCTGTTTGACAACTTTGACAAGGACGGCTTGAGGTGATTCACGCTGTGGATGTGGACAGCTGAAAGCCGTGGCCGCATGGCCAAGATCGCGAAGAAGACGAAGCGCTATCCGAGCGACCTCACGGATG
>JAABUM010001130.1_pt1 | contig 41413 bp, 39 predicted proteins | sample 5559161 | NCBI WGS metagenome assembly JAABUM01 (sample SAMN10711868, study PRJNA513369) | rock metagenome | isolation source: Antarctica rocks | place: Antarctica: Victoria Land, Siegfried Peak nord
GCCTCGGCTATTACGTCACGCGCGATCCTTTCGGGGCCGCGGGCGATTTCACCACGGCGCCCGAGACGAGCCAGATGTTCGGCGAACTCCTGGGCGCCTGGGCGGCCGATGTCTGGACCGCCATGGGGAAGCCCACGACCGTCAGGCTGGTCGAGCTCGGGCCGGGCCGGGGCACGCTGCTCGCCGACGCTTTGCGGGTCGCGCGCCGCCTGCCGGACTTCCTCGACGCCATCGACCTTCATCTCGTAGAGATCAGCCCGGCCCTGCGCGAGGTCCAGCGCCGCACCTTGGCGGATTGCGGTCGGCCGCTGTCCTGGCCCGCGGGTTTGAAGGGCGTACCGCCGGGACCCGCGATCGTGCTGGCCAACGAGTTTTTCGATGCCCTGCCGGTGCGCCACTACGTCCGGATGCAGCGCGGCTGGCACGAGCGGCTCGTCGGCCTCGGCGGCCGCGCCCTGACGTTCGGCCTCGCGCCCGAACCGGAGCCCAGCATCACGGTCGACGCCCCGGATGGGGCCATGGTGGAGATCGGCCTCGCGGCCCAGGAGTTCGCCAAAACCCTGGCCGAACACCTCGTTCGGAACGAGGGGGCGGCTCTCGTGATCGACTACGGCTACATGGTGCCGGCTTTCGCGGAAACCCTGCAGGCGGTGCGGGGGCATCGATTCACCGACCCGCTGTCCGCACCCGGCGAGGCGGATCTGTCGGCCCAGGTCGATTTCGCCGGCCTGACCCGTTCGGCCCGGGTTGCCGGTGCCGCCGTGTACGGACCGGTGCCGCAAGGGACCTTCCTGCGCGGACTCGGAATCGACGCGCGCGCCGCCGCCCTGAAACGACAGGCCACCCCCGATGCCGCCGCCGCGATCGAATCAGCCCTCGCCCGCCTGACCGGGGCCGGCACGCCGGAGCGACCCGGCATGGGGCATTTCTTCAAGGCGCTGTGCATCGCGGCGCCCGGCTTGCCTGTCCCGCCCGGCTTTTCCTGACAGGACATCATGACGCTTGCCCCCATCACGGCGTCGGACCTCGACCATCCCCGGATCGCGCATGGCTTCTTCACACGCCAGGGCGGCGTGTCGGCCGGGGTCTACGCCTCGCTCAACGGCGGGACGGGCTCGCGCGACGACCGCGCCGCGGTGATCGAGAACCGCCGCCGCATGGCCGAGACGCTGGGCGTGGCGCCCGACCGCCTCGCCCAGCCCTACCTGGTCCATTCGCCCGATGCCGTGACGATCGACGCGCCCTTCGGCGAGGCCAACCGACCACGCTGCGACGGTCTGGCGACCCGCACCCCGGGCCTGGCGCTCGCGGTCACGGGCGCCGATTGCGGCCCGGTCCTCCTGGCCGACGCCGATGCCGAGGTGGTCGGGGCCTGTCACGCGGGCTGGAAGGGGGCGCTCGGCGGCGTGCTCGAATCCACCCTCGCCGCCATGGTGTCGCTCGGCGCGCGGCTCCCCGAGATCACGGCCGTGCTGGGCCCGACCATCGCCCAGGCCTCCTACGAGGTCGGTCCCGAATTCCGCGGGGAGATGACCGAGCGCGACCGCCTCTACGCCCGCTTCTTCGCGCCCTCGGGGCGGCCAGGCCACCACCTCTTCGACCTGCCGGGTTTCATCGGCCATCGGCTGCGGGACGCGGGCGTCGGCCGCTTCGTCGATCTCGCGCTCGATACCTACGAGGACGAGGCGCGCTTCTACTCCTACCGGCGCGCCACCCACCGCGGCGAGGCCGATTACGGGCGCCTCGTGGCCGCCATCGCGCTCCGGGCGACCTGACGCTGGAAGGAACCATCGGCATGTATCTGGGCATCGACCTCGGGACATCGTCGGTCAAGATCGTCATCGTCGACGCCCGCCAGCACATCCTGGCCGGCGCAGATCAGTCGTTGCGCCCGCGCCAGCCGAGGCCGCTGTGGTCCGAGGACGACGCCGAATGCTGGTGGGACGCCGTCGCGGCCGGGCTCGACCGGCTCGCCGCGGCCCATCCGGACCTCTTGGCCCGGGTCGAGGCCATCGGCCTCTCGGGCCAGATGCACGGGGCGCTGCTGCTCGACGCGGCCGACCGCCCGGTGCGCCCCGCGATCCTGTGGAACGACGGCCGGGCCGCGCGCGAAGCCGACAACCTCGCCGCCCTCGGTCCCGAGCTCCCGCGGGCCGCCGGCGTGCGCCCCATGTCGGGCTTCACGGGCCCGCTCCTCGTCTGGCTGCGCCGGCACGAACCCGAGGCCCTGGACCGCACCCGGCGCCTGCTCCTGCCCAAGGATTACATCCGCCTGAAACTCACCGGCGAGAACATCACCGATCCCAGCGATGCGGCCGGCACCTGGCTGCTCGATCAAGAGCGCCGTGCCTGGTCGCCGGCCGCCGTCGCGGCCTGCGGGGTCGATCCGCACTGGTTGCCGGCGATCGTGAGCTCCACCGCGGTCGCGGGCACTGTCCGGGCCGCGATCGCGGCACGCTGGAGCCTGCGTCCGGGAATGCCCGTGGCGGGCGGCGGCGGCGACACGGCGGCGGGCGGCGTCGGCGCCGGTGCCATCGACGACGGCCAGGGTTTCGTATCGCTCGGCACCTCGGGGCAGGTCTTTCTGGCGAAGTCGCGCTTCGCGCCCGACCCCGACCGCATGGTCCACGCCTTCTGCCATGCCGTGCCGGCCCGCTGGTACCGGATGGCCGCGATGCTCAACGGTGCCAGCCCGCTCGCCGCGGCGGCGCGCTGGACCGGACGGCCCGACGTCGGCACGCTGCTCGACGAGGCGGAAGCGGCCTTCACCGGCCCCTCGCGGCTGCTCGCCCTGCCCTACCTCTCGGGCGAGCGAACCCCCCACAACGACCCGGCGGTGCGAGGCGCCGTGATCGGCCTCACGGGTGCGACGACGGCGCCCGACATCGCCCAGGCCATGCTGGAGGCGGTCGCTTTCTCGCTCGCAGATGGCCTCGCGGTGCTGGCCCCGGATGGTCGGCCCGATACCCTGGGCTTCATCGGCGGCGGGTCGCGGTCGCGTTTCTGGGGCCGCATCATCGCCTCGGTGCTCGGCGTGACGCTGCTGCGCCACGAAGGGGCCGAGCGCGGGCCGGCCTTCGGGGCGGCGCGTCTGGCCCGTCTCGCGGCGACCGGCGAAGACCCGGCCGCGGTCGCCACGGCGCCCGCCGTCACCGATGTTCTCGCGCCCGAACCGGCGCTGCATGACGCCTATGCGCCGCGCGTCGCCGCTTTCCGGTCCCTCTACACGGCCCTAAAGGGCGAATTCGCGCGTGATCGCTGAATCCACATGAGCGGGCGACGCGCGCCGCGCCAGCCGCCTCGCTTTCCGGTATGGGACAGGCTTGCCGCCCGGGCGGCGGATATGACGGGAGCGGTGCGGTGAAGGTCGCGGACGTGATGAGCACGGCAGTGGAGTTCATCGGCGGCAACGCCCCGGTGAAGGAGGCCGCCGAACTGATGGGCGAACTCGATGTCGGGGCTCTCCCGGTCGGCCACGAGGCCGGGCTCGACGGCATCGTGACGGACCGCGACGTCCTGTTTCGCGTGGTGGCGTCCGGCCTCGATCCCAAGACCACGCTGGTCCGGGACATCGCGTCCCGGCCGGTGATCAGCTGCCGCGACAGCGATGCGTTGCAGGTCGCCATGGACCTGATGGCGGCCAATCACATCCGACGGCTGCCGGTGCGCGACGACAGCGGCACGGTCAGCGGCTGGGTGACGTTGGCCGACATCTCCCGCAAGCTCCTGGTCGAAAGTCACGGGTTGCAGGATGCCCTGAGGACCCTGACCGAGGACGGGCAGGCGACCGAGGACGGGCAGGAGACGCCCGCTTGACGGCCTTGCCCTTCGAAGGTCTCTCGTCATGGCTTCACCGGCGCGGCAGCACCGCCCGGCGCAGCGGCTCGTCATCGGTCATGACATTGCGGCTCTTGAACTCGGCGGGACTGGCGAAGGTGAGGTATTCTTCCATGGCGGGATCGCCGCCCGCGCCGGGAAACCAGGGCCGGTCGAGATACCGGTCCCGGTGCCCGATCCAGGATGGCGGGGCCTGCGGTGCCCAGCGCTTGAAGAGATACTCCGCGACCCCGCCCACGAGCGCGTCGTAGCGGCGGTCGTCCAGGTAAGGCGGTTCTTCGGCCAGCATCGCGGCACGGGCTTCGGGCGTCGCGGTGTAGAAGCCCTGCAGGAAATCGCCCATGGCGCGATCCCAGGGCTGACCCTCCCTAAACCGCCGGCAGGCTTCAGCGACCGTATCGGGGCGCATCGCCGTCGCTCCTTTCGCCGTCGCGGAGCATGTGCCCGAGCAGAAAGCGCTGTTTGGCGGCATCCTCGGCGGTTCGGGGGAAATATCGACGGAGGATCGCGATCGCGCCCTCGACGTCCGCGCCGAGCACCGCCATGAGAGCGCGGATGTCCTCCGCTTCACGAGGACCCTTGATGGGGTCAAAAACCCTCATGGCCTTAAGCTTCAGCGCCAGCAGGTAGTCCGCGGTGGGTACCAGCACGCTGAGCCCGGGCGGGCCGGTTAGCGGGAAGGAGCCGAATTCGAGGTGGTCCGAGGCGCGATCGGCGAGCGGGCTCAGATGGAAGGTGACGGCCTCGTTGAGCCAGTCCTCCGCCCACCCTTCTCGCGCCGCGATCGCCTGGACGACGTCGGTCAGCCACGTGGGCCAGGGCGTACCGAGCTCGGCGATATCGACATCCTCCGTCGCAAAGCGGAAATTGCTGGCCAGCATCATGGCGGCGCCGCCGTAGACCGCGAGTTCGAGCCGCGTACCGTTAGCCAGTGCTGCGGCGCCGATCGTCGTAAAGGCGGCAACGAGACCCTGCCTGTCGAACATCCGCGATCCCGGCATGCCACGTCCTTTCCGGCGCGCGGCAAAGTGCCCGCATCCACGATGATCGCCCGTGCGACATTATCGTCCGGACCGCGGCGTCGCGCCAGTCGCGAAGGGCACGGCCATTGCTGCAAGGCCAGCATCCGCCGTCGGCGTCGACGCCTCAATCTGCAGCGACCGAGTGGCGCAGACCACAAGGACGTCGCTCTCCTCAGCCATCTTCCGGCGCGCGACATCGCGGCGCGACACCCGGCATGCGGTAGCCTGCATGACGCCCGGAAATCGTGCTATCGCTGCGAAATTATGAACGCGGCATCGTCGACGCCGATCACCATGGTGGCTGGTCCGCGTCTCGCCGGTGCCGCCGGCTCACCTGACCCCGAAAGCAGACCAGTTGAACCTCCTCACCGATCCCCGCGTCAGCCTCGCCCGCCCATTCTCGCCCTCGAAGTCCAGCAAGAATCTCGTCGTCTGCTTCAGCCATCTGCGGTGGAACTTCGTTTTCCAGCGTCCTCAGCACCTGATGACGCGCTTCGCGCGGCGGCAGCCCGTGGTGGTGTTCGAGGAGCCCGTCTGGACGGAAGGGGGAGAGCCGCGCCTGGTCCGGAGGACCTGCGATCGCAGCGGCGTCGTGGTGGCGACGCCGCACATGTCGGGCCGGCTGTCGGCCGACGATCGGACCGCGGCCTTGCGCCGGCTGCTCGACGGCCTGCTGGCCGAGGCCGATGCGCGCCAGCCGGTGCTTTGGTTCTACACGCCGATGATGTTCGCCTTCGCCTCGCATGTAGCGGACGCGATCGTGGTCTACGACTGCATGGATGAACTCTCGGGGTTTCGCTTCGCGCCGCCCGAACTGCCCCGGCTGGAAAGCGGGCTGATGGCCCGGGCCGACGTTGTCTTCACGGGCGGCCATTCGATCCACGAAGCCAAGCGGCATCTCCACCACAACATCCATCCGTTCCCGTCGAGCGTGGATGCGGCGCATTTCGCCGAAGCGCGGCGCGGCTGCGCGGATCCGGCCGACCAGCGCGCCATCCCGCATCCTCGGCTCGGGTTCTACGGCGTCGTCGACGAGCGGATGGATTTCGGCCTGATCGATGCGGTGTCGACCGCACGTCCGGACTGGCAGGTCGTGATGGTGGGTCCCGTGGTGAAGGTCGACCCCGCCACCCTGCCCCACCGGCCCAATATCCACTGGCTTGGAGGGAAGTCCTACGACGAACTGCCGTGCTACCTCGGCGGCTGGGACGTCGCCCTGATGCCGTTCGCGATCAACGAGGCGACCCGTTTCATCAGTCCGACCAAGACGCTGGAATACCTCGCGGGCGGGCGCATCGTCGTGTCGACGCCCGTGGTGGACGTCCTGCGCCACTACGGGGAACTGTCCGCCGTCCGCATCGCCGACACGGCGGCGGGTTTCATCGAGGCCTGCGAGACGGCCCTGGCCCTGGCGGCCGAACCCGCGCGATTCGAGGACGAGGTCGCGGCCCATCTGGCGCAGGTGTCCTGGACGGCGACCTTCGACGCCATGGCACGCCTGGTCGACGCCGCGGTAGCGCGGCGGCGCTTCGCCGAGACCGGGAAAGACCGCGCCGCCCTCGCACCCGGCCTGGGTGCCATGGGTTCCGACGCCCGCATCGCCTCGCCGGCGTTGAACCGGGGCGCCAGGATCGCGGACGTGCTGGTGGTCGGCGCTGGCTTCGCCGGCAGCGTCATGGCCGAACAACTCGCCTCGCAAGCCGGACGGCGCGTCCTGGTGGTCGACCGGCGTGACCATATCGCGGGCAATGCCTACGACCTCCATGACGCGGCGGGCCTGCTCATCCACCGCTACGGCCCGCATATCTTCCACACCAATTCCGCAGCCATTTTCGAGTATCTGTCGCGCTTCACCAAATGGCGTCCCTACGAGCATCGCGTGCTGGCGCGGGTCCGCGGGCTCGAGGTGCCGATGCCGATCAACCGGACGACGCTGAACGCCCTCTATGGCTTGAGCCTCTCGACCGACGCCGAGGCCGCCGCCTATCTCGCCTCCGTGGCGGAGCCGGTGTCGCCGGTCCGGACGTCGGAGGACGTCGTGGTGGCGGGCGTCGGCCGCGACCTCTACGAGACGTTCTTCCGCGGTTATACCCGCAAGCAGTGGGGCATGGACCCTTCCGAACTCGACAAATCGGTCGCGGCACGGGTGCCGGCCCGCAGCAACACGGACGATCGCTACTTCACGGACACGTTCCAGGCCATGCCGTGCGAGGGTTACACGCGCATGTTCGAGGCCATGCTCGACCATCCATCGATCGCGGTCGAGACCGGCATCGAATACCGCGACGTGATCCAGGACGGCGTGTTCGACCACGTCGTCTTCACGGGCGCCATCGACGAATACTTCGATTATCGGTTCGGGAAGCTCCCCTACCGCAGCCTCGAATTCAGGCACGTGACGCTGGATGAGGCCCAGTTCCAGAGCGTCGGCACCGTCAACTATCCCGACGAAGCCGTGCCGTACACGCGCATCACCGAATACAAGCACCTCACGGGGCAGCGACACGCGCGGACGTCGCTGACCTACGAATACCCGAGGGGCACGGGAGATCCGTACTACCCGATCCCCCGCCCCGAAAACCAGGCCCTGTTCAAGCAATACGAGGCACTTGCGCGGGCGCGCGGCGATGTCAGCTTCGTGGGCCGCCTCGCCACCTACCGCTACTACAACATGGACCAGGTGGTGGCACAGGCGCTCAGCATGGCCAAGGCCCTGATAGCCCGATGGAGCACGACGGGACGCAGCGAAGCTGCCGTCCGGCCGATGGCGGACGCCGGCTGAGGGCCAACGCCGGCCCGGATCCGCGACGACGCGTGATTCGCGTCGTCGATCAAAGCCCGTCGAACAGCGGCGTCGACAGGTAGCGCTCGGCGAAGGACGGGATGATGATGACAATCTTCTTGCCGTCCATGTCGGGGCGGGAGGCGACCTCGAGTGCGGCCGCCACGGCGCTCCCCGACGAGATGCCGACCGGGATGCCCTCGAGCCGGGCCACGAGGCGGGCCGTGTCGAAGGAGACCTGGTTGCTGACCGTGACGATGTCGTCGATGAGGTCGCGCTCCAGCACCCCGGGCACGAAGCCGGCACCGATGCCCTGGATCTTGTGAGGGCCCGGCTGGCCCCCCGACAGCACCGGCGAGTCTTCCGGCTCGACCGCCACGATCCGCAAGGACGGACGGCGCGGCTTCAGCACTTGCGCGACACCCGTGATGGTGCCCCCGGTGCCGACGCCGGCCACGAAGACGTCGATCTCGCCCTGGGTATCGGTCCAGATCTCCTCGGCCGTGGTCCGGCGGTGAATCTCGGGGTTGGCGGGATTGTCGAATTGCTGGGGCATCAGCGCTCCGGGCGTCGCTTCGACGATCTCCAGGGCCTTGCCGATGGCGCCCTTCATGCCCTGGGCGGCCGGGGTCAGCACCAGTTCGGCGCCGAGCAGCATCAGCATCTTGCGCCGCTCGACCGACATCGACTCCGGCATCACGAGCACGAGCTTGTAGCCGCGTGCCGCCGCTACGAATGCGAGCGCGATCCCGGTGTTGCCCGAGGTCGGCTCCACCAGCGTGGTGCGGCCGGGCGTGATGCGGCCGGCAGCCTCCAGGCTGGCGATCATACTGACGCCGATGCGGTCCTTGACGCTCGCCAGAGGATTGAAGAACTCGAGCTTGGCCAGCAACTCCGCCTTGCAGTTCTTCTCCGCAGCGAGCCGGCTCAAGCGCACCAGCGGCGTGTGGCCGATCGTGTCGGTGATGGAATCGTAGATGCGGCCGCGGCCCTGACGGGCCGTGACGGGCCAGGCCGTCGGTGCCGCGGCCTCGGACGCCGGACGGAGCGATGCGAGCGACATGGGGTTCCCTTCCTCGAGATCGGCACTACGCCGGCGGAGGCGCCGGGTCTTCGGTGCGCGTCAGCTTTCGGGGAAGATGGCGGTGCGGGCGGCCTCCGTCAACGTCGCGGGGTCAGGCAACACCGAGATCGGGGTACAGCGCCGCCAGCCGGTCGAAACAGGCCGCGCAGGCATCGGCCAGTTCCCGACTTGCCTCCTCGAGCCATCCCGGCCCGCGCGACCAGGGTGCGCGCCCTCGAGGCCGCCCGCACCTCTCCCGTCAGGCGTTGCCGATCAGGATGCCGGTGGCCAGCACCAGGCCACCGCCCAGCATGACCTTAGCGGCGGCGGCGAGGGGCGGCGTGTCCATGTAGCGCCACTGGATCCAGGCGATGGTGAGCAGCTCGAACACCACCACGACGCCCGCCACGATCGTCGCGGTCCAGAAGTCCGGGAGCAAGTAGGGGATCGTGTGGCCGATCCCGCCCGCGATCGTCATCAATCCGCACACGAAGCCGCGCAGCAGCGGCGTGCCGCGGCCCGAGAGCTTGCCGTCGTCGGCCAGGGCCTCGGCGAAGCCCATCGAGATGCCGGCGCCGAGCGAGGCCGCGAGACCGACCAGGAAGGCGTTCCATGAGCTGTGGGTCGCGAAAGCGGCCGCGAAGACCGGCGCCAGCGTCGACACCGAGCCGTCCATCAGCCCCACGAGACCGGGCTGGATGACCTGCAGCACGAAGCGGCGGCTCGCGTCCGCGTCCTCCTTGCCCCTGGCTTCGCCGGGCAGTCGCTTCTCCTCGGACTCGCCGGCCTTGCGCTCATGCCCGGCCTCGGCTTCCGCCAGGTCGCCCAGCAATTTGCGAACCGCGGCATCGCTCGTGCGGCTCGCGGCTTGCCGGTAGAACCCCTCGGCCTCCCGCTCCATCTGGGCAGCCTGACGGCGGACCGCCTCGACGCCGAGCGGGCGCACCTGCCACACCGGCTTCCGGGCGATGTTGCCGCGGACATCCTGCCGGCGGATCAACGGGACATGGTCGCCGAACCGGCCGACGAAGAGGTCGATCAACTGGCGGCGGTGCTCGTTTTCCTCGACCGCCATGTCGTCGAACATCGTCGCGGTCTCCGGATAGTCGTTCCGGAGCGAGTGCGCGAAATCGGCGAAGATGCGGCCGTCCTCCTCCTCGTTCGATATGGCGAGGGCCAGCACCTCGCGCTCGGTGAGTTCGTCGAAGCTCTTCACGATCCGCACCCTGTAATTAGACGAGTTCTAAACTATAGCTTGCGTTAACGAGCCGAACCGGCTGCTGTCAAGGCGGGAACGATGCGGCGGACGCCGTGCCGCTGGGTTGCGCCGGTTGCGATCCGGCGGGTGGGATCGACCAGTTCCGCTTCGCGCCAGGGCGCCCGCGCGGCGTTCGGGAAACGGCGTTGGTCGCAATCCATGCAAGACATCAGGGGCGGCGTCGGACAGAATGGTAGCCCTGAGCCGCTTTATTGGAAGGCCTGAGTGAGCGAGCCCTACGTCCACGGATATCATCAGCGGGAAGACGAGCGGCTGCGCGACCAGGCCGGAACGCTGGTAGAACTCCTCCACGGCGACACGGTCTTTGCGCCAGGGAGCGAGGTGCTGGAGGCGGGCTGCGGGGTCGGCGCCCAGACCGTGACCCTGGCCCGCCGCAGCCCCGAGGCACGTTTCACCGCGATCGACCTGTCGGCCGAGTCGGTGGCGACGGCGGAAGCCGCCGCGACCGCGGCGGGTGTCCGGAATGTGGTGTTCCGGCAGGCGGACCTCCTCGCGCCGCCGTTCGGGCCGGGGTCCTTCGACCATGTCTTCGTGTGCTTCGTGCTCGAACATCTGTCGCGGCCCGACGCCGCACTCGCGAACCTGGTCAAATTGTTAAGGCCTGGCGGCACCATGACGGTGATCGAGGGCGACCACGGATCGGTGCTGTTGCATCCAGACAGCGCGGCGGCGCGCGACGCGATCCGCTGCCAGGTGACGTTGCAGGAGCGGGCCGGCGGGGACGCGTTGATCGGCCGGCGGGTGTATCCGCTCATGGTCGCGGCGGGCCTGCGGCATGTCCGCGTGTCTCCGTGCCTCGTTTACGTGGACGCGAGCCGGCCCGACCTCGTCGACGGTTTCATCGGCCGTACCTTCACGGCGATGATCGCGGGCGTGCGCGACGCCGCGGTCACGGCCGGCCTCACCGGGGCCGAGGCCTTCGATGCCGGCCTGCGCGACCTCCGCCGCACCGCGGAGCCGGACGGGACGTTCTGCTACACGTTCTTCAAGGGAGTGGGCGTGCGGCAAGCGCTCTGACGCCGACCGCTTGAACCTGCCGTGCCGTTTGCCGATCTCACGCCGCCGTGTTCAGTTGTGGAAGTTCCGCCACCATCTCACCCAGGGCGGCCTTGGCGCTCTCGGTCTCGAATCGAGCCTGGAGGTTCATCCAGAGTTCGGGGCCGGTGCCGAGAACCCTCCCGAGGCGCACCGCGGTATCCCCCGTAATGCCCAGCCGCTCGGTCGCAATCCGCTCGATACGGGTCCTGGGAACACCGCATGCCTTGGCGATCTTGCCGGCCGACAGGCCGAGCGGCGCCATGAAGTCCTCGCGCAGCACCTCTCCCGGATGCAGGGGGGGCAGGACGTCGATGATCTCAGGCGTGTCGGTCACGATCGTCATCCTCTATGATAGTCGACGAATTCGACGTCGTCCGGGCCGGCATCGGTCCACTTGAAGCAGATCCGGAATTGGTCGTTGACCCGGATGGAATGCTGTCCCTTGCGGTCTCCTGCGAGGGCTTCCAGCATGTTTCCTGGTGGTGAGCGTAGCACGTCGAGGCTGATGGTTGCGTCCAAGTAGCCGAGCTTGCGGCGTACGACCTTGAAGAGGTCGGCGGGAAATCCCTTGGGGCACCTGCCGTCGAAGACGAGTTCCGTGTTCTTGTCCTTGAAACCTCATCGTCCACCCCCCAAGGGGATCTGTATCTTCCAGGGATACTGACGTCAAGAGGTCGTATCTCTGAGGGATACGAAATCCGTTCGACTTCGGGACCGTCGCGAGGGGTCGACGGCTTAATCGGCTGCCACCTTCACGGCGATGAGCGCGGGCGTGCGGGACGCTTCCCCTCACGGCGGACTTCGCCGAGGCCGAAGCTTTCGATGCCGACTTCCGGGCCCTCCGCCGCAACACCGAGCCGGACGGACCTTCTGCCGGATGCATTTCAAGAAGGGATGCGGTGCCGGGCTGAGGTCGAGCGGGAACCGCGTCAGTCCGCGTGTCGAGCCAGGACCTCGCGCACGGCCTCGACCATGTCGCTCTCCGGCACCGGGAACTGGGCCTTTTGACGTAATTCGAGGTAGTCCGACCGGTCCTTGCTTCCCTTGGCGAGTTCGGCGCCGAGCACGAGATCGCGGATGGTCACGACCGGGCCGCCCGCGGCGTCGCGCTCGTTCGAACCCTGGATAACCGCGCAGGCGCTGTTGCGCCTGTCGGCATATTTCAATTGGGCGTTCATGCCGGCCGCACCGAGGTAGAGTTCGGACCGGATGCCGGCGGTCCGCAGCGCCGTGACGAGGCCCTGATAACGGGCGAGTTCCGCGCGATCGAGCACCAGCACCACCACGGGGCCGCGCGGCCTGCCGCCGCCGAGGATGGGGCTATCGACCGCGCGCAGCGCCGCCACGAGGCGCGACACGCCGATCGAAAAACCTGTGGCCGGCACGGGCTCGCCGCGGAACCGCGCCACGAGGCCGTCGTAGCGCCCGCCTCCGCCGACCGAACCGAAGCGGATCGGCGCGCCGTCCTCGCCCGTCACCGTGAAGGTGAGCTCGGCCTCGAACACGGGGCCGGTGTAATATTCGAGGCCGCGCACGACCGACGGGTCGATGACCACGCGGTCCGCATAGCCGGCCGCCTCGATCAACGTCGCGATCTCTCGAAGCTCCTCCGCACCCTCATACCCTCTTGGAGTGGACGCGAACTCATTCGCCAAGCGTTGAGCTGTTCCGAAGTTGTCGGCTTCCTTCGCTTCGAGAATGCTCAGCACCTTATCGACTTGAGCCACATCCAGACCGGCACCCTTGGTGAAGTCACCCGACTCGTCGCGACGTCCCGCAGCAAGCAGCATGCGCACGCCGTTGATCCCGAACTTGTCAAACTTGTCCATCGCGCGCAGGACGATCAGCCGACGCCCGGCGTTCTCGGGACCTGAAAGGCCGATGGCTTCGAGAACGCCGTCGAGCACCTTGCGAGTATTCACCCTCACCACATAGTCGCCGCGCGCGATGCCGAGACGCTCCAGCGTGTCGGCCGCCATCATGCACATCTCGGCGTCGGCCGCGACCGAGGCCGAGCCCACCGTGTCGGCGTCGAACTGCAGGAACTGGCGGAAGCGGCCCGGTCCCGGCTTCTCGTTGCGGAACACCGGCCCCGACCGATAGGACCGATAGGGCTTCGGCAGCGCATCGTAATGTTCGGCGACGTAGCGGGCCAGCGGCGCCGTCAGGTCATAGCGCAGCGACAGCCATTGTTCGTCGTCATCCTTGAACGAGAACACGCCCTCGTTGGGCCGGTCGAGGTCGGGCAGGAATTTGCCGAGCGCGTCCGTGTACTCGATGAACGGCGTCTCGACCGCCTCGAAGCCGTAGAGCTCGTAGCTGTCGCGGATCGCCGCCATGAGGCGCTCGGCCGCCGCGAGGTCGGCGGGGCCGCGGTCGGCGAGGCCGCGCGGCAGGCGGGGCTTGGTGGTGTCGGTCATGGGGCTCGGAATCGGAGGGGCGAGGTCTCCCCTCATCCGCCCTCGCTACGCTCGGGCACCTTCTTCCGCGAGCCGGGAGAAGGGCGGGCGCGATGCCCTTCTCCATTTGCGGGAGAAGGTGGCCCGGCGAAGCCGGGTCGGATGAGCGGACTGAGACGCGTCAGTGCAGGGTCTTCAGCAGCCCGCGGAGCTTGTCGGCGATCTCGCCGATCTGCGCTTCCGTGATGATCAGCGGCGGCGTGAGCGCGATCGTATCGCCCGTCGCGCGGACCATCAGCCCGGCCTCGTGGAAGGCGCGGTCCATGGCCTCGAAGGCCCGGGCGCCGACGGCATCCGGCTTGGAGGCGAGGTCGACCGCCGCCACGAGCCCGACCGTGCGGATGTCGAGCACGTTGGGCGAGCCCCGCAAGCCGTGGATCGCCTCGGCCCAGATGGGTTCGAGCGTCTGGACGCGAGCGAAGAGATCCTCGTCCCGGTAGAGGTCGAGCGTCGCGAGCGCCGCCGCGCAGGCCAGAGGATGGGCCGAATAGGTGTAGCCGTGAAACAGCTCGATCGTATGCTCGGGTCCTTTCATGAAGGCGTCGTAGATCGGCTTCCGCACGATCACGCCGCCCATCGGCACGGTGCCCGAGGTGACGCCCTTGGCGAAGCAGATCATGTCGGGGATGACGCCGTAGCGCTCGGCCGCGAAAGCGAAGCCGAGCCGGCCGAAGCCTGAGATCACCTCGTCGAAGATCAGCAGGATCCCGTATTTGTCGCAGATGGCGCGCAGGCGCTGCAGGTAGCCCTTGGGTGCCGGGAGCACGCCTGTCGAGCCCGCCATGGGCTCGACGATCACGGCCGCGATCGTCGACTGGTCGTGGAGCGCCACGATCCGCTCGAGATCGTCGGCGAGGTGGGCGCCCCATTCGGGCTCGCCCACCGTGAAATTCTGATGCTCGCGGTTGTAGGTATGGGGCAGGTGGTCGACCCCGCCCAGCATCGTGCCGAAATGCTTGCGGTTGGACACGATGCCGCCGACCGAGATGCCGCCGAAGCCGCAGCCGTGGTAGCCGCGCTCGCGGCCGATGAGCCGCGTCCGGCTCGCCTGCCCGCGCATGTTGTTGAACGCGATGGCGATCTTCAGGGCCGTGTCGACCGCTTCCGAGCCGGAGTTGGAGAAGAACACGTGGTCGAGGTCGCCGGGCGCGAGCGCCGCGATGCGCGACGCCACCGCGAAGGCCTTGGGGTGGCCGAACTGGAAGGTCGGCGCGAAATCGAGTTCCGCCGCCTGGGCCTGGATGGCCGCCACGATCGGCTCGCGGTTGTGACCCGCATTGGTGCACCAGAGACCCGCGGTGCCGTCCATGACGGCCCGGCCGTCCGACGCATAGTAGAACATGTCCTTGGCCTGCGTGATCATGCGCGGGCTCTTCTTGAACGAGCGGTTTGCCGTATACGGCATCCAGAACGCCTCGAGGTCGTTCGGGATGTCGGCCTGGGGCGCGAAGGCGGCTTGGGATGACGGCATGACGAGGCTCGCGGGAATCGGATCGGATCCGCGCGGTGCCGGCACCGCGCGGTGGGATTGTCTTAAGCGCCTTCGACCTTGAGGTCCACGTCGACGTTGTTGCGGGTCGCGTGGCTGTAGGGACAGACCTTCTCGTGCGCCTCGTTGGCGAGTTCCTGCAGTTCGGCCTGGGGCAAGCTGCTGTCGACTACGTCGAGCTTCACCGCGATGCCGAAGCCGCCGGCGTCGCGCGGGCCGATCGTTACGGCACAGGTGACCTTGGCGCCGGTGGCGTCCTTCTTGTGCTGCTTCGCCACGAAGTCGAGCGCGCCGCCGAAACAGGCCGCGTAACCTGCCGCGAACAGGTGCTCTGGCGTCGCCGTGCCGGGCTTGCCCGGGCCGCCCATCTCCTTCGGCACCGACAGGGTGACCGAGACGGTGCCATCCTCGGACTCGGACTTGCCGTTGCGGCCGCCGACCGCGGTGGCCTTGGCGGTGAAGAGCGGCTTGATGGGGGACGGGGACATGGCGAGAACCTTATCTGTTCGGGGGACGACGGATCGAGGCGATCGACGCCGGCTTATAGGGCGGTAGGAGCCATCCCGCCAGCGTTTACTCAGTCAGCTCCAGAGTTCCGCCGACTTCGAGGATGCCACCGTCGCCCCTCCGGCGGAGGGGCGCGAAGTAAGCCCGTACCAAACCTCTGGACGATACGCGGCATCCTGCGGCCCGTGAATCAAATCGCCGTTTGACAATGTCGAGGGATCAATGCAAGGATTCCAAGACAATGTCATAACTTGGGTTCGGTCATGCGGGACGATCGCTACAGGGGAACGAAGCTTCCCAAGGCCTTTCGCAAACTTTTCCAAATGTCTGAGCGCGAGGCGGATCGCGGTCATCCGGAGCGCTTGCGAAGCCAAGCAGTCAAAGGCTTCGAGAACAGATTGAACGACGGCGTTTCCTCGACGTTCCGGCAACGGTTAAAAGATCGTGAGTCAACGGCGCGCCTCTTCGACGGAAGTGAGCTCTTAAAAATAGCGCGCAGTCGACTTGAGGTCGGGATTGCACAGCAGATTTGTGATGACCCGGCTGTCAGCTCTATAGAGGCGATACGGCGTGTTTTTGACGCTATGGGGGAGGTACTTCTAAACTATCAAAAACAGATATTTTTGATGGATCGCTATTCGTTTGCAACGACCGCGTCTTGGGTTGCAAAAACTGCCTGCCAGGAGGCTTCCAGAGTCGCTTCGGCCAGCTTCCTCGGTCATTCTGCTGCACCTCCATTCAAAAATTGTATTCCCCTGAACGACGATTTGCTTCCTCAGTCCGATCGCGGAACTCATCCATGAATGCCTTGACCCCGACTAAAAGCTTCCGCGTGGTCGAACGGTTGCCCTCCAATTTAGAGGCCGCCGTTGTTCTTGAGCGTGACATCAGGGTGAAGCCCGAGCGCATCGCCGACTATTGCCTTACTACGCACGAACCAATCTACGAAGATCTCGCGACGCTGGTCGAGAGCATGGCCTGTTTCGACAGGTTGGTCCCGCGGCGGCGATCCGGCGGGTGGACGCGCAAGCTGACTATCCAATTGCCGGTCTACGAACATCGGAAGCTTCAGAGTTCAACCGCGGTCGAGGCTCTGACCGAAGCCGCATGGTTTCTGACGGGTGATCAATGGAGCTTCGAGTTCGTTGCTCGACAGGGGGCGGCACCTACCCGTCAGGGTCACCTCGATCTTGCCCGAGCCCCTATCAGGCACGTCATACCTTTCAGCGATGGTCTGGACTCTTTCGCTCAGGCTCGGCTTTCGGTAGGCGAACATGGGCGAGATGCGGTCATGCTCGTCCGCTCCGGTCTTGGCCACGATCGGGTTCTTCCGGGGCTACTCAGCCTACGCGTTCCGCGAAAGTTCAAGGGCGCGCGCCTGCGGGAAGTCACCTACCGGACGCGCCCTCTCGTCTTCTACACCTTGGCGGCGATCGCCGCGGTGATCACCGGCGCCGAAGCCGTGGTCGTCGGCGAAAACGGCCAAGGGGCAATTGGCCCGGCCTGCCTGCCGTTTCCCGATGAATGGTGGTTTCGGAGCACGCATCCGGGGTTCGTCGCTCGCTGGGCACGCTTTCTTGCAATCGTGTTTGAGCAGCCGGTGCGTTTCGAGCAGCCCCAATCGTGGAACACAAAGGGCGAGGTTCTTTCCAGTCTACTGGAGAGAGGGCTTCTCGCCGGATGGAACAAGACCAGTTCATGTTCGGCTCGTCCTTTTGAGCGACATGGACATCGTGGGTGCGGCGCCTGCGGAGGGTGCCTGTTGCGAACGGTTTCAGCTCATACCGCCGACATCGCCTCGCGAGATGGGAGCAAGACTTTCGACGTCTTCGCGAGCGACGACACCGGTCACGATGGGGCTGGGAAGGAGAAGCAGATGAGCCGAAGCGAGCGGGAAGTGGCTGTAAGAGCCATTGCTGTGATGGCGGGTTTTGCTCGTCTGGCCGCCTCACCTGGAGGCCAAGCTGCCATTACTCGTGAAGCGCAATGGATCGACCCGAGTCATCCAGAACTGGCGCGGGCGAAACTCGACCGGCTTCTGCGACAACACCGGGCAGAATGGGAGGGCTTCCTCGGTGATTTGCCAAATCCTTCATGGGTCCGCGAGATTGCAGGTCAGCTGTGAGTGCCAAACTCTCCCCCGCTGCTCTCGGCGAGCGCCTGCGCGGCGCGCGATCGGGCGCCAACCTGACCCAGGATGCCGCTGCCGCCTCGCTCGGCATGGCCCGGACGACTCTGGTGGCGATCGAAAAGGGACAGCGCCCGGTCAAGCCCGACGAGGTGCTGGCCCTCGCTCGCCTTTATGGGGTGAGCGTCGGCAAACTGATGTCGCCCGACGCCATCCATGTCGATCTCGCGGCGAAGTTTCGGCAGGCCCAGGGAAGGGACTCGTCCAAGGCCGTCGTGCAAGCGATGACCTTGCTCAACCGGCTCGTCACCGGTGCCGTGCAGTTGGAGCGACTGCTCGGTCAGGATCTCCGCACCGACTACCCGCCTCCGATCCGCATCAACCCCTCGCTCGCCAACCAGCAGGCCGAGGATGCCGCCGACAATCTGCGGGCGAGGCTCGGGCTGGGTCTGGGTCCAATCCCCGACCTGATCGGCGTGCTCGAACTCGAACTCGGTCTCCGCATCTTCTTCCGGCCTCTCCCATCGCGCATCTCCGGGCTTTACGCTTTCGAACCGGCGATCGGCGCCTGCATCCTCGTCAACGCCAACCATAACTGGAAACGACGCGTTCAGACCGCGGCCCACGAGACCGGGCATTTCGTGTCCGACCGCTCGCACGCCGATATTCTCGACCGGGAGGATGTCCCGCTCACGGCGCACGAGCGCTTCGCGAAGCGCTTCGGTTCGGCCCTCCTGATGCCGGCATCGGGCGTCAGGGCACGTTTCGATCGGATCGTCGGTTCGGAGAACCGGTTCGACGTGCGAGAGCTGATCTTGCTGGCCCACCAATTCGGTGTCGCGACCGAGGCCATGTGTCGCCGCCTCGAAGACCTGATCCTCCTGCCCCAAGGCACCTGGGACTCGATGCGGGATCGCGGCTTCGGGAACGACCTCGAACAGGGCGTCGTCAACGAGACGAGCACGCAGATCAAGCCGCCGGTCGTGTCGCCCCGCCTGGCCTATTTGGCCTCCACCGCCCTGGAGCGTGAGTTGCTGTCGGAGGGACAGGCCTGCGATCTCCTGGCCATCGATCGGCTCGAGCTCAAGGAAGCTTTGCTGCCCTTCGATGCTGAGCAGCACATGTCGCTCCATGCCTGACCCGGCCGGCAGCAAGGGCCTCGTGCTGGACGCGGCCATCTGGATCAACCTGCTGGCCACAGAGGCTTTGCAAACCGTGCTCGATGGCTTGGCGGTCCCGTGCCACGCGCCGGAACAGGTCGTCGCGGAGGTCACGCGCCATCCCGTCACCGGAGTGACCTTCCCGAAGGGGGGCCATCCGCTACGCGGAATGGCACCGCAAATCGAGGTTTCCCCGCTCGACGACTCGGAACTGGATCTGTTCCTCGACATCGTCGGCGCGCCAGCACCCGACGGGCTCGGAGACGGCGAGGCGGCGGCCATCGCCGTCGCGGCGAACCGGGGGCTGGACGTCGTGCTCGACGACAGAAAAGCACGCAGGATCGCCCGCGAGCGCTTCCCGCGAACGCGGACCTATTGGACTGTGGATCTCCTGCGATCGCAATCCTTGCTCAGCTCCGTCGGTGCTCGGCAGGCGGAGGCGTTCTTCGAGAAAGCTCGCCGGTTCGGGCGAATGCATGTGCCGCGATCGTGATGCCATCCGCGTTCTATCTGGATGGTTGATGTGGGAGATCCCTCACCCAAGATATCGCGGCTTGACACCGGGTTGCGCAAGGTTAAGCCCGCCCCATGACCCTTGCACGCCCCGCTTCCGCCCGAATCCTCTCCGGCCTCTCCGACATCGCGGCCGATTACGACGTGATCTTGTGCGACGTCTGGGGCGTGCTCCACGATGGGCGCCGGGCTTTTCCGCAGCCGGCCGAGGCCCTGACCCGCTTCCGCGCGGCGGGCGGAAGCGTGGTGCTGATCACCAATGCGCCGCGGCCCAACGGGCCGATCCGGGCGCAGCTCGACAGGCTCGGCGTCCCGCGCGGCGCCTATGACGACATCGTCACCTCGGGCGACAGCACCGTGGCGCTGATCGCGGCGCGCGGCGAGGGACCCTTCTACCATATCGGCCCCGCGCGGGACCGCGCCCTGATGGAGGAGGTCGGGGCCAAGACGGGCCGCAGCCCGAGTCTGGTCGAACTCGAAAGGGCCGCTCACGTGATCTGCTCCGGGCTCTTCGACGACGCAGCGGAGACGCCGGACCATTACGACGCGACTTACGTGGCCATGCGGGACCGCGGGCTCGAGATGATCTGCGCCAACCCGGACGTGGTGGTGCATGTGGGCGACAAGCTGATCTTCTGCGCGGGTGCCTTGGCCGAGCGCTACGAGGCTCTGGGTGGCACGGTCCACTATGCCGGCAAGCCGCACGCGCCGATCTACGATCTGGCGATCGCCACGGCCGCGAAGATCAGGGGTTCTGTCGTCGACGCAGGCCGCGTGTTGGCCATCGGCGACGGCATGCGCACCGACATCATGGGCGCGAACCGGCAAGGGATCGACAGCCTGTTCGTGTCGGGCGGCATCCATCGCGACGAGACGAGCGCGGGCGATGGCCGTCTCGATCACGCAGCGCTGGCGGCCTTCCTGGCGAAGGCCGATGCGGTGCCGACGGCCGTCCTGGCCGACCTCGCCTGGTAAGGCGCCCGGATCAGGCGGCCGCAAGCGCGTTTCACGCTGTTGCCGACATGAGCCAACTGAAAAGAGAAAGCCTGCTTCTCATCTGTGGAAGCCGAGGAGTCGACCCGCCTTCCGGTCATTGCAGGGCGCGGGTGACGTCTGCCAGACCCGACACTGCCTGTTCGAGCATGGCGCCATACGAGCCTCCTACGTGGCAGGCGTTTTGCGAATAGACGCTCAGCAGGACCGCCAGGACAGCGAGGATGAACAATCTGTTGAGCGTGAAGGTGACGGCATATTTCAACACGGTGCGTATCCGTTCTACGCCGGTTCGCTGAGTTGAGCGACGCGCCTGGCAAGAACGTCACGATCTCTTTCCAGTGTCTGGATGTTTCGAGCGGTCTCGAAGGAGACGACTGTGCTCCTTTCGGAAGGCAGGAAGGCGATCCCGGCTTTCATTTCAGCTCTCCACACGATTCTGGCCCGGCGGCTTTCACCCTTTCGCCGGATCGTCACGTCGAATTCGCTGGGGATCAATGCGACGTCGTCGAAGACGATCATTGCCCCGCTCTGAGACATGTTTCGCACCAGGCAATCCATCGTCGAACATCGATCGTTATAGATGACCTGTCCGCCCAGGAACGTCCGGTCTCTCTGTGTCTTACGGCGCTCTTGCATGTCGATTCCCTGTTTGGAACAACGATCACTCGTCGCCTCCGATGGAGCAAGGAGCAGGCCAGCGTCGGACACGAGCCGTGAGACCCCCCTCGACGGCGTAGGGTTTTTCGGATCGCGGGTTTCAACCCCGCCTCGGCTCGGAGCCAAGCCGGTGGTGCCCGGCCCCCGACATGCGCTACGAAGGGCGTCGTCCCTCCGTCCCGGGTCCAGCTTGAACGCGCTGCTTCCTCCAGATTTCATCGTCGCCGCAGATCCGGACTCAACGCCCCGCGGCCTCGCGGGCGCCGTGGTGGCGATCGGCAATTTCGACGGCGTGCATCGGGGACACCAGGCCGTGATCGCCCGTGCCAAGGCCCTGGCCTCCGAACTCGGCCGGCCCACCGCGGTTCTGACCTTCGAACCTCATCCAGCCGACTATTTCGCCGGGGCACCGACCATCTTCCGCCTCACCCCGGCGCCCGCCAAGGCCCTGGCACTGAGCCGTCTCGGGACGGTCGACGGCATGATCGTGCGGAGCTTCGACGCGGGACTGGCGGCGCTCGGCGCCGAACAATTCGTCGTCGACGTTCTGGTCCGCCGCCTGGACATCGCGGCCGCCGTGGTGGGCTACGACTTCCACTTCGGCAAGGGTCGCTCGGGCTCGCCCGCCTATCTGACGGAAGCGGGCCTGCGGCACGGCTTCGCGGTCGCGGTGATCGACAAGATCGTGGCCGACGCCAGAGGCGACCTCGCGGCGGTGTCGTCGACCGCGATTCGCCAGCGGCTCGAATCGGGCGACGTGGCGGGCGCCGCCGTTCTGCTCGGCCGCCACCATTTCGTGCTCGGCCCCGTGATCCACGGCGAGAAGCTCGGCCGGCAGCTGGGCTTTCCGACCGCCAACATGCGGCTCGAGCCCGCCGCCAGGCTCGCCCACGGCATCTACGCGGTGCGGGTCCGCACGGCCGCGAGCGAATTCGGCGGCGTCGCATCCTACGGCCGCCGTCCGACCTTCGACGACGGCGCGCCGCTGCTCGAGACATTCCTGTTCGACTTTTCGGGCGACCTCTACGGCCAGATGATCGAGATCGACTTCGTGGCCTGGATCCGCGGCGAGGAACGGTTCGAGTCCGCGGAGGCGCTGGTGGCGCGCATGAACATGGACGCCGGCGAGGCACGCGCAATCCTGTCGCGATAGTGCCCGAGAAGCCGCTGCGCCGTCGGCTTCGGAACCCGTGGCACGCGACCCCATAACGGGGTAACGAACCGGAGCGATCACCCCGTGGGGCTCCAAGACGGCCAATGTCCGACCTCGTCCCCCTCGATGATACCTCGCCGGACATCAAGCCGACCCTCCGTCGCGTGACGGCGCGCGCCCTGGCGCTCGGCGCGCGGCTCGATGCGGCGGGCCTGGAGCGGCCCGACACGGTGTCGGTCAATCCGCTGGCGTTCAGCGTCGGCCAGACCGGATTCGTGGCGCTCTACCGGTTCGGCGTCGCGGTGCTGGTCGGGCTTTCGCCGGTCGAGGAGGACGATTTCCTGCGGCAGATCAGGCCGCGGGTGTCGGGCGAACGGGTCCGTGTCGACGACGAGACCGCGGTCCTGGAGTTGTCGCCCGAGGGCGCCGACCAGGTGTTGCCGGGCGGTCCCATCCAGGTGCGGGACCTGTCGACGGCCCGCCTGCTGGTGCTGGCCGACGCGCTCGCCAAGACCGTGTCGCTGGCGCGCGACGAACGCGAAGTGAATGCCGTGCTCGACGTCATCGAGCCTTTCGCCATCGGCCTCAGCCGGACGGGACGGCCGCCCGGGACGCGCCGCGCTATGCTGCGGCTGATCGGACAGGCGCTGCTGGCGCAACACCGCCTCTCGGGTCGCGTCGCCGTCGAGGAAAAGCCGGACGTGCTGTGGGACCGGCCGGACCTCGAACGTCTCCATGCGCGCGTCGAAGACGAATACGAGATCAAGGAGCGCACCGTCACGCTCAAGCGCAAGCTCGACGTGATCGTCGAGACGGCCCGCGCCCTGACCGACGTCATCGAATCGGATCGGACCACGGTGCTCGAGATCGCGGTAGTGGCCCTGATCGTCACGGAAGTCCTGCTGACGCTGGTCCAAATGCTGTTCTTCCGCCACGGGTGAGGGGTTCGGACGCATGTCTCTTCAAGATGCTCGACGCTTCCGTCCGGCCCCGCCTTGCGCTAGCGCTCCGGTCGCCGGAGGGACCGCATGAGCCAGGATGCGGACCGTATCGACGGGCTCGAGATGCGTCTCGCCGAGCAGGATCGGGTGATCGAGGACCTCAACGCCGCCGTGACGGCGCAGTGGACCGCGCTCGACGCGCTGAAGCGGCAGATGGGGCAGTTCGTGGATCGCCTCGCCGAGGCGGAAAGCCGCCTGCCCGGTGAAGCCGACAAGCCGCCGCCACACTATTGAGGCGGGTCGGCTGCGGATCAGCCGTCAGCTCCGCGCGGCCTTGCGCGGACGTCCGCCCTTGGCGCCGTTGGAACGCGCTGCTGCGGCCTTGGACGGAGACGTGACCCGCCCAGCGACGCGGGCCAGTTCGCGAGTTGTCCAATCGCGCGTGCCGAAAACGCCAGCCAACAATCCAGGGACGTAGAGGTCGACATCCAATGCCGGCCAATGCAGGTTGAAGCCTCGCCCGTCAACCACGACCCTCGCGAGATCGTCGTCGCTTGCGCCCTGAAGATCCTGCACGAGCAGTGTCGGGAAAGCATAGGAACAGCCGTTCACCATTTCGATGATGATCCGACGATCCGTCCCGTCGTAGCGCGCCGACGAGGCTCGCGGCTCGCTCTCCAGCATCTCCCTGCCACGCGCTTCGGCTGCTTCGAGCTGGGCATCAGTCGGGCCTGCCATGGATAAGCTCCCATTGTCTCAAAAACGCGTGACGGTGTTCGACGACCTCGGCCATGAGCCGGCGCATGTCGGATCGCTTGATTCCTATGCTGTAAACGATCTCCGGTTCGCCGCTCCGTCCCGACAGGTCAATCTTGGCCTGCCCCGCTCCCGTGATGTGGACATGGGCTGGCCCGTGATCGAGCGTGTAGATGACGAAGCGGAAGCCTAGGGCACGGTGGACGACGACCATGGGCTCGAGATAACCCATCAGATGGGTTATTCCAAGCAAATCCACCTGACCCCAGGTCCTTGCATTCTTTGAGGCAACGGACTTGCGTCGCCACGCCCGCCGCCTCGACGCCCCGGCCGTTTCTCCCTAACCTGTCGGGGCAAGTTCGGATGACCACACGATGCTGAGCAACACGCGCTACCGCGACATCGAGATCCGCAGCCCGCGCGGCACGGTGCTCTCGGCCAAGTCCTGGCTGACCGAAGCGCCGATGCGGATGCTGATGAACAACCTCGATCCCGAGGTGGCCGAGAACCCCAAGGAACTCGTGGTCTATGGCGGCATCGGCCGGGCGGCGCGCGACTGGGAGAGCTTCGACGCCATCGTGGCGACGCTGAAGCGGCTCGAGGCCGACGAGACCCTGCTGGTGCAGTCCGGCAAGCCGGTCGGCGTGTTCCGCACCCACCCGGACGCGCCCCGCGTGCTGATCGCCAATTCCAACATCGTGCCCCACTGGGCCACCTGGGAGCATTTCAACGCGCTCGATGCCGAGGGCCTGATGATGTACGGCCAGATGACGGCCGGCTCCTGGATCTACATCGGCAGCCAGGGCATCGTGCAGGGCACCTACGAGACCTTCGTCGAGGCCGGACGGCGGCATTACGGTGGCTCGCTCGCGGGGCGCTGGATCCTGACGGCGGGCCTCGGCGGCATGGGCGGAGCGCAGCCGCTGGCCGCGACGCTCGCCGGCGCCTCGTCGCTCACGATCGAGTGCCGCCAGGCGGGGATCGATTTCCGCCTGCGCACCCGCTACCTCGACCGGCAGGCGCGCGACCTGGACGATGCGCTCGCATTGCTGGCGGGCCATTGTGCGCGCGGCGAGGCGGTGTCGATCGGGCTGCTCGGCAACGCCGCCGAGATCGTGCCCGAGCTCGTGCGGCGCGGCGTGCGGCCCGACCTCGTGACCGACCAGACCTCGGCCCATGACCCGCTGAACGGCTACCTGCCGGCGGGCTGGACCTGGGAGCAATACCGCGAGCGGGCCCGCACCGAGCCCGCGGCCGTCACGGCGGCCGCCAAGGCCTCGATGGCCGTGCATGTCGGCGCCATGCTGGACTTCCACCGCGCCGGCGTCCCGGTCTTCGACTACGGCAACAACATCCGCCAGATGGCCAAGGAGATGGGGCTCGCGGGCGCCTTCGACTTCCCGGGCTTCGTGCCGGCCTATATCCGGCCGCTGTTCTGCCGCGGCATCGGGCCGTTCCGCTGGGCCGCGCTGTCCGGCAACCCGGACGACATCTACCGCACCGACGCCCGCGTGAAGGAGCTGATCCCCGACGATCCCCACCTGCACCGCTGGCTCGACATGGCGCGCGAGCGCATCAGCTTCCAGGGTCTCCCGGCCCGCATCTGCTGGCTGGGCCTCGGCCAGCGCGCCAGGCTCGGGCTCGCCTTCAACGCCATGGTGCGGAGCGGCGAGCTGGAAGCTCCGGTGGTGATCGGCCGCGACCACCTCGATTCGGGCTCCGTAGCCTCGCCCAACCGCGAGACCGAAGCGATGCGCGACGGCTCCGACGCCGTGAGCGACTGGCCGCTGCTCAACGCGCTGCTCAATTGCGCCAGCGGCGCCACCTGGGTGTCGCTGCATCACGGCGGCGGCGTCGGCATGGGCTTCTCGCAGCACGCCGGCATGGTGATCGTGGCCGACGGCACCGACGACGCCGCGCGCCGCCTGGAGCGCGTGCTCCACAACGATCCCGCGACCGGCGTGATGCGGCACGCCGATGCGGGCTACGAGATCGCCAAGGCCTGCGCCGAGGAGCAGGGGCTGGATCTGCCCATGCTGGGGTGAAGGGCGGCTACGGCTGAACACAGGATGTCGCGACGCGCTCGCGAGGCCGCAGGACCGGTCAGCGCAGTTGCGCCCGCACGCCGTCCCAGATCGCGCGCACCACATCCCCGGCCGGCTCCGTCGAGGAGAGTATCGCCGATTGGCCCGCCCAGGCCTGCATGCGGTCCACGTCGCCGGCCTTTGCCGCCTGGTCGCGCATGGCCTGGGTCAGGCCGCGCTGCACGGGATAAGGCGCCGGAGCGGGGGCCGTCGCGGCCGTCGCGGCCCGGGCATAAGCGGTGGCGATGCTGCGGCCGCTCCGACCGCTGAAGGCACGGCCGACCAGCGTCTCCTCGGGCAGCGTGCGCCCTAGCGCGTCGGCCCAGGCCGGATGGAGCTTCGCCTCGGGGCAGCGCAGGAAGCCGGTGCCGACCTGCACGGCACTGGCGCCGAGCAACAGCGCCGCGGCCGCTCCGCGTGCGTCCGCGATGCCGCCCGTCGCCACCACCGGCACGTGGACCGCGTCCGCCACGGCAGGCACGAGGGACAACAGGCCCACCATGCCCGCCTCCGCCCGGGCCGCATCGAAAGCGCCGCGGTGCCCACCCGCTTCCATGCCCTGCGCCACGATGACGTCCGCTCCGGCGTCCTCGGCGGCGCGAGCCTCGGCCACGGTCGTGACCGTGGCCCACCAGGAGACACCGGCCTGTTTCAGGCGGGACACGAACCCGGTCGGGTACAATCCCATAATCGACGACACAACCGACGGCGCCGCACCGAGCAGCGCGTCGCACTGCGCCACGAAATCAGGCAGCGTGGCGTCGCCCGCCGCCGCGGCGACGTCCGGTCCCCAATCGGCGAGGAACACGCGCAACGCCGCTTCATGCTCCGCATCGCGCCGGGGCGGCGGATCGGGGATCCAGAGATTCGTCTGGAACGGGCCGTTGCTGGCGGCCCGGAACTCCGCGGCCCAGTCGAGGATCGCGGCGGGCTGCATCAGCAAGGCGCCGCACGCCCCGAGCCCGCCGGCATTGGCGACGGCAGCCGACAGTGACGGCGGACAGGCCCCCGCCATCGGCGCGAGCAGCACGGGCGCTTCGAGGCCGAAGCGTCGGCAGAAGGCCTCCGCGCGGGCCAGTGGCGGTTGCACATCGGACATGGCCCGTCCTACTCCCGCAACCGAAGCCGGTCCAGCACCTCGAGGGACGCTCGCGCTCCCCGTAGTGGACCTGTCGACGATCCTCCGTCTGTCGACTCCGCCCGATCCTGCCGTCAAGAAGTCACGGAGGAAGCCGTTGAACACGTCCGGTACCTCCACTGGCGGAAAGTGTCCTGCACCAGACAATTCGTGTAGCACCGCACCGGGGATCAGCCCCGCGATCTGGCGGGCCGCCGCGACAGGGGCGTTGATGTCCTCGGTCCCGGCTACGACCAGGGTCGGACAGTTCAGCGTGGGAAGCAGGGACTCCAGGTCAAGCGTGGCGATCATCTCCCACATGGAGGCGTGGAAGTTAGGGTCCTGCTGCAGCAGGCTCTTGGCCGCACGGTCGAGAATATCGGGCCGACGGACACGGAACGCGGGCGGGAACCATCGCTCCTGCGAAAGCAGCGCAATTCTCGCCATCCCGTCCTCGCGCGACACCCTGGCTCGCTCGCGCAGGGCGCCGCGCACGGCGTCGGGAAACGTGCACAAGGTCCCGACCAGGGATAGCGAGCGGACCAACTCGGGCCGGGCGAGCGCCAGTGTTTGAGCGATCATGCCGCCCACCGAGAGACCAACCAGGTGGGCCGGACCGGCGCCGAGATACGCCAACACGCCGGCCGCGACCGTCGTCATGGCGTCAAACGTGGGCGCTCCGTTCAGCTTGCCCGACAGGCCATGGTTCGGCATGTCGAAGGCAACCACGTCGTGGTCCCGTCCGAACGCTGCGAATTGCAGGTCCCACCATGTCAGGTCGAGCCCGACCGGGTGCATCAGCACGACGGGCGGCCCGCCTCTCGGCCCCGTGCGCACGAGGTTGATGTGCGGCCCTCCCGCGATCTCGATCAGCGGCAACGTAGCTCTCCTTGCGTTTGCCCGCAGGCTTACGAGGCGGGCCTGCACAGTGTCAGGCCACTATTGCGCTACATCATGTAGCGTAATAGCGCAACGCGAGCTCGCCAGTGTTAGGCATGTAGCGGCCGGTGCCGGACGTGGGTCTTCCATGCCCTGTCGGGGCCGAGCCGCCTGAGGAAGCCCATGGACCGAGGATCTCCGTCCACCGTATCGCCCGCTGGCCCACCGCGCACGGCCGGGCGCCCACGAAGCGAGGCGTTGCGCCGGGCGGTGCTGGACGCTGCTTACGCCATCCTGGTCGAGACGGGGTTGGGCAGCTTTTCGATAGAAGCAGTGGCCAGCCGCGCGGGCGTCGCCCGGACGACGATCTACCGCTGGTGGCCGACCAAGGGCCTGCTCGCCATCGAGGGTTTCCTGGAGGCATTCAGGCCGCAGCTCGCCTTTGCTCGGACCGGGTCAGCGGCAGTGGATTTCCACACATTCCTGCGCTCGCTCGCGCTGGCCTTCAACGGCCCGGCTGGACGTGTCGCCGCATCCGTCGTCGCCCAGGCGCAAAGCGACACCGAGGTGCGGCGCGTGTTCCTGGAGCAGTTCTCGGAGCCGCTGCGCCGGGAAAGTTCGGCCCTGCTGCGCGCTGGCGTGGAGCAGGGGCAGTTCCGCAAGGACCTGGACGTGCCACGCGTGCTGGATGCCGCGATAGGAGCGGTGTACCTGCGCCTGCTACTCGGCCAGTCGTTGGAGCCGGCGTGGGTCGTGAGCTTCGCCGACACAGTTCTGGAAGGGTGCCGTTCCAGGGATGACTGGCCGAACGCTCGCCCTGATCATTGAACGTGGGACGTCTCGACTCAGCAGCCCTGCGCGGCGGATGACACGCCGGCCCGGCGAGATATGGTCGGATCCACGCCTGCGAAACCGATTTCTGTTCGGCTATCTCGGTCAAGCCTCGAAGGATCACGGACGAGCCCCAACGCCCCCATCCTTCAGGTCTCGACGGCGCTTGAGGCGTCACGGGCCGCGTGCGATGGGTTGGGCAGGATCTTCCGACCCACCATGGAGCTCATGGCCGTGACCCAGTTCCGCACGCTCGACGACGCGTCCCTCGCGGGCAAGCGCGTGCTGGTCCGCGTCGACCTCAACGTGCCGACCGAGGACGGCCGGGTCACCGACCGCACCCGCATCGCCCGCATCCTGCCCACGATCCGCGAGATCGCCGAGAAGGGCGGCCGCGTGGTGCTGCTGGCCCATTTCGGCCGGCCGAAAGGCGGCCCCGACGAGACGAACTCGCTGAAGCCCGTCGCGGCCGCGCTCGCCGAGGATCTCGGCCATCCCGTCGCCTTCGTGCCCGCCACCGTGGGCGACATCGCCCATTCGGCCATCGGCGCAATGAAGGACGGCGACGTGGTGCTGCTCGAGAACACGCGCTTCCACGCCGGCGAGGAGAAGAACGAGGCCGCCTTCATCGACCAGTTGGCGGCGCTGGGCGACGTCTTCGTCAACGATGCCTTTTCGGCCGCGCACCGCGCCCATGCCTCGACCGAGGGCCTGGCACGCCGGCTCCCCGCCCACGCGGGCCGCACCATGCAGGCCGAACTGGCGGCCCTGGCCCGGGCGCTGGAACTGCCCGAGCGTCCGGTGGTGGCGATCGTGGGCGGCGCCAAGGTGTCGACCAAGCTCGATCTCCTGGGCAACCTCGTGAAACGCGTCGACACGCTGGTGATCGGCGGCGGCATGGCCAACGCCTTCCTGGCCGCGCAAGGCCTGGCGGTCGGCAAGTCGCTCTGCGAGCACGACCTCCTCGACACGGCCCGCGCCGTCATGGCCGGGGCGGGCGCATGCCGGATCGTGCTGCCGGTCGACGCCGTCGTGGCGGCGGAGTTCAAGGCCCACGCGGCCTCGAAGGTCGTCGGCGTCGACGCGGTCGGGCCGAACGACATGATCCTCGACATCGGGCCGCGCTCCGTCGCCAGGGTCAAGACGGTGCTGCAGGGGGCCAGGACGCTCGTCTGGAACGGGCCGTTCGGGGCTTTCGAGCTGCGGCCCTTCGACGAAGGCACGATTGCCGTCGCCCAGGAAGCGGCGGCGCTGACGTTAGCGGGCTCGCTCGTCAGCGTGGCGGGCGGCGGCGACACGGTGGCGGCGCTCAACGTGGCGGGCGTGGCGGACGGCCTCACCTACGTGTCGACGGCCGGCGGCGCCTTCCTCGAATGGATGGAAGGCAAGGTGCTGCCGGGCGTGGAGGCGCTGCGGATGTGACGCGCCGCCGACGTCGATCTGGCGAGGTCGCGGGAGCGTCAGCACGGTGGACCGCCGATGCAGAAGCGGATCGGCCGCGAGCCCACGTCGCAAGAACCTGTTCAGGGAGGCCCGCGGCGCGCCGCGAGGCGGACCAACCCGATGGCAAGCCCGGCCGCCAATGCGTCCTCCGTCAAGCCCCGCGCCCAGTCGGAGGCGGAGCGCGTCTTCGCCCCCCGCGCGCGGCGACCCACCAGGGTGCCGGCAACCGCTCCCGCCATACCGACCAAAGGACCGCTGAGCGGCGGTGCGTCTCGCCCGGCCAGTGCCGCACCGCCGACGGCACCGATCGCGAGGCGCGCCACGATGGATGGCGGAATGCGACGGTCGGGCGCGAACGGCATCTTGTCGCCCGCCATCTCGGCCAGGGCGGCTGCCGTGGCGACGCCGCGCGCCCCGGGGCCGGCCGGAATCCAACCGACCGACGCCCGTCCCAGCGCGGCGGCCCAGCTCAACGCGGCGCAAGCCGTCATGCTGCGCAATCCGGCAGCGAAGCCGATGCCGAACGATGCCCAGTGACTCCGCATGGGACCCTCTCCTTCGCGGCGAGGCAGAGCCGTCGCCGCACGTCCCGCCGCGCCACCCGGCAGCGGCGGCCGGCGCTTCCCGCCGACACTGGAACGAAGGGGGCGGATCTCGAGATGGTTGCCGGCCTGGACCGACGAGATTGTCTCGACCGCCCAGGCGACCCCCGTTGACGCGGGCGGCCAAGATCGAGCCGGGGCGTCGGCGGATTCCGTCCAGGAAGAGGGTTTGCCGTTCACATCCACGGGAGCGGGGCGAGCATCTAGACGGCACCGCAGCCCAGCCATGATCGGCCCGCTTTCGCCCATACCCTGTCGTCCGCGATCTAACAGCCCTGCTCAGAAAGTGGCTATTCTGACGGGGGAGGCATTCCCGTCTTGCCGTCGAAGCCGAGCCATTTCGGGAAAAAGGACTTGGGAACGGATTTCGGGAAAACGGGTTCCCCGGTCGATGTCTCGTTTCGCGGGGGAGTCGGCTTCCCGCTCGACCTACCATTGCGGCAAGGTGGATCAGTCCGAAGCACGCCTCACGATTGAATCCTAAGCCAGAAGCGCCAATTTCAACCCAAAGCGAAGTCCACCGCTGCCTGCACATGTAGCTCGGTGGTGTCGAACACCGGAAAGCCCGGTAGATCGTCCTGCGCTATCAGCAGGAAGATTTCCGTGCAGCCGAGGATCACCCCTTCCGCGCCCCGCTCGCGCAATTCACCTACAATGCGCAAATACTCGCGTTTCGAGTCCACTCGCAGCTCGCCGCGTACCAGCTCGTTGAAGATGATCCGATCGACGACCTCCATATCTGCCTGCGTCGGTGCGACGACCTCCACCCCGAATCCCTCCCGATATCGGTCGCGCAATTCTGGAGAGTTCATCACGGGCATCGTGCCGAGCAAGCCCACGCGGCTGACTCCGGCCTTGCGGATCGCGTTGCCGGTCGGGTCTGCGATGTGGATGAACGGCGTCCTCCGTTCCGCCATGATCGGCTCCACAACGCGATGCATGGTGTTCGATACGCAGATCACGAGATCGGCACCGGCGCGTTCGAGCCGGTCCACCTTGTTGCTCAGATAGGCTTGCGCCTCGCTCCAGCGGTCGTTGCGAACGAAATACTCGATATTGCCAAAATTCACTGAAACGATGACGATCTCACCGTTATCCCATCCGTCGAGGCGATCATTGAGCTTCTTGTTGAGCAAGCGGTAATACTCGCCGGTGGCTTGGTTGCTCATGCCACCGAGCACGCGATTGTCTTCTGCGGCAGCGGGCGGGGCTTTTCGGATTGCATGAACTAGGCCTTTGAAGTTCGCACGCGGATGTGAAAGCGCGACTACCAAGTATCCGCCAACGCATCCACCGCCATGGATCACTTATCAGCACGCCAAATACGCTGCGGGCAAGATGCTTGCACAAGTAGCACGAAAGGCGGCGGCAATCGGTGTCGACCCGCTTCCCGATCCTAATCGGGAACGTGCTGGCCCGCCCGATTGGCGTTCGTGTGCAGGAACGGGCCAGCGGTTCAGGATGTTGTCGCCGCTAGCACGAGTAGAGCAGCGAACACGCCGAGCGGTGCAGTATGCGACAACTCCCGGCGGCGCAGGACCGTGACGATGGCGGCGGCGATGATGACGGCGCCAAGCGCCATACCTACGCCGCGGCCGGCAGGAAGGACGATCAGCGCTGCGCTCACGATTTCCAGGCCGCCGGTCACGCGGCACCACCAACCCGGGTAACCCCACCGGGCGAAATCATCCTGTGTGGCGCGCGTACCGATCGCATTGAACAGCCCCGCGCCGAAGAACGCGACGGCGAGCAGCCAGACCACGACAGTGTGCAGCATCCCGGCACTCCTTCGACACGTCACGTCGGGCAGCAGGCCAGAAGTCGGCGTCAGGCTGCGGTTGGGGCGTAGGAGCGCAGTTCGTCGACGATCGAGTGCCGCGACGGGCTCCATCCAAGCTCGTGCTGCGCCAGCTCGCCCGAGATCACCTGATCGCACGCGATCGCGTCCGCGAAGCCCCAGAGCGCCTGCCGTGCTTCGTCCAGCGGCCATTCCGCCACCCGACCCTCAGCGCCAGCGCCTTCGCTCGCCGCACGCGCAATCTCGATGAGCGGGATGGGGACGCCATGGGCGCCGTTGAAGATCGAGGCCGCGGGCGCCTTTTCGAGCGCGAGCAGATATAGGTCTGCCAGATCATCGGCATGAACCGTCGTCCACCGGTTTCTCCCGTCGCCGACGTAGCGCGCCGCACCATGCTCCTTCGCCGAGCCGTACATCATCATCGCAGTGCCGCCCCAGTTGCCGTACACCCAACCCGGACGGATCACGATCGAGTGGACGCCATCGGCCGCGGCGCCGAGAATTTCACCTTCGAGAGCCTGACGGAAGCGCACCAGGTCGATAGGATAGAGTGCGCTGTCTTCGGTCGCGGGCGTGTCGCCGGTCGCTCCATAGACCAGGCAACCGCTCGTATAGACGAACCGCTTGGCCGTACCGCGCAATGCGTCGATGATCGAACGCGTCGCCGCTTCGTCATAAGTCGCCGTGTTCTGATCGCCCGGCGAGGCGGCGTGAACGACCGCATCGACCCCGCGGGCGGCTTCGGCGATGCTGCCCGCGTCGGCGAGGTCGCCGTGGACCGCCGTATATCCCTGGTCGGCGAGCTTGGCCGCGCTCGCGTCCGAACGCGCAAGCCCCACGACCTCGTGCCCCGCTGACGCCAGCCGGCGTGCGACCGCGCCGCCGATCAAGCCCGTCGCACCCGTCACCAAAACCCGCATGTTCAGTACCTCTTCGCTTCGATGCAGCTGCAAAGAGCAGAGCGGCCCGGGTAAGGGAAATTGCGAGAAGTGATGTGGCGGTATCGCTGCCGCCGATGGTGTCAGGCCAGGGTGGAGACTTCGGCGATGCGGTCGCGCAACCAGATCGTGGCGGGGTGGTCGTCCACCCGGCGATGCCACATCATCGCCAGCGGCCAGTCTTGCAGCGCGATGGGCGGCTCATGCAAGGCAATGCCGAGGCCGGCGGCGGCGAACCGCCGAGCGACACGCGAGGCGAGCGTCGCAACAAGGTCGGTGTCAGCGACCACGAACGGCGCGACCAGGAACTGCGGCAGGCTCAGGACGATGCGGCGTTCGAGGCCGAGCGCGGCCAGCTTGTGGTCGACGAGGCCCGTGCGGTCGCCTTCGGGCGAGACCAGGAGGTGCGGGGCGGCTGCGAACGCCTCCAAACCTGCGCCTTCCGCGAAGGCCGGATGGCCATACCGCGCGATGCACGCGAAGCCTTCATGAAGCAGCGGGCGGACCAGGATGCGGGCAGACGCTTCGACAGGGAAGCCGATCGCAAGGTTCGCCTCGCCGCTGTCGAGCAGGTCGAGCGCCTCGTCTCGGCCGAAAATGCCACGCACCCGCACATCGAGGCGGGGGGCCTCGACAGCGAGCCGCGCCAGCAGCGGCGGCAACAGGACGAAGGCGGCATAGTCGCTCATCGCAACCGTGACGGTGTGATGGGCCGCCCCGGGATCGAACGCATTCGCTTGCAACACCCCCTGAACGAGGCGGAGCGCTGCCGACACAGGCTCGGCAAGGTCATCGGCGCGGGGCGTCGGCTGCATGCCTGTGGGCGACCGGACAAACAGTTCGTCCTTGAACACCTCACGCAACCGGGTGAGCGCCCCGCTCATCGCCGATTGGCTCAGGCCGACACGCTGTCCCGCATGGGTGACGTGGCGCTCAGCATAGAGGGCGTCGAACGCCTTTAACAGGTTCAGGTCAAAGCCGGTTACATCCATCCGACGTTGATAGGGCACTAGGGTCAGTCATGAAACCAGCCGAGGTGTCCCCGATGGACGATCACATTCAGGAAAGCCGGCCCCTGCTCTCAAAGCAGCGATAGCCACCTGCTGCCCCGTAACCCGCCGGAATAGCCGCTTCCCACCCATTATGGACACTGTCGACCCCCGCCCGGATCGCTCTTCTTCCTCTCGAACCGCCGCTCTTTGGACCCGGACTCAGGTTGCCATGACCGGGGTCGGGCGGTGCCGGACCGCCTTCACGACCTGAGGTTCCGCCCCCGCGAAGCTCCTTCCACGAGCCGCTCGGTTCGAAAGGGGAAGAGGAGGCCAGCCCGGAGGGGATGTCCTCCGGCTGACCTGACCGAGGGAGACCACTGCCCCAGGATCCACGGTGGAGAAGGCCCGTTAACCCGGCCGTGCCACCTGATGCCGCAACCTCGTCCGCCATGCCCCCTCGCGCGTTAGCGATTCCCATGACCGACGTCGTCCCCCTGCCCGCCCCCGCGCCCGACCTTCCCGCCACCCTGCGCAAGGCCCGCCCCGAGCATGCACGCCTCGCGGCCGAGGTCGCGGCCCACGACATCGCCTACCACCGCGACGATACCCCCACGGTGTCGGACGCCGACTACGACGCGCTGCGCCGCCGCCTCGTGGCGATCGAGTCGGCCTTCCCGGCGCTCGCGGCGCTGGACGGGCCCGGCACCGCCGTCGGGGCAAAGCCCTCGGAAAAGTTCGCCAAGGTTCCGCACCGGGTGCCCATGCTGTCGCTCGGCAACGTCTTCGCCGACGCGGAAGTGACCGAGTTCCTGGCGCGGGTGCGCCGCTTCCTGGGGCTCGCCGCCGACACGCCGGTCCGCATCAATGCCGAACCCAAGATCGACGGCCTGTCCTGCTCGCTGCGCTACGAGGGTGGCAAGCTCGTCCAGGCCGCGACCCGGGGCGACGGCTACGAGGGCGAGGACGTCACGGCCAATGTCCGCATGGTCCCGGCGATCCCGCAGCATCTGCGAGGGTCCGACGTCCCCGAGGTGCTGGAGGTGCGGGGCGAGGTCTACATGCGCAAGGCGGATTTCGCGGCGCTGAACGAGCGCCAGCGCGAGGCCGGCCGCACGCTGTTCGCCAACCCGCGCAACGCGGCTGCCGGGTCGTTGCGGCAGCTCGATCCGGCCGTGACGGCGGAGCGCCCGGTGCAGTTTTTTGCTTATGCCTGGGGTGAAGCGGGCGCCCTGCCGGCCCCGACCCAGAGCGGCATGATCGCGGCCTTCGCGGGCTTCGGCCTGCCCACCAATCCGCTGACGGTGCTGTGCGACACGGCGGAAGCGCTGCTGGCGCAATACCACAGGATCGAGGGCCTGCGCGCCTCCCTGCCCTACGACATCGACGGCGTGGTCTACAAGGTCGACGATCTGCGCCTCCAGGGCCGCCTCGGTTTCGCGTCGCGCGCCCCGCGCTGGGCCGCGGCCCACAAATTCCCGGCCGAACAGGCCACGACGACGCTGCTCGGCATCGATATCCAGGTGGGCCGCACCGGGGCGCTGACGCCGGTGGCGAGGCTGGCGCCCGTGACGGTCGGCGGCGTCGTGGTGGTCAATGCGACGCTCCACAACGAGGACGAGATCCGCCGCAAGGACGTGCGGGTCGGCGACACGGTGCGGCTGCAGCGGGCCGGCGACGTCATCCCGCAGATCGTCGAAGTGCTGCCCGACCTGCGTCCCGCCGGCGCCGAACCCTACCGCTTCCCCGAGAGCTGCCCGGCCTGCGGCTCGGCCGCCGTGCGCGAGGTGGACGAGAAGACCGGCACGGCCGATGTGGTGCGGCGCTGCACCGGGGGGCTCGTGTGCCCGGCCCAGGCCGTGGAACGGCTCCGGCACTTCGCGTCGCGCAACGCCTTCGACATCGAGGGCCTCGGCGACAAGCAGATCGCGCTGTTCTACGCCGAAGGGCTGATCCGGACGCCGGCCGACATCTTCACCCTGGAGGAGCGCGATCGGGCGAGCCCGACTCCGCTCGCGGGCCGCGAGCGCTTCGGCGACACCTCGGTGCGCAACCTTTTCGCCGCGATCGCGCAACGCAGGACGGTGCCGCTGAACCGCTTCCTGTTCTCGCTCGGCATCCGCCACGTGGGTGAAACCAACGCGCGGCGCCTGGCCCGGCACTTCGGCACAGTCGAGCCATTGCGTGCGGCAGCCTGCGCGGCCGCGGAACCCGGCTCCGAGGCGCGCGCCGAGCTCTGCGCCATCGACGGGCTCGGCGACGTCGTGGCCGAGGCGCTGGCCGACTTCTTTGCCGAACCGCACAACGAGGCGGAGTTGGACCGCCTGCTCGCGCAATGCACCGTGGAGCCTATGGCGGCCGTGGCGTCGTCGAGCCCGATCGGCGGCAAGACGATCGTGTTCACCGGCTCGCTCGAGAAGATGACGCGCGACGAGGCCAAGGCCCGAGCCGAGTCGCTCGGTGCCAAGGTGGCGGGCTCCGTGTCCAAGAGGACCGACATCGTCGTTGTGGGCCCCGGCGCCGGATCCAAGGAGAAGAAAGCCAGGGAACTCGGCCTGGCCATCCTCACGGAAGACGAGTGGCTCGCCCTCGCCGAGGGCACAGCACCGCCGCCCAACCAAATCTAAATTGCGGGAATGGAGAACTCGATCTCATTTACGGGACGTCATCTAGTCTTAGTAGGCCTTGCCGGATCGATGAACGCCAGGTGAACCGGCCGTGGAGCCCGGGTGATTGCATTGACGTTGTTGGCCTCGAGGCGAAACGGGAGGGAACCGATGCGTCGCCGGCTGCATTCGATTCTTGAAACGATTGTATCAAGGCGACACACCATGTTCACACCGTCATTCAGTTCTTACGGCAGCGTCGTGCGGAAGGTGGCCGTGGCCGGCTTGGCCGCGCTGTCGCTAGGCGCCATGGTTGCGACGTCGGCCGAACCCGTGCAGGCACGCGGCTTCGGCGGCGGGCCGATCTTTCACGGTGGCGGCTTCGGCCGGGGAGGCTTCGGCCGCGGTTATGGCTTCCGCGGCGGCTTCGGAGGAGGCTTCGGTCGCGGCTATGGATTCAGGGGCGGCTACGGCGGTTTTGGTTACCGCCGCTTCGGATTCGGGTATCGCCGGTTCGGCTTTGGATACGGCTTCCCGGTCGCGGTCGGGTTTGGGCTCGGGTACGGGCTCGCCGGGGGCTACGGTGGTTATGGCGGCTACGGTGGTTATGGCGGCTACGGTGGCTACGGCTATGGAGCCGGAGGAGGTGACGGCGGCTACAGCCAGGGCGGTTCTGGCTACGGCTATGGCGGTCAAGGCTTTGAGCGACAGGGCTATGGGGGCCAAGGCTATGGGGGTCAAGGCTACGGCGAGGGCCGGGGCTATCGGACGGTGGGGTACGATGGCTACGGCGAAGGTTACGGCCGAGAGTACAATGGCCGTCGTCATGGCCTGTACAGTTGCAGGCCTTATGCCGAGAAGCATACGCGTCTCGAAAGGCAAGCCTGCGGGCAATGAGGGTCTCTCGCCCCGTGATCGCAAGGCGGCCGCTAGGCCGCCTTCGCGCCGCATGGCGCTGAAGTGCCGGTGCCCTCTGACCTGGCCGACGTCATTCGGCGTGACTGGAGCCGAAAGGCGCCTCGCCGAACCCGCTCCCGGATGATCGGGGCTGCCATGGCGCCCTTGCGCGGTTCAGGCCTGCACCTCCTCAGCCGAACAGGTCCGGGCGGCGCAGCCGCAGGGTTTGGACCAGCAAGAGAGTTTTCATGTCGTCGAGGGCGTTGCGGTCGGCCATGTCGCGCAAGGCCGCGAGCGGGGCTTCGACGACGGTGATGTTCTCGTGTTCCTCGGCGAGACCGCCGCCAGACGCCGTGCGATCGGAAGCCCGATAGGACGCCAGGAACAGGCTCATGCGCTCGGTCGAGATGCCGCACATGCTCCAGGTATGGCCGGCCGGTTCCATGACGCCGAGCGTGAGGCCCACCTCCTCCAAGACTTCGCGCCGCGCGCCATCGGCCGGCGCCTCGCGATCTTCCAGGATGCCGGCCGGCACTTCCAGGAACGCCGACAGCTCACCGCGGAACAGCACCGGCGCACGGGGCAGCTTCACCAGCAGGGCCATGCGGCGCTCGGCGTCGTAGGGCAGCACCGCGACTGCGTTGCCGTGATCCTCGATCTCGCGCTTGAACTCCACGCCGTCGTCACCCGACAGGGTGGCCACATGAAGCTTGAGCCAGCCGTCGTGCACGACCTTGCTGCTGCGGATCGCGACCATCATGTCCTCTCGGGCCGGACGCCCTGCCACTGCGCCGGGACATCGAAGCTCCGCCACCTTAGCGCGCCCGTGGCGCCAGCACGATCCGCGACGTCGCGGGTCGGCACCTGAAGCCGGTGCAGGCTCGGCCGGTTCCCGCCCGCCACCTTAGACGGAGCCGACCCGTCTCACAGCCCGGGCCAGCAGCACGGCGAGCAGCATGGCGGCGGCCAACAGGGCGGCCACGAAGCCCGCCACGGCCGGCCAGCCGCCCAGTGTCCAGAACCAGCCGCCGAGCGTGCCGAGTACGCTCGATCCCGCGTAATAGCTGAGCAGGTAGAGCGAGGCCGCCTGGGCTTTGTTGGGTCCGGCGAGGCCGCCCACTGTGCCGCTCGCGACCCCGTGGCCGGCGAAGAACCCGAGCGTGACGAGCGCGATGCCCAGCACGATCGCCCACAACGGCGCGAACAGCGACGACACGACGCCCAGCAGCGCCACGCCCAGCCCCAGCACCATGACGGGCGCTCGGCCGAGCCGGTCCGCCAGGCTGCCCGCGACGGCGGAACTCATGGTGCCGAGCAGGTACAGCGTGAAGATCAGTCCTTCCTGGGCCTGGTCGAGCCTGTAGGGGGGCGCTTCGAGCCGGAACCCCGCGTAATTGTAGACCGCAACGAAACCGCCCATGGCCAGGAACGCGAATCCGTAGACGAGCAGAAGGCGGGGGTCGGCCGAGGCAGCGCGGAAAGCCGCGAGCTGACCGCTCAGATCCACCTTTTGTGAGCGGAAATGCCGCGATGCCGGCAGCAAAGCCACGAAGAGCGCCGCGTCGAGGAGGCCGATGATCCCGATCGTCGCCACGGCGGTGCGCCACGACGAGGCGTCGGCCACCAGCCCCGTGATGACCCGGCCGGCCATGCCGCCGACCGCCGTGGCACCGACATAGATTCCCATGGCGAGCCCGAGGCCGTCCGGGTCGGTCTCCTCGGCCAAGTAGGTCATGGCGACGGCCGGCACGCCGCCGAGCGCCACGCCTTCCAGCGCCCTCAGGGTGAGGAACAGCGCCCATCCGGGTGCGAAAGCCGCCGCCACATTGAGGCCCGAGGCGGCGATCAACGACGCCGTCATGACGGCTTTCCGCCCCTTGAGGTCGGACAGGGAGGCGGCCGCCACGATCGACAGCGCCAGGCAGGCGGTGCCGAGCGAGATGGCGAGAGAGCCAGCGGCTGCGTCGACCGCGAAGGTGCGCGATAGCGTCGGCAGCAGAGGTTGCGGGCAGTAGAGCAGCGAGAAGGTCGCGAAGCCGGCGAGGAAGAGCGCCAGGCTCGACCGGATGTAGCGCACGCCGCCCACCCGGTTATGGGTCGGCGTCTCGGATCGCGCCTGAGCCGCAGAGTCGGCCGCCAGGGCAGCGGCGTCGGGCAACGAGCCCGTTTCGAGGCCCCGGGCGGGGAGCTCGCCACCCGGAACAGAACCCTCGCGGCCGGCTTCATGGGGATGCAGCACCAGCAATCTCCGCGCCGTCGGTCGGCGTTCATGCTCTATCCGGTGCCGAGCAGTCGGTCGACCGGCGATCGCGAGAGACCGCCTTGTCCGACCATACTCCTCCTGCAGCCCCGGCGAGCGCGCCCCTGATCCTGACGGCCCTGCTCGACCGCCACAGCTTTACGGTCCTCGACGATCTGCGCCGCCGCTTCTTTCCGGCAGCGCTGAACCGGGTGCAAGCCCACGTGACCCTGTTCCACCACCTGCCGGGGGACGAGCTGCGCGCCATCTCGGCCCGGGTCGCCACGGTCGCCTGCACCCTGAGCCCGCTCGCGTTCACGGTGACGTCGACGCGCTTCCTCGGACGGGGGGTCGCCTTCGACCTGTCCTGCCCGGCGCTGACCGGCCTGCGGGCCGAGTTGGCGCGGAGCTGGAACGGGAACCTGACGGCCCAGGACCGTCAGGGCTATCGGCCGCACGTGACCATCCAGAACAAGGTGACGGCGCGCGAAGCGCGCGTCGTGCAGCGGCAACTCGAAACGCTCCTGCCCATCCAGGGATCGATCGAGGGCCTGCAGCTCTGGCGCTACCGGGGCGGCCCCTGGGAGGAGGCCGGCCGGTTCGCCTTCACCGGCTGAAGCAGCCGATGGGATCATCTGCGGCCGGCCTCGCGTTCTGATGCAACGGATCAACCCACTCGCTTAGGCGTCCGACAATGCGATGCAATCGGTCTATGACTAGAGTCGCGCCTCAAACGAGCCGGGCGAGTTCCTTCCTGGATCCAACCTCATGATCGTCCCCGATCGAGACACCGATATTCTGGGCCTCATCGACGTCCAGCCGACCTTCATGCCGGGCGGTGGCCTTGCGGTGCCGGACGGCGATGCCGTGGTGGCGCCCATCAACCGTCTGTTGGCCGGATCCTTCTCCCACGCCTTCGCGACCCAGGACTGGCATCCGCCGGGCCACGTCTCCTTCGCGTCGACGCATCGCGCAGCGCCATTCTCGACGACCGCCCTGCCCTACGGCGAGCAGATGCTGTGGCCCGATCACGCCCTGATGGGTACGCCCGAGGCGGCGCTGCATCCCGGACTCGACTCGGCCCCGATCCAAGCGATCTTCCGCAAGGGCTTCCGGCCCGGGATCGACAGCTATTCGGCGTTCCGCGAGAACGACCGCAAGACCGGGACGGGACTCGACGGCTGGCTCCGGGAGCGCGGCTTCAGGCGAC
>JAABUM010001132.1_pt1 | contig 41340 bp, 37 predicted proteins | sample 5559161 | NCBI WGS metagenome assembly JAABUM01 (sample SAMN10711868, study PRJNA513369) | rock metagenome | isolation source: Antarctica rocks | place: Antarctica: Victoria Land, Siegfried Peak nord
GCAGGCTTCAGACCCCGACGGGTGCCGCCCCTCGACGCCTGCTGCGTAGTCCTCGTTCCGTTGTCCAAGAACGACTCCTCAATGGAGCAATCTTTCATACCGTTAAAGGGCGCACGCCAAAGTCTAGTTTAGGGCCTGTCAAAGAGTAACCGCTGCGATTTCCCCTTAATTCCACGCCTACGCGCAGGGGAAACATGACTACCTTATTTTCTGCTAGATCCTTATGTCCCCCGCGCCCCAGGATTATCCGGCGCGGCTTCCCATAGGTCCAGGAACTCCCGCGCGCCCGCCGAGTTGTGCAGGGAGGCGAACTGAGCGACCTGACGCCCCACCGCCATTAGGCGCTGCCGCAGACGCTCGTCGGTGAAGCGCCCTTCGGCGTCGACATAGCGCCGGATCTCGGCGACGGCCGCCTGCTCCGGCACGACCCAGGCGTGGAGAGCGCGCCCCACCGTGCGCAACGCGTCGATGGCGTGCAGCGCGCCCATCTGGCCCCCTGACACGCCAACCAGGCCGACCATCTTGCCCGCGAACTCCTCGAACCCCAACCAATCCAGGGCCGTCTTGAGCGCCCCCGAGTAGCTGCCGTGGTACTCGGGCGTGCCCAGGATGATGCCCTGGACGGCGCGCAGGTCGTGCCGCAACCGCAGCACCCCGGCGGGCGCGTCCGCGTCGGGGTGGACGCCATCGCAGAGCGGCAAGTCGTATGACGCCAGGTCAAGCATGACGGTCCGCACGCCCGACTCGGCAGCTCCCTCCAACGCGGTGCGCACGACCAGGTGCGTGCTCCCGCCGGGGCGAATGCTGCCCGGTAGCCCGGCGATCGTGATCGCCGAGCGCGCGTCCGCGACGTCGGCCTGCGCGTGCGCGTGCGCGATCGGCATCGTTATCTTCTCCTCTTTTACGTTATCCCTGTCATACACGCGCGTTGGTTCATCGAATAGTCGTGCGCGGTGAAAAAGTCTAGTTCCAAAGTCATCGCGCGGCGGTAAGCGACGCGCGCGGCTTCACTATCCGTCACGTATCGGTCCAACAAGCTTTCCAGGCGCGCGGCGAGCGCCGCGAAGGCGGGATGCGCATAGGTCTCAATCCACGCGCGATACGGCGCTGCTACGCCCTCCCCGCGTGCGGCCAGGGCTTGCCCCAGGTACGCGTAGAGGCGCATGCAGGGCGTCAGCGCGGCGCACGTCTCACCGACCGGGCGCAACGCCGCCGTCGCCAGCAGGAAGTCAGTGTAGGTCAGCGTGGCCCGATGCGGCCGTACCTCCTCCCCCCGCACGCCCCAACGCGCGGCGTCGGCGTCGTGTCCCTCCAATTCATCCAGCGCGCCGGAGAGTAGGGTGAAAAATCGCGCACGCCGCGGCGGTTCGGCCTCGTCGGCAACCAGCCCGCCAGCCAAGACGCCGTGGTCCGGACGCGGGGCGCGCGCCAACAGGCGCGCCTGGGCGGCGAGTAAGTCCCCCACGAACAGGTAGTCCTGGGTTAACCACGCGGCGAACGCGTCGGCAGGCAGCGCGCCGTCACGCACCGCGTCCAAGAACGGATGGTGGGTTGCCGCGTGCCACGCCTCAGGGTGACGTTCGATCAGATGGGCCGCTCTCACATCACTCTCCCCGCGTGGTCATGTCCCGGATCGCCCGCAATAACGTCGCCATCTCGATGGCGCTGACGGCGTACTCGTAGCCCTTGTTGCCCGCTTTGGTCCCGGCGCGCTCCAGCGCCTGTTCGATGCTCTCCGTCGTCAGGACGCCGAAGATGACCGGAACTCCCGTCTCCGCGCTCGCGGCGGCGATGCCGGCCACATGGTCATCGTGCGTCGTGGCTGTCGTGGCTCCCGTCGCTATCCGGGCCTTTTTGACGCGCCACATGAAGCCCTGAGGTGGCTTCCGTCGTCATCCGGACGGCCGGATGACAACGGCTTTCTTTATAGTGATGCCCGCGCTCGTCCGGTCGCCGCACAACGTCGACGCACGTAGCCATGTCCCGCTGCGGGTACGCCAGCTACCAGGCATGGTCCCGTTGCAGGGCCCCGTTCATAGCGCGCTTTCCCACCCCCCCATGAAGTATAGCTCTTCAGAAAAAGAATGAGACTAGGCGACCGCCACCAGCGCGGCCATCTGGTCGAGATAGGCGCCCATGAGACGCTTAACCTCGGCGGGGTGGGCCTGAAAGTAGGCCAACCCCTCCGCGACGGAGTCACAAACCAGATCGAACTCCGGGAAGTAGCGGTTATGAGTGGTGCGCTTCTTCATATTCTTCCAGAGATGCGCGCTGGAATTGTCATCGGGTGAGTAGGAGGGCAGTTGATAAACGCTCAAGCGATCAGCGTGCGCGGCGATAAACTCCTTCGTGGCGGACGCCGTATGATATCTGGCCCCATCGTGAATGAGCATGAGCGGCTGGTCGGTCTGCTCCAGAACGGTGGTCAGGAAGGCGCCATAGGTGGCGGCGGTGAAGCGCTCCGTCTGGCCGTGCGCGAACAGACGCCCGGTGCAATAGTCGATGAGCCCGAAGACCTTGTAGGCTTTGCGCTTGCCGCAGGTCGGGATGAGCGGTTGCTGACCGATGGGCGCCCAGGTATAGGAGAGCGAGCCCCACTGCGCGACGCTGGCCTCGTCGCCGAAAAGCAGCAACGCGCCGCGGTGTCGCGCCGTGCGCAGGATGGCGGGCCACTCCTGCGCGATCCAGACACGGCGGCGTTCGTCGTCGGGGTGGTCCGACACGAAGCGCGCCTTCTGATAGGAGAAGCCCAGAGAAGCCAAGGCAGTGCACTCCTTCGGGGCAGGCGTAACGAAACGGGGCGAGGGTAACGATCCAGGGCGGTCGTTACGACCGCTCCGTTTCCGTTAGCATGAGTATCAGCGCGCGGCCATCGCCTCGGCCAGCGCCACGAGCGTGCGCACGGCCGCGCCGGAGCCGCCCTTGGTCTGCTCGCCCTCGTCTTTGTCGGACCACGATGTCGGCGCGATGTCGAGGTGCGCCCAGGGCTTGTCGTCCACGAAATGGCGCAGGAACATCGCCGCCGTGACGGCCCCGCCGGACCGCCCCGCCGAGTTCTTGATGTCGGCGGCGTCGCTCTTGATCAACTCCTCGAAAGCGTCGTCGAGCGGCATTCGCCACATCTTCTCACCGGCCGTATGGGCGGCGTCGAGCACGGACGCCGCCGTGCCGTCGTCGGTGGCGAAGACCGCTGTGTAGAAGGGGCCGAGCGCCACGTTGGCCGCCCCCGTCAGCGTCGCCACGTCGACCAGCGGCGCGAAGCCCTCGCGCACGGCGTAGGAGAGCGCGTCGGCCAACACCAGGCGGCCCTCGGCGTCGGTGTTGATGATTTCGATAGACACGCCGTTCATGGCCTTCACGATGTCGCCGGGCGTCATCGCGCGACCACCCAGCAGGTTCTCGGTCGTGGGCACGATCGCCGTGACGGCGCCCGCGACGCCCAACCCGGCCAGCGCGCGCATCGCGCCGATGACCGCCGCCGCTCCGCCCATGTCGCCCTTCATGCGATGCATGTCCTGCGCCGGCTTGATCGAGATGCCGCCGGAGTCGAAGGTGATGCCCTTGCCGACGAGGCAAAGCCCCGGCGCGCCTTCGCGCGACTCTGTCTTGGGGGGGCCATAACGCAGGATGATGAACGCGGGCGGTTCGTCACTGCCCGCGGCGACGCTCAGGATCGCGTTCATGCCCAGTTCGCGCATGCGGTCGCGGTCGAACACTTCGCAGGAGATGTTGTGCTCCGCTGCCATTATCTGTGCGCGGCGCGCCAACTCGGTCGGCGTCAGCACGTTGGGCGGTTCGTTGATGAGATCGCGCGCCAGAGTCACGCCAGCCGCGATCTCACGCCCACGCCGGACGCCCTCTTCGACCGCCGCGCGATCGAGCGCGCGCGGCAACACGGCCATCTCCCGCACGTCGCCGGTCTCAGGATCGCTCTGACGGTAGTCGTCGAAGCGGTATAGGCCCAGGATCGTCCCCTCGGTCAAGAGTTGCGCGTCGGTCGCGGCCGGCAGGTCCTCGCGCCGGTAGATCGTCGTGGCGAACGAGGAGAGCCCCACGCGGCGCGCCGTCCGTGCGGCGTTCGCGGCCATGCGCCGCACGCCAGCGGCGGTGAGCTTCGCGGGGTCGCCGGCGCCGACAACGATGACGCGCGCGGCCGGCAGCTTACCCAAGGTGTGCAGGACCGTCGTCTCACCAAGCTTGCCCTTGATGTCACCTGCCGCGCGCAGGGTGGAGATCAAGCCGTCGAGCCGGTCGTCCACCTCGCGCGCCGCTTCGTTCAGCGCCGCGTCGCCGGCTGGAACCGCGACCACCAGCGCCGGTCCGGCGTAACTCGTGATGTCCTCGTCACGCACTGTTATGTCTACCATGACACTATCTCTTCCTTTCTCACCGACTCATCGTACATTGCATGCTAGCAGGGCGAGTGAGAAGGGGTCAATGCGCCAGGGACACAGGTTAGGGTAGGTGCGATTAGGAGTGGATATCGTTCTCGGCCAGCACAACTTATGGCCGTTCAGACACAGCTTGGCATTGTAGGGAAAGTACGAGCAGAACTTGAGGAGGAGTTAAGCATGACAACGCGCCATACTCCTCGTTGTTTACTAATTCCAGCGCGTGGCCTCGGGGTCGTCCGTGTCGGGGCGCACGGCTTGCAGGTCGGCCCACACCCCTGCGGGAATGGGATGGCGCGCCAGATCGACCGTCTGAGCCAGGCGCTCGGGGCGGCTGATCCCCACGATCTTCGAGGTGATGCGCGGGGCGACCAAGTCCCACAGCGGATCGGCCGAGACGTTGAGCAGCGTATAGCGGTCGCATAAGCGCGAAATTTGAGCGAACCGAGAGCTCGTATGCGTCTTGGAAAAGGTGGCGCACATCTGACACAGGGCATGCCGGCTACCGTTGTGGCTCTCGTCGCTATTGATGGCGCGCCTTACTTCTCGCGATCCGGTGGGACCTGCGGTGGCCTGCCGGCGTTCCCTGCGGCCGCAAGGAAAAGACCAGTTGGGATGAGTCCGGGCGCTGACTGGATCACCAGGGCCGAGGCCAGCGTTTGCCCGCTGTTCTCCCAGCCGACCGTGGCGCCCTCAGGTAGGTAAGCCGTGTCCCCGTCGTTCAGGGCGACCTCCGCGTCCCCCATGCGCAGCGTCAGCGCACCCGCGAGCATCACAACGAGGGTGTCGTGCCGCTGCTCGGCCCGCGTCCCGCTCGTCCCGCCCGGCGCCACCGTCACCGCCACCGCCGAGAGCTTGCGCCCCGGCCCCCCGTCGGTCAGCGCCTCGACCACCCCCCGCGACCAGGCGCTCTCGTAGTGGGCGCGCTCGGTCCGGCGGATCACCATACGCGGCGCGGCTTCCAGGTCGGTGAAGAACTGGCCCAGCGTCAGCCCCAACTCGGCCAGGACGGCCTCCAGCGAGCCGATCGAGAGCGAGGTCGTGTCGGACTCGACCTGCGAGATGAACGAGGGCGAGAAGCCCGTGCGCGCGGCCAGCGTGCGTAGGGAGAGGCCGCGCTCGCTCCGCAGCGCCCGCAGCCGCGCCCCCAGCTTGCCATGCGGCGGCGTGGCCGCGCGCGTCGTGTGACTCATCCCTCGTGCCCCTCCTCTCCTCGCGGACGCATACGATCAATGCGCACATCTCCGCTCAACCGACCACTACGCGCGGCAGCATCCGCCATTGGCGTACCTCACTGGGGTGACCACCACCAAGCCATGCGCCTGTGTCGCATCGGTCGTCGCCCCGGTCACATCCTCGTCTGCGTTACAGCGCGATCTGGCACTCCAGCGCGCCCGGCTTGTCATGCACCGCGAGCCGGCCGATGAGGTCCGCGCTCGCCTCGTTCATGCCCACCAATGTCACCTTGATGCCCTGCCGCATGTAGTAGAGGGCGACCTTGTCGATCGCACCGACGGCTGAACTGTCCCACAAGTGCGCATGGGTCAAGTCGATCACGACGCCGTCCAGGTCCTCGTGGATATCAAAGGCATGCACGAAGTCGTGCGTACTCACGAAGAAGAGCTGTCCATACACATGGTACGTGCGCACGCGGCTGTTCTCGCTCAACACGCTGACGACCCGCGAGGATTGCGACACCTTGCGCGCGAAGAAGAGGCCGCTGAGGAGGACACCGACGAGCACGCCCAGGGCGAGGTCGTTCGTCATCAGCGTCACGCCCACCGTCGCGAGCATCACGATGCTTTCCGTCTTCGGTAAGACGGTCAGGGCCTTGAAGCTGCTCCAGTCGAAGGTGCTGATCGACACGACGATCATCACGGCGACCAGGGCCGCCATGGGGACTTGGATCACCAGGGGATTGAGGGCCACCATCAAGATCAGGAGCACGCCCCCGGCGGTAAAGGTCGAAAGGCGCCCACGGCCGCCGGCCGTCACGTTGATGACGCTCTGGCCGATCATAGCGCATCCGGCCATGCCCCCAAAAAAGCCGGAGACGATGTTAGCGATACCGAGGCCCCCCGTTTCGCGATGTTTGTTGCTCCGCGACATCGTCAAGTCGTCCACGATCTGGGCGGTCAGGAGCGACTCCAGCAACCCGACAATGGCGATCGCGAAGGCGACGGGAAAAATGATGCTGAATGTCTGCAGAGTGAACGGGACGTGGGGCAGGTTCAGGAACGGCAAGGTGCTCGGAATCGCCCCGGCGTCGCCGAGCCGCCTCACATGCAGACCCAGCATCATGGCGGCGGCCGTCAAGACGATGATGGCGACCAGGGCAGCGGGGATCGCCGTCGTGAGGCGCGGAAACAGGTAGATAATCGCGATGCCGGCCGCGACCAACGCGTACATCAGCCAGGTCGCGCCCTTGAACTGGGGTAACTGCGCGGCGAAGATCAAGATGGCGAGCGCGTTCACGAAACCGGTCATGACACTGCTCGGGACGAATTTCAAGTACCGGGCCAGTTTCAGTTGACCGAAAATGATTTGAATGATGCCGGTGAGAATCGTCGTTGCCAGCAAGTACGACAGGCCGTGGCCGCGGTAGAGGCCGACCATCAGGAGAGCGGTCGAGCCGGTCGCGGCGCTGATCATGCCGGGACGGCCGCCCACGAACGCCATGACGATGGCGATACAGAAGGACGCGTAGAGGCCGACGCGGGGGTCGACACCCACGATAATGGAAAAGCCGATGGCTTCGGGAATAAGGGCTACGGCCACGACCATGCCCGCGAGAATGTCTCGACGCACATTGCCGAACCACTCGTGTCTGTAGGTTGACGCCTGCAATAGAACTCCTTTTATATATGCGAACGGTCATCATCAGCACGACGACAACGGCGCTATGGCCCGAAGAAATATCAGCTGTAGATGAACGTTCGTAAAGTAATAGTGTACACAGCAGGTGATAAAACGTAAAGGATGACCAGTGTTGGAGGGTGCGCCACAGCAAATTTCCCTTGTACGGCGTGGCAGCCAACCAGCATGGCCACTGTACGCGTGATGGGAACTTTGCTGTGGCGCACCTGGGACACAGCAACGGCGATCTCGACGGCGCGCCGCATCGTGTCGAGAGACATGCTCGGCGCCGGTTGTGGCTGGAGGACGGCCATTTCGGGCATCAGCGGCAGGTGTAGGAAACCGGCGCGGTACATGGAATCACGTTCGCGCGCTCCACATAGGAGATGGTAAAGAATAGCGTTGCAGAGATGCGCGTGTTCAACAATACACTAGACAAAAGGGAGTAACCGACCAATAGATCGGTTACTCCCTTTGATGGTCACAAGAGCGTAATAGTGTGACGCTAGCGCCGTGGGCGCGGGTACGAGGGTTGCACCCGTACAGGGACGGGCACGGGCTGCGGTTGAGGCGGCCAAATAAGGTTGCGCAGGGTGTCGACGATCTCACGTATTATCTGTTCCATAATTGCGGTCTACCTATGACTCTCTATTGTACTCTCAGCTATCCGCGGAGACGTCGGCTTGCCGGATCTTTGCGCCAACTGCGCCACCTGGACACTATGTATATATGGGCAAGACGTGTGCCAACATCAGAGGGTACGCGCCGTCATAAAAACAGACCGGCTACGTGCTTACCATCATAGTACAATGGACAGGCTCTTGACGCAAATCCATGGGGATAATCGCCCGCCGTGGGCCTGGCCTTAAAAGACCATGGCAGACGATGGACCTTAAAAGGTCTGGCTGGGCGCGACCCGCGCGCCCTCCGTCGAGCGTGCGGCCGCCACGATGGTTACGGGGAGACCTTTCAAGGTCCGTACCCTGCCATGACCTTTTAAGGTCAGGCCGCGTCTCACTACCGTGGGGTATACCCTTACGGCAGCGCGAGCGGCGAGTTCTGCGCCAACTGCAGCAGCGGGTTGGCAAACACGCCGAGCAGCACCGAACCGGCTACGGTGATGACAAGCGTTACCGCCCAGGCCGGCGGGATAAACGCGCGCGGCGCCTCCTTTGTCGCGCCGCGCATGTACATGTAGAAGATCACGCGCAGGTAGTAGAACACCGAGATGAGCGAACACAGTACGCCGATCACGGCCAACTCGGTGTGGCCCGCCTCGATGGCCGCGCGAAACACGTAGAGCTTGGCAAATAGGCCGGCTGTCGGCGGGAAGCCCGCCAGCGAGAACATGAAGACGGCCATCGCCGCCGCCAGCCAGGGGCTGCGCGTGGCCAACCCGCTGAAGTCGCTCAGGCTCTCGAAGCGCTCACCGCGCTGCGACACGGCCAGCACCACGGCAAAGGCGCCGATGTTCATGAACGTGTAGATGGCGAAGTAGTACAGCAGGCTCGGCAGCGCGTCGAAGTTGGTATTGCTGTTGAATGAGGCTATAGCGACGAGGAGGTAACCGGCGTGGGCGATGCTAGAGTAGCCCAGCATACGCTTGACATCGGTCTGGATCACCGCCGCGACGTTACCGAAGATCATCGTCGCCACGGCCAGCGACCACACGATGCCCTCCCAGTGTGCAGTCAGGCTCGGCAGCGCCGCGCCGAACAGGCGCACGAAAGCTGCGAATGCGGCCAGCTTGGTCCCCACCGACATCAGAGCCGTAACCGGGCCGGGTGACCCTTCGTAGACGTCGGGCGTCCACACATGGAAGGGGACGGCGGCCATCTTGAAGGCCAGGCCTACGATGACCAGCCCCACGCCGACCAGCAGCACGGGGTCGTTCCCACCGGCATTGTTGCTGAGGAAGACATTGATGGCGCGGAGTTGCGTCGAGCCGGTCTCGCCGTACATCAAAGCCATGCCATAGAGCAGGAATCCGGAGGCGAAGGCGCTGAGCAGGAAGTACTTGAGCGCTGCCTCCTGCGAACGCTCACGGGCGCGAGCGAAACCGGCCAGCACGTACAGGCAGATCGAGAATAGCTCGAGGGCCAGGAAAATGGTCATGAGTGAGGACGCCGCGCCCATCAGCATCATGCCGCAGATGGCGGCGAGGACCAGGACGTAGTACTCGGAGAGGTTGATGCGCTCACGGCGCAGGTAGTCGGGTGAGAGCAGCAGCACCAGCACGCCGACCAGGAGGAAGACCAGATTCGTGAAGAGCGTGAAGCCATCCTCCACGATCGAGCCATTGAAAGCCGTGAGGGCGTGGTCGCCTTTGTACCAGATGAGGCAGTCGGCAAGGGCCGCGCCGGCGAGACCCAGCACGCCGACGTAGGCCATGTAGTCGCGCTGATCGCGGTCGATGACGAGATCGAGCAGGATCACAAGGATGGCGGTCAGCCCGACGATCAATTCGGGCAGGATCGTGATGAGGTTCGTATCAGGGGGGGTCACACCTTCTCCTTGTCAGTGACGAGTGGCGAGTGGCGAGTGGCGAGTGGCGAGTGGCGAGTGGTGAGCGATTAGTTCTCGCCACTCGCCACTCGTCACTAAATTAGTGCGCGCCGGACACAGCATCTACAATATATCGCGCCGCGCTAGAGGCTGGGTGCAGCCAGCCGGCGGGCGCGACGCCGATCCAGACAATCAGGACGATCAGCGGCAACAGCGCCGCCAGTTCGTTCGCGCGTAGGGCGACGCCGTGTGTCGGGCGCTCGCTTGGCTCTATCTTGGCCCCTTGCATAATGCCCTGGTACAGGCGCAACATGTACCACGCCGCCAGGATCACGCCGATCGTGCCGGCGACACCAAAGACGCCGACATCGCGGAACGCGCCGAGCAGGATCAGGAACTCACCCGCGAACGAGTTGAGTCCCGGCAGGCCCAGCGAGGAGAGCGCCACGACGATAAAGACGACCGAGAGCACGCGCGCGCGCTGGCCCAGCCCCTCCAATTTGCGCAGGTCGCTCGTACCCCAACGCCAGGCGATAGCGCCGACGATGGCGAAGAGCGCCGCTGTCGTTATACCATGGTTGAACATCTGCAGCGTGGCGCCCTGCACGCCCTGCTCGTTGAGCGCGAAGACGCCCAGCAGAATGAAGCACATATGGCTAATACTCGAACAGGCCACCAGGCGCTTGGCGTCGAGTTGCGCCAGGGCCAGCAGCGCGCCGTAGATAATGCCGATCACGGCAAGCGTCGCCGCGACACCGGCGAACTGGCGGGTGGCGGCGGGGAACAGGGGCAGCGCGATGCGCAGGAAGCCGTAGACGCCCATCTTGGAGACGACGCCGGACAGTAAGATCGTCGTCGGCGTGGCCGACTCACCGTAGACGTCGGGCACCCAGGAGTGGAACGGGAACAGCGCCGACTTGATGGCGAAGGCCAACCCGAAGAATATCAGCAACGGTACTTGTAGCGCGGGTGAGGCCAGCGCCTGGGGCTGGCTCAGCGACACGATGTCGAACGTGTTGTGCAGTGGTGAGAAGGCGTAGACGCCCACGACGCCGACCAGCATCAGGAGCGAGCCGACCATAGTGTAGAGCACGTACTTGAGGGCGGCGTAGACGCGCCGCTCCCCGCCGTACACGCCGATGAGCAGATAAGCCGGGATCAGCACGCCCTCCCAGAACACATAGAACAGAATCAGGTCGAGCGAGAGGAACACGCCGAGCAGGCTCGTCTCCAGCAGCAACACGAGGCCCATGTAGAGTGGCACGCGCTCGGTGATACTCTCATTGCTCATCAGGATCGCCACCGGCACGAGGATGGTCGTCAAGAGCACCAGCAGCAGGCTCAACCCGTCCATGCCCAGATGGTAGCTGGAGCCAATCTGCGGCAGCCACGGCACATGCTCCTCATACATGAAGTGCGTCCCGTTCGTGCCGGAGAAGTTGAGATGCGAGGTAATGATGAGGTACAGCACGAGCAACAGCGTCAGCAGCGACCCACCCAACGCGATAGACCGGCTCACAGCGGCGTCGTTGCGCGCCAGGACCACGATGACCACGGCCGTGGCGAGCGGCAGGAACGTGAGCAAGGTGAGATAGAACATAGCACTCCTTCTGGTAAGTGACGAGTGGCGAGTGACGAGAACTAGTCACTCGCCACTCGCCACTCGTCACTTAATAATCGTTCCAAATAGCACAGGGACAAGCGCTACGAGTATCACGCCAACGAAGATCGAGAAGGCGTAGGTACGCACGTAGCCGGACTCTAGCGGGCTTACTTCCAGGCTTAGGCCCCGAATGGCGCGCGCCGCGCCGTTGACGACGCCGTCGATGCCGGCGCGGTCAACGATGCGGTAGAGCGCCCGCGCGCCGTTACGCAGCGGCAACACGATCAGTTCGTTGTAGGCCTCGTCGACGTAGTACTTGTGCAGCAGCAACTGGTATACAGGCTGCAAGCCGCGGAAGGGCCGCCGCGTCGCGCCGCCGTAGTTGCGGTAAGCCACGGCAATGCCGATCAGCGCGATCGCCAGCGCAATCCCCATCGAGACCCAGTTGGTCGCCGGTTCGGATTGCCCCGCGAATGTGACCTTGTAGCGCGTGAACGTGGGCGCCAGGAACGTATCGAAGGAGTGGGTGAGGTCCGGGATCTGTATCCAGCCGCCAACGAGCGCCAGGAACCCAAGTATGGACACCGGGATAAGCATCGACAACGGGGCCTCGTGCGCGTGCTCGTAGGTCTCGCGGTCCCCGTTGTACGTGCCGTGAAAGGTCAAGTAGAACAGGCGGAACATGTAGAAGGCGGTCATACCGGCCGTGATGACCCCGATGACCCACAGGATAATATACCAACCGCCCGCCTGTAGCACACTTCCCAGGATCTCGTCCTTACTGAAGAAGCCCGAGAATGGGACGATGCCGCTAATAGCCAGACAGCCGAACAGCATCGCCAGCCACGTCATGGGCAGCTTGCGGCGCAGGCCGCCCATCTTACGCATGTCCTGCTCGTCGTGCAAGGCATGAATCACGCTGCCGGCGCCCAGGAAGAGCGTCGCCTTGAAGAAGGCGTGCGTCATCAAGTGGAAGATGCCGACGCCGAAGGCGCCCACACCGCAGGCCAGGAACATATAGCCGATCTGGCTCATCGTCGAATAGGCCAGCACGCGCTTGATGTCCGTCTGTGTCAGGGCCATCGACGCGGCGAAGATGGCGCCGACCGCGCCAATAATAGCCACGACCGAGAGCGTGTACGGGGCCATGAGATAGAGCACATGCGAGCGCGCGATCAAATAGACACCGGCCGTGACCATCGTAGCGGCATGGATCAGCGCGCTGACCGGGGTCGGGCCCTCCATGGCGTCGGGCAACCAGGTGTACAGCGGGATCTGCGCCGACTTGGCGACGGCGCCGATAAGCAGCGTCATGGCGATGGCGTTGGCGAGCACGCTGTCGTGGTGGAGGGTCGTCGGCGCTTTGCTGAAGATGGCGTCGTAGTTGAGCGTGCCGAACGTGACGAACAGGAGATAGCAGGCGATCATCATGCCAAAGTCGCCGATGACGTTCATGACGAAGGCCTTACGCGCGGCGATCACGGCTGATGGTCGGTAGAACCAGAAGCCGATCAGGAGGTAGGAGGAGAGGCCGACCATACCCCAGCCGACGAGCAGGATCAGGTAGTTGTCGGCCAGGACGAGCAGGAGCATCGAGAATATGAACAGATTGAGGTAACTGAAGAAACGCGAGAAATTGGGGTCGTGCTCCATATAGCCCACGGAGTAGACGTGGATCAGAAAGCCCACGCCGGTCACGATCAGGAGCATCACACAAGCCAGCGGGTCGATCAGCACCCCAAAGTTCAGGTTAAACGTCCCCGCTTGCACCCATTGGTAGTAGAAAATGTCGTTATAGGCGTGCCCCGGCCCCTTCACGTAGAAAAAGCAGATCAGCGCGACGACGAATGAGGCGGCGACAACGCCACAGCCGATGACGGCCGTCAGCGTGCGCGACATGCGGCGGCCGAGTCCACCGGTCAGCACAAAGCCGAGCAGCGGCAGCGCGAGCAGGAGCCAGGCGTATCCTTTCATAGTGGCGAGTGGTGAGTGGCGAGTGGCGAGTTTTTTCTAGTCACTCGCCACTCGCCACTCGTCACTCGTTCTTATCCTTTCATACTATTGAGCAGGTCGACGTTAATGGTCTCGCGGGCGCGGAAGATGGAGACGATGATGGCGAGGCCAACCACGACCTCGGCCGCCGCCACAGTCATGACGAAAAAGACGAAGATTTGCCCCTCCATGTTGCGCAGGTGGTTGGAGTAGGCCACCAGTGTCAGGTTGACCGCGTTAAGCATCATCTCGATGGACATGAAGATGACGATCGGGTTGCGCCGGATCAGCACGCCGACCGCGCCGATCGTGAACAAGAACGCCCCCACCATCAAGTAACTTTGCGTGGCTATCACTAGGCAATCCTCCGTTTCATCACTATCACCACTGAACCCTCCTTCTACTCATCACTCAGTCTATCCTCCGTTTAGCCAGCACGATGGCGCCGAGCATAGCCACGAGCAGCAACAGCGAGGTGATCTCGAACGGCAACAGGAAGAAGCGGAAGAGTTGATCGCCCACGATCTGTACTGTGCCCAGCGGCGCATTGGGGTTGCTGTTGGGCGTGCCCTTGATGTCGTTGAGAAACAGCACGCCGGCGACCGCGAAGCCCAGGATAAGCGCCAGCACGACGGACGGTACCTGCAACCCGCGCAGACGGTCGTTCTCCGTCTCTTCGCGTCCCGGCGAGAGCAGCGTGACCACGAACAAAAATAGCACCATGATCGCCCCGGCGTAGACAATGATCTGTACCGCGGCGAGGAATTGCGCGTCGAGCAGCAAGTAGTAGACGGCCAAGCAGAAGAAGTTGGCGACCAAGAACAGCGCGCTATACACAGGGTTGGTCTGCGCCAGCACGTTGATGGCCGAGAAGACGGCCGCCAGCGTATTGATGGCGAAGATAACCTGGATGGGGTAGAGCTTTCCGAAGTCCAGCCCCAGCACAAGAGAGAGTAGATGCGCCGCCACTATGAACCCACCAGTGTCGTTACCTGTTGTCGCGCGGACGCGGGCGCCGCCGCCGGTACCAGGAGCTGCTCTTTAGTGTAGATCTGGCTCGGGATATCGTAGTCGGCCAGCTCGAAGTCGTGGCGCAGCACGATCGCGCCGGTCGGGCAGGCCTCCTCGCACAGACCACAGAAGATGCAGCGGCTCATATTGATCTCGTAGCGCTTGGCGTAGCGCTCACCCGGCGAGGTGGGGTTATTGGGATCGTTTTCGGCCCCCTCCACGAGGATGCAGTCGGCCGGGCAGGCCCCCGCGCACAACTCGCAGCCGATGCAACGCTCCAGCCCGTTATCGTAGCGCTCCAGCACATGGCGGCCACGGAAGCGCGGGTAGACCTGACGCTTCTGCTCCGGGTACTGAATCGTCGTCGGCTTAGTGAACATGGTCTTGAGCGTGAAGCTCATACCTTTGGCGAACGCCGCCGCTCCAGAGACGCCTCGAAAGGCTCTCATTCAATTGCCTCCTAATCACGAGTGGCGAGTGGCGAGTGGCGAGTGGCGAGTGACTAGAGGTTCTCGCCACTCGTCACTCGCCACTCGCCACTCGTCAGAAATTGCCCCACACAACCACCGCCGCCGTGACCGCCAGGTTGAGCAAGGCCAGCGGCAGCAGCACTTGCCATCCAAACTTCATTAGTCTATCGTATCGCAGCCGCGGCAGTGTAGCGCGCAGCCAAATAAACAGGAACATGAAGAGCGACAGCTTGATAAAGAACCACGGGAAGCCGCCGATGAAGTTCCAGCCACTCCAGCCACCCAGGAAGAGCGTCGTGGCGATGGCGCTGACCGTGAACATATTGATGTACTCGGCCATGAAGAACATGGACCAGCGCATCGAGGAGTACTCGATGTGGTAGCCGGCTATAAGCTCCTGCTCGGCTTCGGGCAGGTCGAACGGCGCACGGTTGGTCTCGGCGATGGCCGAGAGCACGTAGATCACGAAGGCCACCGGCTGCACAAAAAGGTTCCAGCGCGGTATAAAGTGGAACCACAGTCCGTTCTGGTGGCTCGTAATGTCATTGAGGGAAAGCGAGCCGGTCAGGATCAGCACGCCGACGATCGACATGCCCATCGCCAGTTCATACGAGATAATTTGCGCCGAGGAGCGTACGCCACCCAATAGTGAATACTTGTTGTTAGACGACCACCCCGCCAGCACGATGCCGTAGACGCCGAGCGAACTGATGCCAAAGATATAGAGAATGCCCACGTTGACATCGGCCAGCCGCAGCGGGACCTGCACGCCGAAGATGTTGATGGCGTTGCCGAAAGGGATCACCGCGAAGGCCGCCAGCGCGACGGTCAGCGAAATGATCGGCGCCAGCGTGAAGACCGGCCGATCGGCCTGTAGGGGCACGATATCTTCTTTGAACAGCAGCTTGACCGCGTCGGCGAGCGGTTGGAAGACACCGCCGAAGCCCACGCGGTTGGGGCCATAGCGCACCTGGATGCGCCCAACCACACGCCGCTCGATCAGCGTCATATAGGCGAAACCGGTCAACAGGGCGCCGATGATGACGATCGCCATGATGATGCTGCCGATGAGAGAACCAAAGGCGATGAGCATTTAGGCGCCTCCTCCCGCCGTGACGAGTTCGCGCTGTTCAGGCGCCGGCTCGCGCTCGGGAAATTGTCCCAGCGCCTGCCAGGCCGGCAGACGCAACGTATCGGCGATCTCCTGAGAGACGACCGCGGCCGACTCGTAGGTCTGTACCACGCCGAACCGGTTGGAGAGTTCGGCCAGGATATCCCAGCCGTCGCGCGCCTCGCCGGGAATCTCCACGGCGCGGCCAAGGGTCTGCACGCGGCCCTCCAGGTTGGTCAGGCTGCCGCTCTCCTCGAAGACGCCGGCGGCGGGCAGGATCACATCGGCCTGCTGCGCCGAGGGCGTCAGCAGCGCCGTCTGCGCCAGCAAGAACGGCACGCGCGCGAGCGCCTCGCGCGCTACATCCTCGTCCGGCCACTCCATGATCGGGTCGGTGTCCATCAGGAAGAGACCGTCGAGTTCGCCGCCTGCGGCGGCGCGCAGGATACCCGCGGCGTCGAGGCCCGTCTCGTTGAGCATCGGCAGGCCCCAACTGGACTGTACCTCGTTGAACCATGCCAGGTCGCTGATAGGGCGTCCGCCTGGCAGCACCGCCGGGGCGACGCCCATCTCGGCGGCGCCGCGGCTATTGGTGTCCTTGGAGAGCGCCAACACACGGGCGGTAGGCAGCGTATCAAGCTCCGCCAACAGCGCCTCCAGGTCGCGGATAGCATCTAGCGTCGCCTGCCCGTCGGGCTCGTCGAGCACGCGCTCGTCGTAGACCACGAGACCGCGCTTGGCCGTGGCCAGCAACTGCCCAGCGGCCAGGATCGCCTGCGGTCGCACGGCCGTGGCCTGCGCGCCCGCACCCGCCGACACCGTGGCCGCGCCGGTCTGGTCCGCTTGGTTATCGTGACTCTCGTGATGCGTCAGTCCGGGTACCGCATTGGCAACTGTCTCGGCCAGGTTCGAGACAGCGTCGCTTAGGCCCGCCAGGGCGCCGGCGATACCGTGAGCAGGCCCCGGAGCCGCCTGATCATCGGTCCGCTGACCGTCGGTCCGCTGACCGTCGGTTTGCGGACCGGCTGCTGTGTCGCTGGTGGCCGGCGCCGCCACGTCGGTCTGCGCCGCGGCGCCGGACTGGCCGCTGCGCAAATCGTCGCTCCCCGTACGCGGCGCCGCGGCCGGATTGAGGCCGGCGCGCGCGGCGCGCACGGCGTCGGCTAGCGCGCGCACCGTCGCCGATAGGTTAGTCGGTTGGAAGGACAACTTCGCGCCCGCGAACTTGTCGAGTCCGGTATCGTCGTTACTGATGATGACCGGCTGGATACCGCGCCGCTTGGCCTGCTTGGTCAGGCGTAGGTGCAGCACCATCTGGCGCGCGATGGGGTCGGCGTCGACGAGCACAATGGCGTCGGCGTCCTCAATCGCCGCGATAGGCGCGCCGCCGAGCGTGGCCGTGCCGCCGCGCGAACCGTTGAGCGTGTCCAAGTGCGGGGTGCGCAGGCCACCGCGCAGGAGCCGTCCGAACAGATAGAGTTCTTCGTTGGTACCACGCGCCGAGGCCAGCCCAGCCAGAGTACCGCCGGTGCGGGCGGCGCGCAAGCCGTCCTCGGCCGCCTGGAGCGCTTCATCCCACGAGGCCGGCAGGAAGTGTCCATTCTTCTTGATCAACGGCGAGGTCACGCGCTCGTAGCGCGCCCACGACAGCGTGCCGTAGCGTCCGATGTCGCAGAGCCAGCCGTCGTCGACGGTAACGTTCTCGCGCGGGGTCAAGCGCATCAATTGGCCGCGCCGCGTGTTGACGTCGATGTTACAGCCGACGGGGCAGGTCGGACAGACGCTGGGTGTGTGCGCGAGGTCCCACGGGCGCGACTGGAAGCGGTACGACTGGCTTGTAAGCGCGCCGACGGGACAGATATCGGTTACGTTGCCCGAAAAGACCGAGTCGAGGGGCCGGCCGGGGAAGGTCCCGATCTCCGTCGAGTCGCCGCGGTTGATCATCACCAACTGCGCGTCGTCGACGATGTCTTCCATGAAGCGCACGCAGAGTTGGCACAGGATGCAGCGCTCACGGTCGAGCACAATCTGCGGTCCAACCTGTAGATGCTTCTGGAAGCGGCGCTTGTTCTCGACGAAGCGGGAACGGCCGGGGCCGAACTTGAAGGTCAAATTCTGCAAAGGGCACTCACCGCCCTTGTCACAGATCGGGCAGTCGAGCGGGTGGTTGATGAGCAAGAACTCGAGCATACTCTTGCGGGTCTTCTCGACCGCCTCGGACTTGGTCGTCACGATCATGCCAGGCGCGACCGGCGTGGCGCAGGCAGGCGGAAAGCCCTTCTGCTTCTCGATCGACACGAGGCACATGCGACAGGCGCCCAAGGGGTCCATCTTGTTGTTGTAGCAGAAAGTGGGGACGTCGATGCCCAGCTTCTGCGCGGCGTGCAGGACCAGGGTACCCTTGGGTACCGCGACCTCCTTGCCGTCAATCGTTAGCGTCACCTCATCGGGTTGCTGCATTGTTTTCCTCTAAACCGCTATCTTATCAAGCCCCTTGCGCTTCGCGCAGGCGCCGGTGCGGATGTGCTCTTCATATTGGCCGCGGAAGTGTTTGAGCGACGAGAGGATCGGGCCGGTCGAGAACTCGCCGAGCGCGCAGAGGCTCTTGCCGACGATACCGTCACAGATGTCGGTCAGCAGGTCGAGGTCCTCGGGCCTGCCCAGGCCATCCTCGATGCGCTGCACGATCTTCTCCATCCAGCCTGTGCCCTCACGGCAGGGCGTGCATTTGCCGCACGACTCATGGTGGAAGAAGTGCGCGGCGCGCAAAGTCACATCGACCATGCACCATGAGTCGTCGACCACGATGACCGCGCCCGAACCAAGCTGCGTCCCGATCTTCATCACCGAATCAATGTCGGCGTTCACGTCGAGCTCGTTGGCCGTGATCATCGGCGGGGCCGCGCCGAGCATGATGGCCTGTAGGCCGCGTCCGTCGGGGACGCCGCCGGCGGGGCCGTAGATCATGTCACGGAAGGTCGTGCCCATGGGCAGTTCGTAGTTGCCGGGCCGCGCCACGTTGCCGCTGATGGAGAAAAACTTGGTGCCGGGACAGGTCTTGGCTCCAATGCTCGTGAACCACTCAGCGCCGTTGAGAATGATGTGCGGCACGTTGCACAGCGTCTCGACATTGTTGACCACGGTGGGCTTCATATAAAGCCCCTTGATGGCTGGGAACGGCGGGCGCTGGCGCGGGTTGCCGCGGCTGCCCTCCATGCACTCGATCAGCGCTGTCTCTTCGCCAACCTCATACGACCCAGCTCCGCGCTGGATCAGGATGTGCAGAGTCTTGCCCGAGCCCATCGCGTTGTCGCCGACAATACCCTTGGCATAGCATTGCTCGACAGCCTCCTGCAGGCGGTCGGCCGGGTAACGATACTCGCCGCGGATCAGGATAAAGGCGCGCGTGGCCCCGATAGCGTAGGCGCCGATGAGGCATCCCTCAATCAGCTGATGCGGGCTACGCTCCATCAACTCGCGATTGTTAAAGGTGCCCGGCTCACCCTCGTCAGCGTTGCACAGGATATATTTATCGATGCTGGGATCTTTGGGGATGAAGCTCCACTTGCGCCCTGCTGGAAAGCCCGCGCCGCCACGCCCACGCAGATTGGCTTTGATCACCTCGTCGATGATCTCTTGCGGCGACATATCGAAGAGCGCCTTGCGCAACCCGTCGTAGCCGCCGTGCGACATGTATGACTCAATCTGGTGCAGATTGGAATCATCCCAATACTTTGTCAGGATTTTGATATCTTCTGGCATCACTTTACTCCAAGCCTCAAGCCTGCGACTGCGGTCGCATGGCAGACCAACGCCGACCGCGGTCGGGTGTCTTTGACACCGCAATGTCCGTACTTTGCCATGCGACCGCAGTCGCAGGCCCGCACAGTCGCGGGCTTACGTCCGCTGCTTACCACTACCATAAATCCGCGTCCCCGAAAGGTCCATCGACGACTCCTCGACGCCGTTGTCAACCGGGCCACTGTCGGGCAGCAAGCGTTCGTCGGCCAGGATGCGATCGACGCCCTCACGCGTGAGCGGGCCGAACGGGCGCCAGTCAATCTGCATCATGGGGGCTTTATCGCAGTAGCCGAGGCACTCGACGTGGTGCAATGTGCAACGGCCGTCGGGGCTCGTCCCATTGACGGGCGCTTGAGTGCGCTCACTGATGTATTCCAGGATGTCGTCCGAGCCGTTGACCATGCAGGCCAGATTGGTGCAGACGTCAACGACCTTGTGCCCGACCGGCTCCTTGTAGAACATGGTATAGAAGCTGGCCGTCGAGAAAGCGTCGGCCGGGACCAGATCGAGCAACTCCGCCACCTCCTGCATACCCTCATACGAGCAATAGCCCTGCTCGGACTGTAGCAGATAAAGCGACGGCCCCAACGCCGAACGCCGGTCGGGATAGCGCGTCTTTAGCTGTAAGATTTTCCCGCGAGTCGTGTCACTTAGCATTCTGCCCTCAGTTGCCAGTTGCCAGTTGCCAGTTGCCAGTTGCCAGTTATCGTCTTTCTGGCTACTGACTACTGATAACTAGTTATCTATCCACTCCACCCAGCACAATATCGATCGACCCGATGATCGCCACCACGTCGGCAATAAGACGCCCCTTACACATAAGTCCGAGCGCCTGCAAATTGGCGAACGAGGGGTCGCGTACGGAGCAGCGGTGCGGCTTGTTGGAGCCGTCGCTGACGATGTAGAAGCCGAGTTCGCCGCGGGGCGACTCTACGGCCTGGTAGACCTCACCGACCGGCGGATGCAACCCGCGCGTCACCAGCTGAAAGTGGTGGATGACCGCTTCCATGCTCGAGGCCAGCTCCTGCTTCGGCGGCGCCACGATCTTGCGGTCGTCGATGAGCACTGGGCCGTCGGGCATATTGTCCAGCATCTGCACGACGATTTTGATGCTCTCGCGCATCTCAGCGACGCGTACCAGGTAGCGCGCGTAGCAATCGCCGTCGGTCATCGTCTGCACCTTGAAGTCGACGTCCTGGTACGACGAGTAGGGCATCTCCTTGCGCAGGTCCCATGCGACACCAGAGCCGCGCAGCGAGGGGCCGCTCAGGCCATAGTCGAGAGCGTCCGCGGCGCTGATCGTGCCGATACCGATGAGGCGCTCACGCCAGATCGGGTTGTTGGTCAGCAGGCGCTCGTACTCGTCAACGCGCGCCGGCATGCGCCCAATGAAGTCGCGCACGCCATCGAACCAGCCATCGGGCGGCTGCTGCTCGATGCCGCCGATGCGGATATAGCTCGTCATCATGCGCGCGCCCGAGGCCCACTCGAACAGGTCAAGGATCTGCTCGCGCTCACGCATGGCGTACAGGAAGACGGTCATCGCGCCGAGGTCAAGCGCGTGCGTGCCGAGCCACACCAGGTGGCTGGAGATGCGCTGCAACTCCACGAGCAGGATGCGCAGGTACTGCGCGCGCTTGGTGATCTCGTCCGTCACGCCCAGGATCTTCTCGACCGCCAGGCAGTAGCCGAGATTGTTGCCGAGGGGGTTGAGGTAGTCCATGCGATCGGTGCAGGTAATGGCCGACTCGTAGCGCTTATTTTCAATCGTCTTCTCGATACCGGTATGTAGGTAACCGATCTCGGGACGCGCGTCGATCACCGTCTCACCATCAAGGTCGAGCACCACACGCAGCACACCGTGCGTACTGGGATGCTGCGGCCCCATGTTGATGGTCATCAGGCCCTCGGGGCCGCCGCGCTCCTCAATCGACACCGCGTCGGTGACGGCGGACATGATCGTCTGAGTCGTGGCGTTCCCCGGCGGCGGGTTCTTGATGCGATCCTCTGTCAAGCTCATAATTTGCACTCCTTCGTCGTGCAGCAATCAGCCGTCAGCCGTCAGCCGTCAGCTTTTTCGTGGTCGGCGCGATTGCCCCCGTCAAAAGGCTGATTACTGATTGCTGATTGCTGACGGCTCACGAAGTGAAAGCCACCTCTTCGCCGCCGATTGGCTCGTCGCGGCGCAGCGGATGCCCCTCCCAGTCGTCAGGCATCAAAATACGCCGCAAGTCGGGGTGGCCGGTAAACACGAGGCCGAACATATCCCAGATCTCACGCTCGAACCAATTGGCCGCGCGCCAGACCGCCGTGGCCGAGGGCACAGTCAGGTCAGTCTCAGGCACACCAATCTTGATGCGGATGCGGTCGTGGCGCTCCATCGAAAGCAACTGATAAGACACCTCGAAGCGCGGAGCGTGGCCGACCCAATCGCAGCACTGGACGGCGGCGAGGTAATTGAAGCTCAACCCAGGCTCGTAGCGCAGGAAAGAGAGAATGTCGACGATGCTGCCGCGTTCTACCAGGATCGTCGTCTCACCGCGGAACGTCACCAGCCCAATGATCGCGTCGCCAAACCGCTCACGCAGCCGGCCGACCGCCGGATGATCGGCGAGCACCTCCGTACCCGTCAGCCCCGGGGCCATCTCCGTCGTCATGCTACGCCCTCCTCCGACCAACGATTGATACACTCATGTGTAGTGTATGGTTTTTAGCGGCCTATTTGTTTATCATCGCGCGGCCAGTCCATGTAGCCCTTGACACCATGACGCCCCACCACACGACTCCTCAACGCCGAGGATCGTGGTGGGGCGCCACGATTAGCAGTTAGTAAATAGTAGTTAGATATGAGCGCGTAGCCATGGAAAGCGCTCGTTAGCTAACCACTATTTACTAACCGCCTGTCCGCTACGCGGACGTGATAATGCGCTCACGCTCGATCTTTTCCTGCAACTTAATCACCGCGTCGATAAGCGCCTCCGGGCGCGGCGGGCAGCCGGGAATATAGACATCGACCGGGACGATCTTGTCCACGCCCTGGATCACGGCGTAGTTGTTGTAGACGCCCCCCGAGGAGGCGCAGGCGCCCATGGCGATGACCCATTTGGGGTCGGGCATCTGATCGTAAATCTGACGTAAAACCGGTGCCATCTTCTGGCACACGCGGCCGGACACGATCAACAAGTCGGCCTGGCGCGGCGAGGCGCGGAACACCTCTGACCCAAAGCGCGCCAGATCGAAGCGGCTGGAACTGGCCGCCATCATCTCGATGGCGCAACAAGCCAGACCGAACAGGGCCGGCCACAGGGACGATTTGCGCCCCCAGTCCGCCACCTTACTGATAGTGGTCGTGATGACGCTATCGCTGCCAAAACTGCTTTCTAGTCCCAATCTAGGGCCCCCTTCCGCCACACGTAGAGCAAACCGACAAAGACGACCGCGATGAACGAGAACATCTCGGCGAGCCCGAAGCGGCCCAGTGCGCGAAGTTGCACCGCCCATGGGTAGAGGAAGATCGCCTCGATGTCGAACACGATGAATAACATCGCCATAAGGTAGAACTTCACAGGGAAGCGCTGGCGCGCCTGGGTGGTGGGGATAATGCCGCACTCATATGGCATCAACTTCGCCGTCGTCGGACGATGCGGCCCCAGGTACATCGACGTCAATGTCAAGAGTATCCCTAATCCGACACCGATGACGATAATCACGAGAATGGGAACATATCCGGCAAGCATTGTACTTTATACCCTTTACTACCCTTTATACTGGCCTCCACCCGGCCTCAAAAGGGTACTTCGTGTTCTAAGTAAGCTAACTACTTGAAGTATAGCATGGCCCCTGGCCCGTCACAACGAGAATGAAGGGACACCGACCGAAACGGCGGCAAACACGCTGGAATACGGTATGCTGCGGACATGATCGTGGCTAGAACGGGCAAAGCCATTGTGGCTAGAACGGGCAAAGCCATTGTGGCTAGAACGGGCAAAGCCATTGTGGACTGGTTCTCGGTAGATTCGATAGATCAATAGAAGCGGATTAAAAACTCGACTGTTGTGTTTTGCGATAGCGGGGCAACGTGCTACCCGACAGGCCCAGAAACAAGTGACGAAAGGAGGACGATACACTCTATCTGACGCTCTTATGCGATGAATGTCCGATATGTGGAAATTTAATGCGAGCGATCAAGCGATACACGGTATGGATCAACCTTCTGTAGAAGACCTGCATGCCTGGAAACGACCTGTTTCATAGCCCTCCCTTCAAATCACAACAGTCGAGTTAAAAAGAATTGCTGGCGGATAAAGTGACACAGGCGGTTGGGTACGTGGCGCGCACGGCGCTGCCGCGCGGACGCGGCCATATCGCTCACCTGGTCATGCGCTATGGTCCCAAGCACGAGATAGACTACAACGACCAATGGGGCTACAAGCGCGCCGCCCTCCTGACCGACCGCATGGAAGCGTACGGGTTCACCGGCGTGACCGTTCTACCACCTACAGTGGCGCGCCGTATCCGGCCCCGCGCCTGGGTCATCGACGCCGGCGCCAACGTCGGACGTGTCACCGCGCACCTCTGCCACCTGGCCGGCCCGGGCGGACGCGTCTGGGCCATCGAGCCGCTGCCGCATAACGCCGCACGGCTGCGCCAACTCAAAGACCGCAATGGTCTAGACGGCCTGACGATCTACGAAGGCGGCCTATCGGCGACGGGCGGGCGCGCGGAGTTGCTGTTGCCCGAGGGCGGCGACAGCGCGTTCGCCTCGTTCGCCAAGACGCAGGGCATGACCGGGGCGCTCGACGTGACGACTTGGCCGCTCGATGATCTCGTCTATGCGACGGACGAGGGGCGACGCGCGACGCGCGACGGACAGACAGTCGCGTTCATCAAGCTCGACGTGGAGGGCTATGAGCCTCAGGTGTTGCTGGGCGCGGAGCGCACCTTGCGTGAAATGAAGCCGCTCGTGTACTGCGAGTTCAATGACATCCTGCTGCGTGGCGCCGGCTCCTCATCGGCCGATCTACTGCGCAGGTTCGCCACACTCGACTACAGCCCCGCGCAGGCGTTGCCGGCACTCGACGGACAGGTCGTCGACATCCTGCTAGCGGCGCAAAGATAGTAGCTCGTCAAGCGAACTATTGCAACTATGCCAATCATGTCAAACCCCTAGCCATGCGGCGTCGCGTTTGCTAGAATGTATGCAGGTTCGGGGAGAGGTCGCATAGAGGCCTAGTGCGCTGGTTTGCTAAACCGGTAAGGGTTTTCCCTTCGAGGGTTCGAATCCCTCCCTCTCCGCCACGTCTAACGACTACAGGGCACAAAGAAGGGGCGCCACATGTATGTGGCGCCCCTTCTCTGTGCCCTGCAGTCGTTAGACCACGACCATGAGTGGGCCGATCCCTTTTGTAGCAGCCTACGGGGACCGTCCCATTGTGCCACTGCATAAAAGCCGCCGTAAGACAGCGCTAAACGCTGGTAGGGGGGCCGGCCATGCTCTCGCCCGGCTCAATATAGACGAGAGGCTGGCCTGCCTCGACGAGCGCGCCATTCTCGAAGGCAATCTCGTGCACTGTACCCGCGATGTCTGCTGTCACCTCGTTGAACATCTTCATTGTTTCAATCAAACCCACGATCGAATCGGGTTCGACGTGGCCGCCGACACTCACGTAGGGCTCCTCGTCGGGCGAAGGCCGCGCGTAGAATAGGCCCGTCAGCGGCGCCACGACCGCGCGCCACTCAGCCGGCCGCGCCGGCGCCTCGACCGCTTGCGATAGCGTGGGCGCGAACGCCGCCGGTATCGCGCCCGGCGTACGGCGCAGCGACACGCGCAGGTCGCCGTGGCGCACCTCCAGGCGCGTGATGGAGGTCGTACTCAGGTCGCGCGCCAGTCCGCGCACCAGAGCGGCATAATCCGCGTCGTCGCCCGTTTCCGTTTGCTGTGCGCGGGCCAAATCGTCGCTATCGTCCATCATGTCGTTGTCGTCGGTCACACCCACTGCTCCTGTTGGCGCGTGAAGATCACGCTGGCGTTGTGGCCGCCGAAACCAAGCGAGTTCGACATCACCGCGTCGAACGACGAGACCTCGCGCGCCGTGTTGGGAATGTAGTCGAGGTCGCAGTCGGGGTCGGGGTCGTGCAGATTGATTGTCGGCGGCAGTACCCGCGTGCGCAGGGCCATGATAGCATAGGCGGCCTCAATGGCGCCGCCAGCCCCCAACGTATGCCCTGTCGCGCCCTTGGTCGAACTGATGGTCAAACCGCGCGCCGCGTCGCCGTACACACGCTTGATCGCCGCCGTTTCCAGGCGGTCGTTGGCCGGGGTCGAGGTTCCGTGCGCGTTGAGGTAGCCTATCACGCCCGGCGCCAGGCCGGCCGCGCGCAGGGCCTGGCGCATCGCGCGCGCGGCCCCTTCCCCGCCGGGCGCCGGCTCCACGATGTGGTGGGCGTCGGCCGTCGCGCCATACCCAGAGACGACGGCCAGGATCGGCGCGCCGCGCGCGACCGCGAGATCCTCGCGTTCCAGCAACAAGACACCGGCTCCCTCGGCGATGACGAAGCCATCGCGCGTGCGGTCGAACGGGCGGCTGGCGCCGGCTGGATCGTCGTTGCGCGTAGAAAGCGCGCCCATGCTGGCGTAGCCGGCCACGGCCGCACGACTGATCGGCGCCTCGGTTCCACCCGCCAGGATGGCGTCGGCGTCACCACGCCTGACTATCGCCGCAGCCTCGCCGATGGCGTGCGCGCCGGTCGCGCAGGCCGACACGGGCGCCCAGTTAACGCCCTTAGCCCCAAGAAGGATGGAGACCTGACCGGCGGCAAGGTCGGCCAACATCATCGGCACGAAGAAGGGGCTGACCCGCGAAGGTCCGCGCGTATGCAGGGCCTCGTAGGCGTCATCGAGCGCCGCCATGCCGCCCATAGCCGAACCCACGATCACCCCAACCCGCTCGGCGTTCTCCGCTGTTATGGCGAGCCCACTCGCGGAGAGCGCCTCACGAGCCGCTGCGACGGCGAACTGCGCGAAGCGGTCCATACGCCGCGCCTCTTTGCGGTCCATGTAGCGTAGCGGATCGAAGTCGGGGACCTCGCCAGCGATCTGGCTTTCGAACGCGGCGGGGTCGAAGCGGGTGATACGGCCAATGCCGCCCTCACCGGCGATCAAGCGCCGCCAATTCTGCTCCAAGCCAACGCCCAGCGCGCTGACCACACCGAGCCCCGTCACCACCACTCGTATCGCGCCGTTCGCTCCGTCCGGCCCGTTCGCTCCGTCGCCCCGTTGCGTGACCATATCGCTCCCTGTCGCCACTCCAAATGCAGCTAGTAGTATACCACCGGGGAGCCGGCGCCAACCGACGGCTCCCTGCGGCACAATCTCTTGCCGCGCCCCCACCGGATGTACCCAAAATAGTGAGATGTGGCCTGACCTTAAAAGGTCATGGCAGTAGACGGACCTTGAAAGGTCTGTGCGGACGCGACACACGCCCTGCCCCCATTATGGTTAGCGCGGCTGGTGGCAGTATGACCTTTTAAGGACAGGCCCACGAGCGCCATAATTCACGAGTCCTGCCACGACTTGGATGCGCCAAATGAGCCATAATAGAAGCTATCGAGATCATAGTAAATGACATTGTTATGAATGTGCGGACGATAGCTGCTTGACGCGCGCCCCGCGCCCCCGTACTATACGGACATAGTTATACGACTAGGACTTGAAAGGAGTTTAGCTATTGATTGAGGCGATCCCTGACAAGACCGCGACCGCGCGGCGCATCCTTATCGCGGACGATGAGCCTCTGATCAGGCTCGACCTACGGGAGATGCTGACCACGCTCGGCTACAATGTCGTCGGTGAGGCCAGCGACGGCGCGACCGCCGTTCGTTTAGCGCGCGAGCAGCTGCCCGACCTCGTACTCATGGACATCAAGATGCCCGAGCTCGACGGCCTTGAAGCGGCGCGTATCCTCACCGCCGAAAATATCGCGCCCGTCGTCCTACTGACCGCATACAGCCAAAAAGAGTTGGTCGAACGCGCGCAGCAGGCCGGTGTCGTCGGCTACCTGGTCAAGCCGTTCCGCGACTCCGATATCCAGCCGGCCATCGAAGTCGCGCTGGCGCGTTTCGAAGAGTTTCGCGCCGTACGCGACCAGGTGCAGACACTCGAAGAATCGCTGGAAACGCGCAAGATCGTCGACCGGGCCAAGGGCGTGCTGATGGACGCGCAAGGGCTCAAAGAGGCCGACGCGTTCCGGCGTATCCAGAAGCTTAGTATGGATTCTCGCAAGTCGATGCGTGAAGTAGCCGAGGCGGTGCTGCTGGCGCATCAGGTATAGTAGTCAGTAGCCAGAATTGCTCCTACCTAAATGACAACTAACGACAGATAACTGACTACTGACTACTACTAGTAGAGGACGCATCGACGCGTCCGACTCCTCCGACGACGGAAGCTCTCGAGCGACGTTGCTCATGGTACGGGAGCCCTATGCTCCCTATCGGGGCGCGCTCCGCGCGGCCCCTCTGACGGAGGAGGACATATGACCCCTGACGATGTGATGAAGCTAGCCGAAGATAGCGGCGCCAAGGTCGTTGACTTCAAGTTCGTCGATGTGCCCGGCACATGGCAGCATTTCACGATCCCCATCTCGCAGTTTGAGGCCGGCCTCTTTGACGATGGTCTTGGTTTCGACGCATCAAGCATCCGTGGCTTCCAGGAAATCAACGATAGCGATATGCTCGTGATGCCGGACGCCAATACGGCCGTGGTCGACCCCTTCGGCGCCACACCCACGCTCAGCATCGTCTGCGATATCGTCGAACCGGGTACGCTCAAACCCTATGCGCGCGACCCGCGATCGATCGCCAAGCGCGCCGAGGCCTACCTGCGCGACAGCGGCATCGCCGACACGAGCTACTTCGGTCCCGAGGCCGAGTTTTTCGTGTTCGACGACGTGCGCTACGAATCCTCACCGCAGTCGCAGTTCTACGCCGTCGACTCGCGCGAGGCTAGCTGGAATATGGCCAAGGCCAACGGGGCGCCGAACCTGGCCAATAAGATCCGTCCGAAAGAAGGCTACTTCCCGGTCCCGCCCGTCGATACGTTCCAGGACATGCGCAATGAAATGAGCCTGACCATGGAGGCGGCCGGCATCACCGTCGAGCGTCAGCACCATGAGGTCGCCTCAGCCGGACAGGCCGAGATCGACATCAAATTCGACACATTGGTGACCACGGCCGACAAGCTGATGATGTACAAATACATCGTCAAGAACGTCGCGTTCAATCATGGCAAGGTCGCCACGTTTATGCCGAAGCCGATCTACGGCGACAATGGCTCGGGCATGCACGTCCACCAGAGCCTCTGGAAAGGTGGACAGCCGCTTTTCTTTGACGCGAGCGGCTACGCCCAGTTGAGCGAGATAGCCTGCTACTACATCGGCGGCCTGCTCTTGCACGCCCCGGCGATCCTGGCCTTCGCCGCGCCAACGACGAACAGCTACAAGCGGCTGGTGCCCGGCTTCGAGGCGCCGGTCAACCTCGTCTTCTCAGCGCGCAACCGCTCGGCCGCTATCCGCATCCCCATGTACTCGGACAACCCCAAGTCCAAGCGCGTGGAGTTCCGGCCGCCGGACGCCGCCAGTAACCCCTACCTGGCCTTCTCGGCGATGCTCCTGGCCGGCCTTGACGGCATCAAGCGCAAGATCTCGCCCAGCGCGCACAACATGGGACCGCTCGATAAGAACATCTACGAACTCACTCCCGCCGAGTACGCCGAAATCGGCTCGGTGCCGGGTTCGCTCCCCGAGGCTCTCGCGGCGCTCGATGGAGACCGCTACTTCCTGACCGAAGGCGGGGTTTTCGACGACGGCTTCATCGACAGCTACATCGACTACAAGACGCGCAAAGAGGTCGACTCGGTGCGCCTGCGGCCAACCCCGCACGAGTTCTACCTGTACTTCGACGTGTAACCCAAAGCCGTTGACCTGGCCCTGAAGGACCATGGCAGAGCACGGACCCTGAAGGGTCTACGCCGGATCGACCCACGAGAGACCTTTTAAGGTCCGGTCCCTGCCATGGTCCTTCAGGGCCAGGTCAACGGCGCCCCTCGCCCCTCGCCTCGGTAGTACTCTCGTACTATGGCTCATAAGATGGCCGCGTGCTACGGTGGAATCAGACTTATTGGTCGTCACCGTTTAGCCGCGAGGGGTCGCGCCTGACCCTGCCCATGCCGTGAATAGAGAGACAGCGCTAGAGAACCGTCTGCACGCGATCTACGCGGCGCTACCGTGCGGCGTGCTGGTCGTCGATGAGGATGGACGGATCGTCGAGTTCAATGGGGAGGCCCAACGGATCTTTGGCGTCGACGTCGCGGCCGTCCGCGGCAAACTACTTGTAGAGACGCCGTGGGCGGCCATGCGCCTGGACGGATCGCCCCTTCCCTCCGACGAGCGTCCGGCCATCGCCGCGCTCGCATCAAAGCACCCGCAACGCCAGGTCATCTTCAGCATTACACGCCCGGACGGCGCGCTATGCTGGCTGCAGTCGGACGCGGTGCCCTTGCTCCACGACGACGGCAGCGTACGTGAGGTTATCTGCTCTTTCGTCGACGTCACGGACCACTATCAGGACGCCAGGACCACACGGGCCGAGCGTCAGCGCCTGTCCCTCCTCTACGACGCCACGGTCTCCCTATCCACGGCGGCGTCGCTGCATGAGGCCATTCCCATCGTCCTGCGCACGATCTGCACGCACCTCGATTGGGACCTGGGCGTCTTCTGGGATGTCGACACAAGCGGGGCGGTGCTGGAGTCTCGCGATGTCTGGCATCGGCCCGATATCGCGCCTATTCCACTCGCGGACGAGTGGCGGAGCCGCGTGATCGCGCCCGGCGACGGGCTGGCTGGCCGCGTGTGGCTCGACGGCGCGCCCATGGTCATCCCCGACGTGGCCGACTCGGAGCTTCCACGCGCCCAGCGGGCGTACGTCTCCGGCCTGCGCGGCTCCATGGCTTTCCCCATTCAGGGCATGAACGATGTGCACGGGGTCATGCAGTTCGCCAGCCGCCATCGCGGCGCGTTGGACGCCAATCTGGTGGAGGCGCTCACCACGATCGGAGTGCAGGTCGGCCAGTTCATCGAGCGGTTGCAGGCCGAGGAAGCGCTACAGCACCAGGCGCTGCACGACGCGCTGACGAACCTCCCCAACCGCAGCCTGCTGCAAAACAGGTTATACCAGGCCCTACGCGTAGCGCAATCCGCTGGGGCGCCCGTCGCTCTCTTGCTGATGGACCTCGACCGCTTCAAGGAAGTCAACGACACGCTGGGGCACCACTGTGGCGATCTGCTGCTGCAGCATGTCGGCGCGCATGTATCGGGCGCGCTGCGCACCACCGATACGGTGGCGCGGCTGGGCGGCGACGAGTTCGCCGTGCTCCTGCCAGAAACCGACGAAAGGGGAGCCATCGCCGCCGCGCAGAAGATCTTGCAGGCGCTGGCCACACCAATGTTGATGGACGGGCGGCAATTCGAGGTGCGCTCCAGCATCGGGATCGCACTCTATCCCGAGCACGGCGCCGATGCGGCGACACTGCTGCGCCGCGCCGATGTCGCCATGTACACGGCCAAACGCGCCGGGAGCGGCCACGCGCTCTACGATCTCCTGCACGACGAGCATAACCCCGCTCGTCTCATGCTCGCGAGCGAACTGCGCCACGCCATCACCCGCGATGAGCTTGTGTTGCACTACCAGCCCGAGGTCGCGATGTGTGACGGGCGGGTCCAACGCGTCGAAGCGCTGGTGCGCTGGCAGCACCCCCAGCGCGGCCTCATTGCACCGACCGAATTTATTCCCCTGGCCGAAGAGATTGGGCTCATCACGGCGCTCACACAATGGGTGCTGGAAACGGCGCTACGCCAATGCAGCGCGTGGCGCGACGCGGGCTACACGCTTGGCGTCGCGGTCAACCTCTCCGTACGCACCCTGCACGACCCCAGCTTCCCCGACACAGTAGCATGGCTGTTGCGGCGCTACGGAGTCGCGCCGGCCATGCTCACACTAGAGATCACCGAGAGCACACTCATGTCCAAGCCGGCGCAGGCGCGCGCGGTGCTCACACGGCTGGCCGAGCAGGGCATCGCCATCGCCATCGACGACTTCGGAACCGGCTACTCGTCACTCGGCCATCTCAGGCGGCTGCCGGTGGAGGAGATCAAGATCGACAAATCATTCGTGCTAGGTATGACAGCCGACGCCAAGGACACGGCGATCGTCCGCTCCATCGTCGATATGAGCCGCCATCTAGGCTTGCGCGTCGTGGCCGAGGGTATCGAGGACCGCGCGTCGTGGGACGCCTTGGCCGGTATGGGCTGCGCTATGGCGCAGGGCTATTACCTCAGCCGGCCGCTTCCCGCGCCCGCCCTACAACAGTGGCTCGACCACTCTCAATGGGGTACCGGCATCCAGCCCACAGTGCACGCTGGTTAGGGCGGATCCTCGGCCCTCACCCCCACCCCATGGCTAACTGGCCCCTCGGCTGCGGCCGACGGTCCAGCGCGCTCTCCCTGACGGGGGAGAGGGGAGCCTCCTGTCGTGTTGCGGCGCGTTACCTCTCGCTCGCCCCAGCGTCCGCAGATATGGGCTGGCCATCCCCACGGGGCCAAGGGTCGACTCTCATCACGCGCTCCTGGGGCTTTTTGGGCTTTCTGGGCTTTCCACGGCCTCTGTCGTCATAATAGTCTTGATTGCGCGACATGATGCTGTCGCGTATGCTCGGTAGACTGGGATTTGACGAGTAGAGATTGGAGACAGCGATGGCCGAGCGCATAGTGGACGACGACGAGGGCGGAGGCAAGCGAGAGGAGACCAAGCGCCTGGCGCGCGCGCTCAGAGTCGGCTCATTGCTGACCAGCCAACCCTACGCCTGGACGCGGGCAGGACTCGCCACCGAACTGGAAGTCTGCGAGAGATCGATCGACCGTGACCTGGAGTTATGGCGGGGGTTGGGCTACGAGATCAAGCGGGACCGAATAAAGGGTTACGCCTTTGTCCACGCGCCGCCGTTGCCGCCGGTCCAGCTATCGCTCCAGGAAGTACTGGCGTTGACGCTGGCGGCCGAACTCGCGCGTGAGAGCGGCGCCATCGACACCTCCAGCCTGGGCGCGGCCATTTCAAGATCGACCGCATCGAAGCGGCCACGCTGCTCGGCGAGAGCTAGGCCATCCCCGCGACGTTCAGCATGGCCGAGTACCGTGGCGCGGGGTGGGGCATCCTGCGCGGCGAGGCGGGCGCGCCGGTCGAGATCACACTGCTGGTCGATCAAGAGGCGGGGCGTTGGGTGCAGGAAGAAGGGCGCGCTGAGCAGATCCACTTCGAGCGCCAGGCCGGCGGCCACATCCGCGCGCCTCACCGCCGGTGTCACGCCCGAAATGGTCCGCTGGATTTTGGGCTACGGCCCGCATTGCCGCGTCCTCTCACCGGATGAATTGCGGGAACAAGTGCGCGCGATAGCGCAAGAGGTGGTGAATCTGCATGACAACTGACGCTATAGGTTGTCCACAGCCGATTACCGCTTTTCGCTCATCACGACGAGTAAGTGCGATAGGATAACCGGCTCTCGCACTACGGCCGTTCAGCCGCAGACTATCACCTCTTGACGCATGTCCTTCTTGAAAGGAGATTCCAACATGGCATACGCGCACTCGCGCAACGCGCAGGGGAGACGGCAAGACCTGGAAGATCATATACGGGCCGTGGCGGCGCTGGCGGAGAAGTTTGCATCCGCCTTTGACGCCGGCCCGATGGGACGCCTCCTGGGCCTTTGTCACGATATCGGCAAGTACGATCCAGCCTGGCAAGCCTACCTGCTCGCCAGCGAGGCGGGCACGATCAAGCGCGGCCACGGCCCGGATCACAAAGGCGCGGGCGCGCAACTTGCGTCGGCGCAACTCTCCCTCGCCGCCTTCCTTATTCAGGGGCACCATGGCGGCCTACGATGTCGCGAGGACGTGAAAAGGTGGCTGAAGGAGCGCAGCGCCGACCCGGCGACGGGCGAGTCTATCCGCTTGGCGAAAGCAGCCCTACCGGAGCTATCGGCTGCCGCTGCCCATGCGCTCTCCATCCCCGAGGCGATCCGGCGCGATCCGCGGAGCATGGAAATGTTCCTGCGCATGGCTTTCTCGGCGCTTGTCGACGCCGACTACCTCGACACCGAGGCTCACCTCAAGGGGCAGAACGCACGGAGCCGCAGTAGCACGGCGACTATGCAGGACCTGTGGGATCGGTTCGAGAGCCATCATGCCTCTATACCCCGGCGCGACGATGCCGTCAGCGCGGTGCGCACCATCGTCTACGATGCCTGCATAGACGCGGCCGCGCAGCCGCCAGGGCTGTTCAGGCTGGCCGTGCCGACCGGCGGCGGGAAAACCCTCTCCTCCATGGCCTTCGCGCTCCGCCATGCCCTCCAACACGATATGCGTCGCGTGATCGTCGCCGTGCCGTTCATTTCTATCACCGACCAGACGGCCAAGACGTATCGTGGCGTGTTCGATGACGGCCAGGAAGACCAGCGGGTTATCCTGGAACACCACAGCGGCGCGTCCGTGGACGACGCGGGGCCAATGGGGCGATGGGCGCGCCTGGCATCCGAGAACTGGGACGCGCCTATCGTCGTCACCACGACCGTGCAATTGTTCGAGAGCATTTTCGCCAACTCGACGAGTCGCTGCCGCAAGAACCACCGCCTGGCACGCTCCGTCATTATCCTCGACGAGGCGCAGGCGCTGCCCTCGCACCTCTTGGCGCCTATCCTCGACGCCTTGAAGCAGCTGTGCGCCCACTATGGCGCGACGGTCGTTTTGTCGACGGCCACACAGCCCGCGTTCGACGCCATCCCCGCGTTTAGTGCGACGCCCGCGACGGACATTGTGCCCGATCCTGCCCGCTTATTCGAGGCGTTGCGCCGCGTGGACTACGAGTGGCGGGTCGATGCGCCCGTCCCATGGACGGATATCGCGCGCGAGATGCAGGCCGCGGGGTCAGCCCTTGCCATCCTCAATACCAAGCGCGATGCGCTCGCCATGCTCGACGCGCTCGACGACCCCGACGCGCTGCACCTCTCCACGTTGCTGTGCGGGGCGCATCGTGGCTATACTATCGCCGAGGTCAAGCGTCGATTGAAAGAGGGCACGCCTTGTCTGCTCGTTTCCACGCAGGTCGTCGAGGCCGGTGTCGACGTCGATTTCCCGCTCGTGATGCGGGCGTTAGGTCCGTTCGACTCTATTATTCAGGCGGCAGGGCGCTGCAATCGCGAGGGGCTACTGCCGGGCAAAGGCCGCGTGGTCGTCTTCGCCTCTGACGGCGACCACATGCCCAAGGGCTACTACGCCATCGCCACCGAAGAGACGCGCGCGCTGCTCAAGGTGGGGCAGATCGACCCGGACGACCCCGACGACGCCCGCGCATACTTCGAGCGGCTGTTTGCCACCGTCAACCTAGACGAAAGGGACATCCAGACCCTGCGCAAGGGACTTGACTATCCGGAGGTCGCGCAGCGGTTCAAGATGATCGACGATGCGACCGAGAGCGTCGTCATCACGACCTACGGCATCGAGGAGGAACAGGAGGGGGTACGCGACAAACTGGAACGCCTGCGCAGGCAGGACCCCGACGCACGCCGTCTGCTGCGGCAACTGCAACCCTACATGGTAGCGATACGGACGCGTGAGGCGGAGGCGTACAAGCGGGTAGGTATCATCGTATCGGTTTTGCCGGGCGTCGGCGAGTGGACCGGCGGGTATGACGCGGTGCGCGGCCTGACCGGAGAAAAGTTGGACCCGGCAACCCTCGTAGTGTGACCATCAAAGACAGGAGGCAACATGACCAATGGCGAGAACCAAGCGGCGCTGGCGGTCCGCGTGTGGGGCAATTTCGCGTGCTTCACGCGCCCCGAGATGAAAGTAGAGCGGGTGACTTACCCCGTGCCCACGCCATCCGCCGCGCGCGGCATCCTCGAAGCGATCTTTTGGAAAAGAGCGGGTGACTTACCCCGTGCCCACGCCATCCGCCGCGCGCGGCATCCTCGAAGCGATCTTTTGGAAACCGGAGTTCACCTGGCGCGTCGAAGAGATATGGGTGCTGAATCCGATCAGGTACTTCTCAATTTTGCGCAACGAAGTGACGGGGCGCGCTAGCGAGCGTGCGGCCGTGAACTGGCAGAAGAACGGCGGCGGCTACGACGCGAGTGCCAGCGACAACCGATCGCAGCGTCACACGCTGGCCTTGCGCGACGTGGCCTACGTCATCAAGGCACAGGTCGAGGTCAAGCCCGGCGTCGACGCCGATGTGGCCAAGTATCGCGACCAGTTCCGGCGCAGAGTGCAAAACGGCCGCTGCTTCGCCACGCCCTACCTCGGCTGCCGCGAGTTCTCTGCGGCGTTCGCGCCGCTTGCCGGGACCGAGAAGCCGATCAACCTGACGGACAACATCGGCGCGATGCTCTACGACCTGGACTATAATCCCGACGGTTCCGGGCGCGGCACGCCGCGTTTCTTCGATGCGCGGGTCGTGGACGGCATCATGCGCGTGCCAGACCTGAAGCAGGGAGGCGGCCATGCTGTTGCAACGGCTTAGTGAGTATGGCGCGCGGCAAGACGCCGAGCCCGACCTACCCAGTTTGTACAGCAAGACGCCGGTACGCTACATCATCAACCTGGATGACGACGGGCTCCTGCTCAATCCGTGGCCGACAGACACGGCAAACCCGAAGGTCGCGGCAGAGAAGCGCGGCGTGCGCCGCCCCATGCCCCAGGTCACACGCTCCGTGAACATCAAGCCCCTATTGCTGGCGAGCAACGCAGAGTATACGCTTGGACTCGCGCGTGATCCCGACAAACAGCAGCGCGTCGACGCGTGCCACGAGGCGTACATGGCGCTGCTGGATCGCTGCGCCGCGCGGACGGGCGAGCGATCAGTCGCGGCGGTATGCACGTTCCTGCGCGCCGACCCCGTCGCTCAGCTCGACCTCGGCGACGACTTCGACCGAAGCGCCACGATGACATTCCGCGTGGGGATCAAAGCCGCCGTCTTCCCAACGGACCTGCCCGAGGCGCAGGCGTTTTGGGCAGCCGCAAACGACCCGGATGCCGACCCCGACAAGCCCGCGCCGGTCATGCAATGTGTCGTGTGCCGACAGATCAAGCCCGTGCTGACGCGGCTACAAGGCAAGATCAAGGGCGTGCCGGGCGGCCAGATGGCGGGTACATCGATCATATCCGCCAACGAAGAGGCGTATCTCTCGTACGGCCTCGAGGCGTCGCTCGTCGCGCCGACCTGCGCGTCTTGCGGGGAGCGTTTCACGCGGGCCGCGAATAGCCTGCTGTCCAGTAGGACCAACAGGCTCACCGTCGGTGACGCCGCGTTCATCTTCTGGACGCGCGACGACATCGGTTTCGACGCTTTCACTGCGCTAAACGACCCCGACCCCAAGGAGGTGCGCGCGCTGCTGGACTCGGCGCGCAGCGGCAAAGACCACACGGACATCGAGGACACCAATTTCTACGCGGCGGCGCTCTCGGCGAGCGGCGGGCGCGTCGTGGTGCGCGACTGGATCGACACGACGGTCGGCGAGGTGCAACAGCACCTCAAAGAATGGTTCGCCGGTCAGGACATCGTCGACACCGATGGGCAACCTGGCCGGCCAATCAAGCTCTTTGGCCTGGCGGCGGCCACCGTGCGCGAGGTGAAAGACCTGCCCGTGAGCACCCCGCGTGCGCTGTTGCACACGGCGCTGACGGGCGCGCCGCTCCCGCGCGGCCTGCTCTACCAGGCCGTGCGCCGCAATCGCGCCGTGCAAGGCGTCACGCGACCCCGCGCGGCGTTGATCAAGCTTGTGTTAGAGAGCGAGAGATGGGCGGAGCGACGACAACATCCGTCGAGCGAGGAGGAGGACGACATGGTGCATTTGTCGGGCGACAACGATAACGCGGCGTATCGCTGCGGGCGGCTGCTCGCCGTCCTGGAGGAGGTACAGGAGGCGGCGATCGGGGTGAGGACTATAGGCGACCGCTTCTACGGCACAGCATCATCGGCGCCGGCTTCCGTGTTCAGCCGCCTGCTGCGCGGCGCGAAGCCGCACCTGAGCAAGCTTTATCGGGACAAGCGCCCGACGCATAACGCGCTGCAACGAAGATTAGAGGAGATACAGCTCGGTCTGACCGCATTTCCGCGCACCCTGACGCTCGAAGAGCAAGGCCTGTTCTCGCTCGGCTACTACCACCAGCGTGCCTGGGACCGCGCGCAGCACATCGAGAATGCGGCCAAGCGCAAGCAGGCGAACGCCGCGCAGGAGCCGGGCACGGATGTGCTCAACGAAGACGACATCGACGGGGACGCCGCCGAGTAGGCGTCCCTCTGTCTCGCGCCGACCCGCTATACGATTAAGATGCATCACAAAGGAGACCGACAGATGACCGCTGACACGCACCTCGACATCGCCCGCCGCCACGACTTCGTCTTGATGTTCGACGTCACCGACGGCAACCCAAACGGCGACCCCGACGCCGGCAATCTGCCGCGCGTGGACCCCGAAACGATGCAGGGCCTCGTCACCGACGTGGCGATCAAGCGCAAGGTCCGCGACTGGGTAAACCTGTCGCGCGGCGACGAGGAGCGCTACAAGATTTACATTCAGAGCGGCGGCGACGCGCTGAATACCAAGCACGAGCGCGCCTACACGGCCAAAGGATTGAAATCCACGGGCTCCAGGCAGAACAAAGAGGACGTAGACACGGCGCGCGCGTGGATGTGCGAGAACTTTTTCGACATCCGCATGTTCGGCGCGGTGATGACGACCCGTGTCAACTGCGGTCAGGTGCGCGGGCCGATCCAGCTCACCTTCGCGCGCTCGCACGACCCCATCATCCCGCTGGACCTCTCGATTACCCGCGTCGCCATCACGAATCCCGAAGACGCCAAGGTCATGGTCGCCGAGGGTGACACCGAGGCGAAGACCGGCAAGCAAAACGAGATGGGGCGCAAATCGATCGTGCCCTACGGGCTGTATCGCGCACACGGATTCGTCAACCCGCACTTCGCCACCCGCACGGGCATGACCTCCGAGGACCTCGGTCTGTTCTGGTCCGCGCTCCTAAAGATGTGGGACATCGACCGCTCGTCGGCGCGCGGCATGATGTCGTGCCGGGGCGTGCACGTCTTCACGCACGAGAGTTCCCTGGGCAACGCCTCGGCCCAGCGCCTGTTCGACCGCGTTACGGTCAAGAACGTGGGCGTCGTCGCGCCCCGATCCTTCGCCGACTATGCCGTCGAGATCCGCCGCGACGACCTGCCCGAGGGGGTGACGCTCACCTCCCTGGAGTGGTAGCCACGATGGACGCACAATCGCACGATTTGTCGTCAGACGACGACATCGAGATATCCATCTCCGCCATCGAGCACTACAGCTATTGCCCGCGTCAGTGCGCGCTCATACACGTCGAGCAGACGTTCGACGAGAACATGTTCACGATACGGGGACGTCACGCGCACGAGCGCGTAGACTCGGGCGACGACGCGGCGAGCCGGGGGATAGAGACGGCGCGGACCATTCCTTTGTGGTCGGAGCGGTTGGGCGTACGCGGCAAGTCCGACCTTGTCGAATTTCGTGCCGATGGACCCTATCCAATCGAGTACAAAGTCGGGCGGCGCGCCGGTACCCACGCCGATCTACAACTTTGCGCGCAAGCGCTATGCCTAGAGGAGATGCTCAACACGCCGGTACCACGCGGGGCCATCTACTACCACGCCGTCCGGCGTCGCCACGAAGTGATTTTCGACGAGGAGCTGCGTCAGCAGACCATAACAACGATCGCCGCTATTAGAGCGATACTGCACGACCAGCGTCTCCCCCAGGCGCCCAATGACGCGCGCTGTCCGAACTGTTCGTTGCTCAACGCCTGCCTGCCGTCCGTCGTGGGAGAACCGGCGCGTGTACGGGGGATGCAAGGGGCGCTGTTTCGGGTCGAGGCGGGAGATGATGATGTATGAGCTCTTGAATGTCCTGTACGTGCAAACACAGGGAGCCGTGCTCCATCTCGATCACGATACGGTACGCGTAGACGTAGAGCGTGAGATGCGGCTGCGCGTACCTTTGATACGGCTGAGCGGTATCGTCGTGTGCGGCCAAGTCACGGTCACGCCGTTCTTGATTCAACGCTGCGCGGAAGACGGGCGCAGCCTCGTCTGGCTGGACCGCAACGGTCGCTTCAAAGCGCGTGTAGAGGGAAAGACGCGCGGCAATGTGCTACTGAGGCGCGCCCAACACCTGGCGCTATCAGATATTGAGCGGCGGTCGGTTATTGGACGCCAAATTGTGGCAGCCAAAATACAGAACAGCCGGCAAGTCCTGCTGCGCGCTGCGCGCGAAGCCACCGACGAAACGGACAAACTGGCGTTGACTGAAGCGGCGGCACGCCTCGTCGTCATTTTGAAGAGATTACATGGACTGAGCGACCTGGACATCATACGTGGAGCCGAAGGGGAAGCGGCCCGCGCCTACTTCGGAGTCTTCGGCCACATGGTACGCGGCGACCGCACCACTTTCAACCTTGATGGTCGAACGCGCCGTCCTCCGCGCGATCGCGCGAATTCGTTGCTTTCGTTCCTCTATGCGCTTGTCCGAGCCGAGTGCTCCTCCGCACTCGAAGGTGTCGGGCTGGACCCACAGGTCGGATATCTACATGCCTTGCGTCCTGGACGCCCCGCCCTCGCGCTCGATTTGATGGAAGAATTCCGTCCGATCATAGCCGACCGGCTCGCCATCACCCTCATCAATCGTCGTCAACTCAACGCCGAGCACTTCGAAGAAACACCGGGCAATGCGGTGCTACTCACCGACGAGGGGCGTAGATCTGTCATTGTGGAATATCAACGACGCAAAGAGGAAGAGATACAGCACCGCGTACTCAAGCAGAAGGTCCCGTTAGGGCTTATTCCCCATGTGCAAGCAAGACTGCTGGCGCGGTACTTGCGAGGCGACTTACCCCATTACCCTCCATTCCTCTACCGATAGGAGAGAAACATGGAGGTTTTGGTCACTTATGATGTTTCGACGGACACAGCGGCAGGCCGTAGGCGGCTACGCCGCGTCGCCAAGGTATGTGAAGCGCACGGGCAACGCGTGCAGAAATCCGTGTTTGAGTGTATCGTGAACTCGATGGAATTTGAGCAGTTGATGCATCGGCTACAGCTGGAGATCGATATTGGAGAAGACAGCTTGCGTATCTATCGCCTTCGAGAACCGCGCATGCAGTACCTCCAAGTCATTGGCCTCAAGCCTCAATTCGACATCCACGATCCGTTAGTGCTGTAGTATGCGCGGACCTCTAGCGATTGGGCCATACACACGAGGTCCGCGCAAAAAATTAGCTTTTCCACGGAAATTTGCCGTAGATTAAGAAGATGGTTAAGCGCTAATGATTGCACTAATGGCATTTGTGACAAGTTACGCCGCACGGGGCATGTGTCAAGGTAGATAGTAGCAGCAGGATGGCTTACGCTGAAGGTATGATCACAACTGAATCTCCTCCACCGACAAGCGCTCCTGTCACACGGTCT